>Ga0172380_10003764_pt1 | contig 20348 bp, 17 predicted proteins | sample Leawe162metaG_FD_119747 | JGI IMG/M metagenome (GOLD analysis project Ga0172380, IMG submission 119747) | Leachate microbial communities from a municipal landfill in Southern Ontario, Canada - Leachate well 162 metaG | ecosystem: Engineered > Solid waste > Landfill > Unclassified | place... | reverse complement strand
CGGTAGACACCGAACCCGCAGATGCCGTGGCATACGTCATCAGGGTACCAGAGAAGAACGGTGTCAGCGTACTTCAACCGGGAACACCGGTGGAGCTGACCTTCGATCTATCATCGGTCCTGCTCCCAGTCAGTGCCACAGACGTATATCTCAACATCATCTACAAGAATTCGGGCACAGCAAAGACTATGGCTGTAGGCTACAACGATATCTCCGAACCGACACCAATCGATATTTTCAACAACACGGATTATGTATGCGTTGGCGGTCAATGGTACCCGGCTGGTGACCCGGCAGCGATTGCAAAGGCGGACCAGTTGGGCAACCACAACGGATTTGATGACGATATTGACTCTTTCCGCCATAACTTATCGGATCTCTATGCAAAAGCTTCATCCACTGCAAATCCGGTCAAGGCATCCGCCACTGTCTTTGACTTTCTTGACCCCGGACCGTTACCACCTGCCACCTTGAAACGCATGGGCTACATCCTCACCGATTATGCGTTCAAGTACAGCTTTCTGCCAACTTTTGTTCATATAGAATACCCAAGAGATGCATGGACGGGGTCAGGTCCCGCCTCGCTCGATACCGGCATGGCAGTCAAGAGCCAGACCGGTTCCAACAATATTCACTCTTATCCGCTTATGTACAACATGCGTGGAAAACTGATGTGGGGAGGGGGTGGCATTGTTTACAATTTTAAATTCCCGAACGATTCAATTTGCCAGCGGGAAACATTGCCGCCAGCGCCGTAGTGGTGAAGATGAAGGGGCGGCCCAAATGGGTCGCCCTTTTAATACGGTCGAAAAGGTACAGTGATGAAAATATAAATAACATATCGGTATCGTCTTCGAAGGTGACTGGATGAATCCAAATAATGGCGGGAAGCTTATCGACCAGGATTTTGGGCTTATCTGGATGTACGGAACCCTGGCGCCAACCGGCGGCTGGAACGGTGCGATGAATACCTGCCCTGCCGTCAGTTATGGAGGCAAGGCGGACTGGCGGGCGCCGACCATCAAGGAACTGGCAACCTTGTCTACTCCGACGTGCTCGGCAGCCGGACCTAATCCATATGTGCCAGATTTTCGAGGATGTTTCGGGTAATAATCTGCTTGTGGGAATAGAAGGATGAAGAGTCTGGCGCAATAAGGCCCACCACATAGTACTCCGCATCAACCGGAGGAGTAATGATGCCGATAACCCGGTATTTGTCGAAATCCAGATCGAGCCATACAAGTCTGCCCGCATCAGGCGCAACCCTTTCCAGCTGTTCCACCGAGCAGATCACTTCCGCCCCGGCAGCTTCGAAGCCATGCCCGGGGATTCTCCCTCTGCTGGCGATGATAAATCCCTGCGAATCAGCGACAAATACGGATTCGGCCCGCGTCATGGTCATGCACCAGGCGATGCACTCCTCCCAGCTTGAAAATTGCTGGTGATGAGCCTCGCTCGCCGCCGCCACCGGTTCCTGCGGTGAAACGACGGGAACGGCCGGCGGTCGCGGAGCCATGCGTGTGGGGAAATCAGGCGACAATCGCAGGTATTGCGGCGCCCCATCGGGAAACTGGTTCTCCTGGGTGCCGCACGCTGTTGCCGGAAAAAAGGTGTTCAGTATCTGCTGCGCCTGTTTCAGGTCATACAAGTGCGCGCTGAGGTCTTTCATCTGTTTCTCCTGTCGTACCACCCAGACTCTGGATGATGCCTTTGATCTCTGTGACCAGTAACTGGAACCTGACCGCCTCCGGAGAGTATTGACCCGGCAGGAATGCCACCGGCAACCCCTTCTCGCTGGCGACACCGAAAACATCCGCACGCGGGAGGTAATTCTCCAGAACGCCGCTTAATGACCCCCACACCGTTTTCATGATGTTGAATGATACGTCCTTTTTCAATTGAACCATGGTAGCGAGAATGCCGAGCAGTTCCAGATTCGGGTTCTCGTGTTCCTTTACGTGCTGTACCACTCGAAGGGTTTGCGAGATCGAGCGCAGCGCCAGGGATTCCGCCTGGAGCGGCAGAAGCACGAAGTTGCTGACTGACAACGCAGCCCTGGTGCCCATCCCCAAGCCGGAGGGGGTGTCGATAATGATGTAGCGGAATCTTTTCTCCACCGAGGCGATTACCTCGCTCAGTATTGACGACGAATGGAGCATGTTTTCGTAAATGCCCACATCGAGCGGGTCCAGGCGTCCACGCGGCAGGAGGAAAAGAGCCGGGAGCTTGGTCGGCATGATCATTTCGTCAATGGACAGTTTATCCATCATGCATTCGGCAAGTCCCCGCCATTCCGTATCGCTCTGCGCCAGTGAAAAGCCGATCGCCCCGAGCGGATCGACATCGATTAACAGGGTGGTGTCACCCTCTTCCGCCAATGCCACGGCAAGGTTCAACGCTACCGTGGTCTTGCCGGCTCCACCTTTTGAACTGACAATGGAAAGGATATGTGCCATGCGGTCTCTCCAATCTTGTTATTCCAATTCCATATCAAGGCCCTATCGTCGTTGGCTCGTCTTCGGCAGCTCAACGTACGGTCGTGTACGCCTCGCAGCCTCAATCCTCGCCGCCTTGATATCATCCTTGATCTGGAATTGGAATTAAAGTGCTTCCGTGAATTTCCGAACCGCTGGTATCAGTTCGGATATTTTGTGTTTGATCACACCCAGCTTGCCATCCGCGCTGAACGATACCGCCACGAAGAACTGCTTGCTGAAATCGGTCATTTGCGCAAACAGCGACCCCGTTTCCCCATGCAGGTATGCTGACAACACCAGCCCCATCTCGGTTTCAGTCGAGAGCGTACAGGCCGAGGACAACCAGACGAGAGCCTTCGGGATGATGCGTTCCACCTGCACCTGAACCGCATCGGCCACATGACATGTCAGCATTCTTCCCTCCGTATCCGCAATGAACGAATAGCGGTAACCGGGCAAGAGAGTCAATCCGGTCAGCAGTGTGCCTTTTTCAGCCTCATACGCCGAAACAGCTGTTGGTTGCTCCGGGGAGAAGGTCTGCGAAAAATCGATCCCCTGTTCGAATCCGGGGAACAGGTCGGCAAGATCGAACAGCAGGCTCGAATCGACCGATACGGTTTCATGTTCAGCCTGCAGGGCAAGCAGGGGGGCTGCCGCCAGGGACGTGATGGCGGCACTCACGTGGGTCTTGAAGCAGCTGCGCAGGAGTGAGGGGGAAATCAGACATTCCTCGGCGAGCAACGTGCCGAGATCTGTCGTTTTCCCCTCGGAACGCTGCTGTTGCAGAACCTGATTGGCTGCTGCGAGCTTATCCCTGGAGACGAGGCCGACCCGTTCCAGAACGGCGCTGAAATCCTCGCTCTGCGTGGCGCTGGCCGCCCAGGCCACCTGGCCGTCGTGCATGACGATCACGCCAACCCGCTCCCCGGCCTGCGTGGCGCGCAACAGGCCGCTCCATTTCAAGCGCGCGGCGTTTTTCAGGGAATCGACAACCGCACGTTCACCGGAGTCGATCACATTGTTTCCCGTTGATGACATTTCCGGTGATCAGACGGACGCGTGTTTTCTGGTGACGATAAATTCGCCGTGCGGGTCGCCGGCCTCGATCCCCTTGGTCTGCTGGCAGACATAGGTATCCATCCCGTCGGGGTATGGGTCGGCGTAGGTCAGGTCGAAGAAAGCCTGGCATAAACCACGGAGCATATAGGCGCGCAAACCATCTCCGCCGCTGTCGGCCTCGTAATAATCATTGGCGCGGATAACCATTTTTTCGCCCGCTTTGAGTTGCACAATCCCCGACTTGGCCCATCCCCAGGCGGTAAAGGCGGCAAAGGCACCGCGCAGGATATCCTTCTCTCCTTCCGTAACCATCGGGAGGACCACATCGTTGAAGACGTCCGAGGTTATGATGCCGCATCCCGTATGGTAGCCGCATTCATAGGCCGCCCTGACAAGCCCGTCAGCTACCATCGTTTTTTTCTCTTGCGGCGCGGCAGCCATGATCCTTTCGGAAAATGAATTCAGCAAGGCGGCGGGAAGCAGGTTTTCCAGAACATCATATTCCGGTATCAATCCGTCTTCATTCCCCTGAATAGTGATTTTTGCCAGGGATTTTACGACGGTGTCGCGCATAACGGTCATTCTATTGCTCCTTCCGTGTCATGATAACGTAACGATAAAGGTTCCTTCGGTTCCGGTGACGGCCATGCTTTCCGTTTCGGTTACCGTATAGCTTTTAACCGGTTTGTTGAACGCAACCGCGAACATTGCGGCAATGTAGCCGCAGGTGAAGTGGTTTATCGGTTTGGAATGGCGGCCCCACTTCTTTATCCAGCCTTCATCGATATGCGACCGTACCAGGCAGACCTCGCCGCCGTTTTCGGTGCCGCCCACTTTCAGTTTTCCCAGGCCGTAGACCGAATAATATTCCCTCCCGACAGTGCATCGTTGCAGGGGAGAGGTTACGTCGTTCTTCTCTGCATAATCGTGCAGAACCGCCCACATGCTCTCTTCCACAACATCCTTGAGCAATTGCGGCCCTCCGATGTCGCTTAAATCCTCCGCCAGTTTTGTGATCAGCGCAAGATAGTGATGGGAATGCATCACCACGGCATGCCCGTTCAAATAGCGGCGGAACGTTTCGTTGTCCAAGCTAAAGTCCAATTTCAGTGACATTAATCGCTCCCCCCAAGCCCTGATAAGCTGAAAAAACAAAAATTATTTCTATCGTACTAAAAACGCAGGAAACAACCCCTAACTTACTAAAATAGCAGGACAAGCTCTTCAAAGTATTTTTTGGTTTTGTGTCTGATGATGCCGAGTTTTGAGGCGTCAGGGGCTATAACCGCCGCGATGGCATCGCCGACAGGCCGGCACATGATTACCGCCTTGCCGTATTCGATAAACATGTCCTGGAACAGGCTTACCTTCAGCTCGCTCCCCATCTCCTCGATGGCATTGATGGCGTGGGCCAGGGATGCTCCCAGTTCATCGATGTTAACCCTGCTGCTGTTTCCGGCGGATTCGATGACGAAGCCATCCCTCCCGACCACGACTACCGCGTCTATTCCCGGAATCATCAATAAATCATTCAACACCGTCGTTGAATCACGTTGATTCATTTCCATTTCACCGCTCCCTTCTCCTGGTGTGATATCGATATGTGAGGTTGGTTTTTTAGTAATTCGTTGATCGTGCAAGACCGCGGCCTCGATGATGGCATGCTGTACTGAGAGGCCGACGTTTTTTTCAATTGAAGTAACATCCGGATTAAATTGAAACTCACCCTGATCCCAGTTCAAAATGTCGGACAGAGCCTCCAGACCCGATAGCTCATCCGTGGAGACGTTGGTAATCGCCCCGGCCGTAAAAAAGATCTTCCCCTCGATTCCGGCAGGATGCTTGTGCACATGTATCATCCCGCTTTTGTAGCTGGTGGCCAGGAACTGGACAAGGTCCGTAATGTTTGTCAGGGAGAGGCTCCCCTTTAAAAAATGCGTATTATCGGCGATATGTATGCGTTCTGCTCTGCTAGGCATGTGCATCCCCCTGACTGTTTACTTGAACACAAGCATTGTCGCTGTCTGGTTGATATGGCCGATATATTGCTCGCCGTAGGTACTGAAACCGGCCGTCGGGACGGCGGAGAACAGGTCGCCATACTCCCTGGTCAAATTTTTCTGTTTCAGCTCCAGCGTCCGCAGGATGCAGTTGAAGTTGATAATGCCGTAAATTCTTCCCGACTCTTCCCGTGCCCGTCCGATGGCAGCGCGGGTATCCTCTATGATGTCGGTCGATTCCAGCAGCGACAGTTCCATTCCTTCCCGGACAGCGCAATAAAAGGCCATCGAGCCGTTGTCCTTGATCTGCTGGGGGCTCCGGACGAACGGCTCGTCGTCGATCACCAGTCCTACCGGGTTGTGCATGAAGCGATGCGACGCCTCTTCCACCGAACTGTTGATCGCTTCGGCGTAGGCGATTGCCGCCGGTTTACCGTTGAATTCAAGAACCGTCCGGCTCGCTTCGTCGGCCTTGGTGACCTCAAGGCAGGTGCCAAGGTTGCGGAAGCTCTGCGTCTTGACAAAGGCAAACTCCGCCCCGGGTTTGAGTAATGCCACTATTGCCGCATTGCGGTACGTTTTACCGTTTGCATAGAGATGAGTGGCGTTGAACTTCAGGTCATCGCCGGCAGAGCCGCCAATAAAAACGACATTGGTTGAATCGCCGATTGTTTCGATAAGATTTTCCTCGGCGCCGCTCAAGCCATCGACCAGAATTATTCCCACATACTCCCGCGATGCCATGTCGGCAACGGCTTCGCCAAAGTGGCCGGCAAAAGCGTCAAATGCCTTTTTCACCCCGCCCTGGTCCTTGAGATCTTCAATGATTTCGATTTTTGCATCCAGAAGCGAGTCGTCATTGAAGCCCATGACGACGACAGAGTCGTCCAGCATGGTGCCGGTGGCAAGCTCTCCGGCGGTCGAACAGCCGAAAACAAGAGAAGACGGAAATGAGTCCTGCATTTTTCGGCTTATTTCGTCAGGGGCAAATTTCGATGAGGCGAAGAACAGCAGAAGCTTTGCGTCGAAAAGAACCAATTGTTCACGAAGGTCTTTCGTGATTTCATCAATGGTGTCTTTTGTCGAATGCGCTGAAATAATATCCATGCGTTGGATCTTTTTTTCCGGAGCAGCCGCGGACGTCGCGTCGCTGTCGCCGGCTTCGGGAGCAGACGCCTCCCGGCAGAGATAGCCGAGTTCCATTGCCATTCCTTCAAGCTGCTGCAACACCTCGGGGTCATCGTCGGATTGATGCGTAAACTTGCCCGGGTTAATTCCTTTAAGAATCATCTTTGTTTTAATGATTTTCTCCAGCATGGGATTGCCTGCAGCCCTCTGCCTGAGCACAAAATCGATCATTTCCCTGACTTTACCCGCCATGTTCTTCCCTCCATACCGTTCAGTAGTTGCGCGGTGCAATGCATTACAAAAAAAACAGCCTACCGCTGAAGAAGGTAGGCTATTTTGATGATAGCAATACTTCATTCGTCGCTTCGGCAGCCCCTCTATCCAGTACAATTGGATGGTAGCTTTGTGTCACCCGGTTACCCGGGTTTTACCATTTCGGCAACTATGTGCTGCACGTGATGTTTCAAATAAATATGCGACAAAAACAAACTATATTTCCGTGCAGCAGATACACAGTGGAATCGTATTTATCTATATTCACAGCTGGAGTATCGGTCTATTGGCAAATACTTTTGCAACATGAATGCCATAAATAAAACGATTTTTTGAGCAATTGATGGTGCCGCTCTAATTCTCCTGTACGGATTGTAACTGCGTGTTAATTAGCAGGTTTTGTTGCCAGTGGCGCATCTGGTGCTCTTTGGCAAACTATTGCGGCGGATGGAGAGAAAGGCAACAGCGCGGAGATTGTCCCCACCACAACTGGCAGCAAAAACGGCATCCCGGTTCCGTATCCATCAGTTTGACATTGGCGGTTCCGTGTGCCAGACTCTGATCGAAATGACAAACGATGGACTTCATAATCCCGCTTGTTTCAACCTCGTATAACGAAAGAAAGGTTCATTCATGATTTCAAGAAAACATGCCGTATTGCTTGTTGCACTGTCATTGTTTGCATTATCCCTCTGTTCTTGTGCCGGAGTCACGCCTCTTACTGCCGCACGTCCAAGAGACGAGGCGTTTCGCACGGTGCTGAAAAAGGAGACCTCCTCTCTCAATATTCCGATTGAGGTTTCGACGGATGACCTTGCCAGAATTCTGAACCAGACGATCCGCAAAGAGCTGTACAAGGGGTCCACCAAGACCAGGGGGCTGACCGCTGAGGTGGTGCGTAGCGGGGCGATCGTTGTCACAGCCGCCGATAATTTTCTGTTTGTTTCCCTGCCGGTCTCCCTGACGCTGAGCTACGGAATGTTTGAAACGAAGGCCATTCCGCTCAAGCTGAAATTCAAGGCCAAGGCAGGTGTTACTCCGGACTGGCGACTGCATACGGAGATTTATTATCTGGGACTGAGCGATCTGCTTGCCGAGGAGGTCGGCATCGGTCCGCTGTCGTTCAAACCGCGCAGCGTTGTCGAGGGGATTACCCAGCCGGTTCAAAAGGTGTTGTCCGATCTGATGGCACAAAAAATCAATGATCTGTTTCCACTGAAGGCTCAGATTGCCAAGGTCTGGAATACGGCGCAAAAACCGATTTTGCTGGATAGGAACTACAGCGCCTGGTTGAAACTGACCCCGCGCGAGGTGATGATGTACCCGCTGTATGCCCAGAACAACCGGGTGAGATTGAGCGTCGGTATCAGCACGTTTGCCGAACTGGTGGTGGGCCCGGAACCGGCTGCCCAGCCACCGCTTCCCTTGCCCAACCTCAAGCTGGTCAATACCTTTGACAAAACGTTCCGCATTGCACTGAACGCGGATCTCTACTTCAAGGACCTGCGTGCCATTGCGGCGCCGCTGCTTCTTGACAAACGCTTTGATTCCGACGGAAAAAGCATCGTCATCAAGGATTTCGACCTGTATGGCAACGGGGACAGGCTTGTTGTAAAGCTGCAGACTCAGGGATCGTTGGACGGAGTGTTCTATCTGACCGCCAAGCCGGTATTCAATCCGCAAACCGATAATTTCTCGGTCGAGGATGTTGACTTTGACATGCAGACCCAGGATCTGCTGCTGCAGTCGGCCGACTGGCTGCTTCACAGCACGATCAGGGGTATGATCCAGGAAAAGCTCAATATGAATCTGACCAGCCAACTGGAGCAATCCCGCCAGATGGCCGGAAAAGCGCTTGCCCGGGTGCAGCTGGTGGAGCATGTGTTTTTGAGCGGGGATATAAAAAAGCTGAAGTTTAACGATACGATCGTGCAGAAGGACAAGATCTCCATTCAGGTGTACACCGAGGGAGAGTCAGCAGTTGTGTTTCAATAGAAGCGTGGAATGGAGCTGAGGATGAGCCGGGAGTATATGCAGAAGGCGGCCGCTTGGCCGCCTTTCCTTAATTCCTTCTATGAAGACCAGTTTTCCTTTCTTCATGTCCACTCCTTCCCTCTTCAAGTTTTGAAGACATATGCCTGTTGCCAGCGTTGGTGATTAACGCCACACGGGCGCTCTTAACCTCCGCCTCAACTGTCTGCAATCTTGTTAATCTCGTACCCGTTATCAAGAAAAGAATCTTTCAAGGCGGTGTGTTGTTCCTTTGTCATCCTCTCAAGGGTTTTCGCCAAAGGTTTCCCTGCCGTGCCAGAAGCACACATACCATCCTTCAGTTCCTTCTGTAGTGAGTCAGGCAGTTTCGAATCCGTCACTACCTTGCTGATGTCGCCGGAATCACAAAGGACTCGTTGCCGCTCTGGGCAGTCACTGGAGATATAGAAACTGCTTCCATTTTTATACACGATGAAATTTCCCGTACTGCAGCCACCGGCTACAAGTACTCCAACCAAAATGGCTGCATGGGTCAGCATCTTTTGCATAATAAATACCCTCCACTAGCCGCTAACCTGCGTTCTGACGCCGGGATTCCCCCCGGTTCCTTAATGGGGTGACCTTGACTTCTGAAATCGGCACATCAACGACGTATGGATACGTATCGGTGTGCAGCCGTACCTTTCGCATAAACCAGTCGTTACCATCATAAATTATATCGACAATATTGTGCTCCGCACCTTCATGGATGCACTGCATGTCAGCTTCAACCCTTTTGTATTTACGGGCAAGGCGCAGGCAGTACACAACGACGCCAACAGTTGCGAACAGAAATAAAACCAGCATTATGCAAATGACAGTTCCTTCGGGCATTGCACCCTCCCGTGCATTAAACGATGCTTGTGCCGCTAATTGCTGCTGTGTCCCACCCTTTGTTTGCTCCATGAGAAGTATAGCATAATTCCGGAAAATTTCTGTCTGGGCCTGGAGATGCATCGGCATTGATTCATGGTATCATAGGAACAGAGATATGATATGCACGGGATGGGTGGCGGTATTTTGCCGCGCCTGGGGAGAACCGTATGAATTACGCTGTCAGAGCCATGCTCACCCTTGTTGTGTTTTTGTTCTGCAGCGGTCAGAGCCGTGCCGCGGACAAGCTCAAGTCGCTCTGCGGCGTTGCTTTTCCCAGCGACGCCGCAATCGAATGGGACTGTGTGAAGCTGACGTCGAAAGATACTCCGCAGAAGCTTTTCGGTGATGATTGGCAGGATGTGTTGCGCTTCAACCGCATGGACAGGCGCCATTTCTACGGCGGGATGTCCATCAAGGTCCCCAGGCGTCTTGAAGAGGTAAAAGGGCTTTCACCGTTGCCCGATTTTTACCCGGAGGCTGCCACGGAAGAGAAGTTCATCCTGGTGGATCAGACCGAGATGTTTTTGGGGGCTTACGAGCACGGGGAGCTTGTATTCTCGTTCCCCGCAGCGGTCGGGGTTGAAGGACACCGCGTCCCCAACGGCGAGTTCAGGATCGATGCCATCGACCGGCGGCATACCTCCAACATGTACACGATTGAGGAAATCGGGCGGCGCTATCCGATGCATTACGGGCTCAGGTTCTTCGAGGACAAATCACTTCCGACAACGCCTTCATACTATATCCACGGTCGCGACATGCCGGGATACCCCGCTTCTCACGGTTGTATCGGCCTCTACGATGAAGAGATGCAGATTGAATATTACAGCGCCTACGACCGGAAGGTTTACGGCAGGAGTTACCACGAGTTGAAACCGCCCCTTCTGGAGGGAGTCAAAAGACTCTACCGCTGGGTTGTCGGCACTCATGACGATTCCGGCAGGTTCCACAAGATCGACTATGGCCCCAGGGTGAAAATCATCGGCACTCCGCCGCTCTGATATACTGTATGATTACCTGACCGCTTAGAGCCGCTTACGTGGCAATGTAAAACGGGCCCGGTTACTTTAGCCGGGCCCGTTTTTATTGCAATTATGGCAGCAGAGATCCTCCCGGGGTGGTACTAATGCTTCCCCGTGCAGTTGCGCGCCAGTTCATCAAGGATTCCTATCAGGTTCTCTGAGTTTGTTGTCATCTCCGTGCAGAGTTGCAGCGCCTTGACTTTGTCGCCACTATTGAAAGCGTTGATCGCCTGTTTGCCCAGTTCATGTACCTTGGCATGCGGTGCGTCGATCTCCCGGAATTGGCTGGTGGAACCACAGCTCTCCTGTCCTTTGCCCAGATACCATTTGCCGAAGGCGCAGGTCAGATGAGTGGGGAGTTTGTCCGGATCGATCTTTGCCACGCCATCCAGGTGGGACTTGATCTTGCCGATGAAGATCATGTGGGCGCTCTTGGCTTTGGATATGGTCAACTGCACGTCCTCATCCAGCTTGAGCTTGGCAAAACTGGTCATCATCTCCTCGACATGGCCGTTCATCTGGCTGGTAGACAGTGCCGATTTGTGGGCCTCCTGAGCTGTAGACTGGAGGATGGCAGTGATCTGATGCATGTTTGAGGAGATCTCCTCGGTAGTGGCGGTCTGTTGCTCCGCAGCGGTGGCAATCTGGCTGACCTGCATCGCCACATCGTTGACCTGCTCCAGGATGTCCCGCAGTGCCGCACCCGATTTGGCCGCCTCCACGGTGCCGGTCTCCACTTGGTGAACGCCCTGCTCCATGGCGGTGACCGCCCCCTTGGTCTCGACCTGTATGGACTTGATCATAACGCCGATCTCGCGGGTGGCGCGGGTGGTGCGTTCGGCCAGTGCGCGAACCTCGTCGGCGACCACGGCAAAGCCTCTTCCCTGTTCACCGGCACGTGCCGCCTCAATGGCGGCGTTCAGAGCCAGCAGGTTGGTCTGGTCGGCAATATCCTCGATGGTGCCGATGATGTCGCCGATCTGGTCACTGCGCACCCCCAGACTCTCAACGGTTCGGGCCGATTCCTGGACCTTCTCGGCGATCTGGTTCATGATCTCAACCGTTGCATCTACCACAGCAGCGCCGTTCCGGGCTGATTCTGAAGCCCGCTGCGCCCCCTCAGAGGCCATCTGGCAGTTATGGGCAATATCATTGGACGTTGCCGACATCTCTTCTCCGGCGGTTGCAACGGAAGTGGCCTGAGCGGCCACGTTTTCAACTCCGGTGGCGATCCGCTCGGCGCCCGAGTGGAGGCCATGGGCGAAAACAGCCGAATTGGCTGATATCCCCGATACTTCGCTGATGATGGTGCCCAGTTTTCGGCTCATTTCCCTCAATGCGTCTGCAAGTTCACCAACCTCATCCATGCTGTTCAGCCCGGTATCGGTGGTCAGGTCGCCATCCGCGATCGTGCGGGCAGTTCTGACGAGGCGGTTGACCGGAACAGAGATGCTTCGTGCGATCAAAAAGGCGAAGAGGATACACAACAGGAGAGCTCCACCGGAAAGAGCGGCTATTGTGCGCTGTGCGGAGGTAAAGGCGGCGCTCATCTCCTCCTTCTGGTGCTTGACGGCTGTTTCGCACCGCTCTTGCGCCGTACGGGCGGCGGCAACCATCTTTTTGTCCAGTTCAGCCTGCTCCGGTGTCGGCGCACCACCGGCCAATACAAGCTCCGCAAGCCGGCGGAAAGCGTCTTCATAACCTGCCGTGGCGGCAAGCACATCATCCATCAGCTTTTTGTTGCCTGCTTCACTGAAGCGCTCCCTGGTGGCTTGTGCCAGGCGAGTCATCTCGGCGGTGGCTTTCAGGGTCCTGTCCCGATATTCGGCTTCCCGGCGAATAATAAGATTTTTTTCGTGGCGGCGCGCCTCCAGAAGATTCTTGACGATCATCTGCGCATTATCCGCCTTGCCGCCCCGATCCATTACCATGCAAAGGCTTGCGTATCCCGTGTATCCCACCAGGCCTAGCAGGATGAACATCACGCAGAATCCGGCGCTGATTCGTGTTCCGATTCTCCAGTTGTGCCACATGAGGATCTCCTTAAAATGTGTTTGGAACAGGGTGAAAGTATCTATTGGCAGCTAACGGCTTGTTGCTAACGTTAAGCTAAAAAAATACTTAATTTATAGATTATCGTCAACCCTAATTAAAATACTGGAGATAATTGCGTGTTATTTTAATCTCCGGTTGCAGATGCTAAAACTCCCCGCGTATCCCCAGGGCGGGTATGAGCGGCAGCTGGCTGATATTTTTGCGCGATGTATAGTCGCCGTTATAGTCATATCCGGAAACATTCTGACGGGCGTAGGCGTTGATGATGTCCAGGTACGCTGACAGTTTCCACTTGTCGAACAGGAACTCCCGGGCGATGCGGACATCCAGCCGGTGGTAATCAGGCAGCCGCTCGGACCCGATGGCCCCGTAAGTCGGGACCAGGATTGGATTGCCATTTGTATCTTTCTTTGTACTCGTACCAATTACAGGAGTAAACGGTGCGCCGCTCTGGTAACGCCATTTTGTGCCAAAGGTCCAGTTCTTGGCGAAGTTCCATTCGTACACCAAATTTACAATAAGCGGCTGGTCATAGCTGTACGGAAATGCTGCGCCGGTCACGTCGTTGTGCCGCTCTGTCTTGGTATATGAAGCGGAGAGCCAGCCGGACCAGCCGGCGGTTTTGTTCTTTTTTACCAACGCCTCGATGCCATATGCCTTGCCGCTGCCGCCATTGATATAATTCTCCGGGTCGTGAGGAATAACCAGGTTGGCCAGCCTTTTATAATACCCTTCCAGTTTGACGCTCCAGGCGTCCTGCAGTTGCTGCTCTACCCCCAGTGAGTAATGATCCGCCTCCTCATAACTCAAGCCCGGGTTGCCGAAGTCCATTACTACCTGGTAGCCTTGCGGAAACTGGTGGTATTTTCCCCAGCCTGCGCTCAGCAGTGTGTCCTTAAGCGGCGTATATTCTAGCCCAAGCCGTGGTTCCAACCGGTATTTTTCGAAATATGTCTCGTATGAACCATGTACCCCGATGACCAGGGTTGCCTTGTCAAGGAACTGCCAGCGGTCTTTCAACGCCAGATCCACCCATTGGGCGGAAATGGTGTCTTGCAGTTTGACCCTGGGCGAGAGGCTGTGTATGGGCGGCCCGGGTTTGAATTCGGAAGGCATTTCTTTGGTGATGTCCAGATCAAGCTTTGTCGTGCTGATTCCCGATTCCACCCCGAAAAGCAGTTCATGCTTTTCCGTTGCCTGCATGGTCAGGTGGTCTCGAAAATGGAAGTCGTCCCCGTTGATTTTTACATATCCCAATTGGGCCAGTTGCTGCTGCACGTCGGTAAACGTATGCGCCATGCTGAAACGGTTGGTCAGGGCAGGGATGATCCGGGAGTTCAGGAGCGCCCCCTGGGAGTGATAGCCAACACGTGATTGGATATCTCCGGCAAGGATCGGGTCATGCTTGACCGCGTTGGCGTCATTGGTCAGATTGAGCTTCATTTCATCTCCCGCGCCGTTGACCATCAGGGTCAGCGAGCTGTCAGGAGAGATCTGCCAGATGTATTTCCCCTGGTAGTCGTAATACTGCGGGAACTGCTTGTACTCGACTCCCGTATCCATCGTGCCGGTTTTCGGCATGATCAGGTCAAAATAGCTGCGCCGCCCGGCAAGATAGAAACTCTGATTTTTGGTGATCGGTCCCTCCACCAGAACATCGCTCTCCAGCATGCTGATGTTCAATTTTGCGCCGAGGCGGTCAGTGCGGGGTTTCCGTAGCCTGACATCGATAATGCCGCCGGTGACATCGGCGTACTCCGGTCCGAACGATGAGCTGTAAATGTTGAAATCTTCAACCAGGTCGGCATTGATGACGCTTTCCATCCCCCCCATGTGGAAGAGGTAGCCGACCGGGAGGAAATCAACGTAGTAGGCGTTGTCCCGTGGGCCGGAGCCGCGGATAGCCGGAGCGCTGCTTGTGTCGCCCGAGGATGTTATGCCGGGGAGCGCCTGGATGGCGCGTAGTGGATCACCTGCCGAACCGGGTACCGAGGCAAGCTCCTTGCCGCTAATAACCGTTTTGGCGATCCGGTCCGGATTGCGCTCCGCCAGTATGACCACTTCGTTCATGGCATAGACCGGCTCCAGATAGATCGCCACCCTGGCGTTTCCCGCCGTGGCACTGACCGGGGCGGGTTTTACAAAACCGACGGCGGCCGCGGCAAGTTCGTAATCGCCGGGGGCGGGAACCTCAAGGGTAAAACTGCCGTCCGGTTCGGTGATGACGGTTAGTGCTTCTTTGCCCGTCACAAAGATGGTAACGCCGTCCAACGGGCGCCTCGTCCCCTTTTCGTACACTGTGCCGCGCAGGCTCAGGAGCGGGTCGGCGGCGTTGGCTGTTGCGGTTACGATTGGTATGAAGATCAGCAGGGCGGCTAGTATCAGGCGTGTGAAGAGCATTTGCGGTCTCCATTGTTTTTCTTCCCCTCCCTTGACGGGAGGGGATCGAGGGGTGGGTGAAGGTGCCGGCAGCTTCAAATGTGGCAACCTCCCCCACCCCCTAACCCCCTCCCGCAAGGGGAGGGGGAACTATTTCAATTTAAACGTGTACGGAATCTGAATCACTGTCGGAACGGCCTTATCCCCCATGTAGCCGGGATGAAAACTGCTCAGGCGGACGGCATCGATCACCGCCTTGTCGAACAGCTTGCCGCCGCTCTTCTTGATGGTTACCTCATCCACAGTGCCGCGCTCATCGAGGAAGATCTCGGCCAGTACCCGCGCCTCGGAACCGGTCATCCGTTCCGGCTTGGGGTACACCGGTTCGCTGCGCACCCGGAACGCCGGGAGCCTGCTCAGCCGGTGGAATGCCAGATAATCACCCTTGTCCCGCTTTCCGGACGGCGAGGAGTCGGTTTCCTGACGAGCCGACGACGCACTGCTGCCGGTGCTTCCCGCCTGTCCCTTGCCGGGCGCGGTAGCTACCGGCGCAGCCGCATGTGCGGGAAGGGTTGGTCCGGTGGCGGGCGCCGCATTCGGTGTTGGTAACGCGGCAATCTTCTGCGCAACCGGCGGGGGAGGTGGCGCTGCCTTTTCCTTTACGATCACAGGTGAAGCAGGCTTTGGAGGAAACGGTGCTTTCGCGGCCGGAACTGTCGTAACCAGCCGGGGTGCGGGCGGCAGCTGCACCAGTTCCACCGGGATATACTCCGTGATGCTGCTGTGGGGCGCTCTCGGCGGCATCACCGCAAGTGCTCCGAAAAGTGTCAGGTGGAAGAGCAGCGAAGCTGCCAGGGCGCTGTTGAGGCTGAAATATCTCATCGATAGTGTCGTCATGATAATTTACGGCCGTGACTCCGTGGTCCTTTGATGGTTGAAAACATGAATAAGGAACGGGACGCCGTTTTGCTCCACCATGCGCACCAAACGGCCAAAAATCGAGTCCGGCACTCCTATTTGCTCAGATACCGGCTCTTCACATTAAACCCGATCATCCAGTCGGCCATGGAACGCTGCGGCAGGCTCTTTTTCAACTCTGCCGTAATGAAATCGGCATCTTTTGACGAGGCAGCCAGTTCCCGCGCTTTCTTGTCGAACTGCAGCAAATACTCCTTCATGTTGCTCAGATCCTTCTTGGTCGAAAGTGGACCGTGGCCGGGGATGATCTTCTCCACATCCATGGTCAGCAGAGCATCGATGGATGTGGTCCAGCCGGAGATGTCGCCGTCAGCCATGAAGGGGTGGAAGTCGGTGAAGAGGATGTCTCCGGCAAAGAGCAGTTTTTTGGATGGTACGGAGACGATGATGCTTCCTGCGGTGTGGGATGGGGCCACGCGGATTAGCTCCACGGTCTCATCACCCAGGTAGATCTGCATCCGGTCGCTGAAGGCGAGGGTAGGGTAGACGATTGTGGTGCCGACCATATCTTCCGGTTTCAGGCCGAAATTGCCGATGTTTTTCAGGGTCCCTTCCCCCGCCTGTTGCAGCATCGCCCGGTCAGCCGTATGGGAAATCACCGTGGCGCCGATCTTGGCAAAGACGCAGTTGCCGAAGGCGTGGTCCAGGTGGGTGTGGGTGTTGACCACATACTTGATCGGCTTGGAGGTGACCGTGCGGATATCGGCCAGGAAACGTTCTCCTTCCTTGGCGGAGATCAAGGTGTCCACCACAAGCACACCGTCCGAGCCGATAATAATTCCGGCATTGGCGGCAAAACTGTGGGCAGGGGAGCCATCTTTCTGGCCCACGTAGGAGTAGACGTTGTCGGCGATCTTCGTCAGTTCGGCGAAGGCGCTCTGGGAGAACAACAGGGTGATTGCGACGAACGACAGCATGAACTTTTTCTTCATTTTACTTCCTCCTTAAAATGTATCTCCGTATTTAGCCTCGTGATTACGGTCAGATTACTCATGATGTTATAGACATAATCCAGGTAGTTGTGAAGATAAGATTTTCTGAAATACGGGACTGATTTCTGAAAAGACCACCGAGGTTTTCAATGCTTCGGAGGGGCCATAACCTGACGTTATATTGATAACTATTGGTTATAATGTCAGCCAACACATGAAAATGTAAGCTGTTTTTCTGCCCGCCTCCTTTGTTGCCATAACCTGCGGTTATGGCATTCGCCAGCTGAATGTTTTCACTTCATCGCCCATTGTCTCGTAATTACAGTCAGTTATAAAATGTTGGTACATCCGGCATGCTCCATGCTCAAGCAAAGGCAGGAACAGTGCGATTTGACACTCTTCTTTTGAGCGATACGCTTCAAACAGGAAATATTATTAGAGACAAGATGTAACAACAATAACGAAGGAGGATTAAAAATCATGGACATCATCATTGTACTGGAATTCCTGGTTATCATTGCGTGCCTGCTGGCGGGCGCCCGGTACGGCGGTTATGGTCTCGGTCTGATCAGCGGTCTCGGTCTCCTGGTCTTTGCTTTCGTCTTCCATCTTGCACCCGGCAAACCCCCTGTTGACGTGTTGCTCACCATCATGGCCGTCATCGGTTGCGCCTCGGTGCTGCAAACCGCCGGAGGCCTTAACGTGATGATGCGCATCGCCGAAAGGATTTTGCGGCGCAACCCCAAGTACATTACCGTGCTCGCCCCGATCACGACCTGGACCCTCACGGTCATGTGCGGCACCGGCCATGTGGTCTACACGATGTTCCCCATCATCTATGACATTGCCATCAAAGAAGGCGTTCGCCCTGAACGCCCCATGGCAGCGGCATCTGTTGCATCCCAGATGGGGATCTGCGCTTCTCCCGTATCCGTGGCTGTCGTCGCCATGGTTGCCATCCTGGCAAAATCCACCCATCCGGTCAGCTTGCTGCAGTTGTTAAGCGTCAGCATTCCCGCCACGTTCTGTGGTGTGATAATGACTGCCCTCTGGAGCCTCAAGCGGGGTAAAGACCTGGAAAACGATCCGCTGTTCCAGGCAAAAATGCAGGACCCGGCCCAAAAGGATTACATATACGGTGAATCTACCACCTTGCTGGACAAGGTATTCCCTAAAGAAGCCTACTGGTCCGCCTGGATTTTCTTCGCCGCCATCGCCGTTGTCGTTATTCTCGGCGCTTTCCCCGAATTGCGCCCGGTCTTCGGTGCTGTCGGAAAAACAAAACCGCTCTCCATGAACATAGCCATCCAGATCATGATGCTGTCAGCCGGTGCGATCATTTTGATGGTCTGCTGCAAGGGGAAGATACAGGAGATCACCAACGGCACCGTTTTCAAGGCCGGCATGGTCGCCGTCATCTCCATCTTCGGTGTGGCCTGGATGGCCGACACCTTTTTCCTGGAGCATTTCGAATTATTGAAGGGATCTCTTGCCGGGATTGTGGCTACCAAACCATGGACCTATGCCATCGTCCTGTTTATCGTCTCCAAATTCGTCAACAGCCAGGCCGCAGCTGTCGCAGCCATGGCGCCCCTGGGGGTCAGCCTCGGCGTAGATCCATTGATGATGATTGCCTTCTTTTCCGCCAGCTACGGCTACTTCATCCTGCCGACCTATGCCAGCGATCTGGCCTGCATCGGCTTTGACCGCTCCGGGACCACGCGCATCGGCAAGTTCATCATCAACCACAGCTTCATCATTCCAGGTTTGATCGGTGTCAGCACCGGCTGTGCCGTAGGGTATCTTCTGGTAAAATTATTCTACTAACGGTGCCTTAACTCTTATCGTCTGTTTATAATCAAAAGGCGGCCAATTGGCCGCCTTTTCAAATACATTAGAGGCAAAAACGAATGACAGTTGCGTGGATTTTCAAGTTATATCCGTGTTCATCCCATGTATCCGTGGTTACTCCCGATTTTGGGGTTTATCCGCTGATCCGTACCAACTCTTTCGGAGCGAAGTTCGTGGCCATGCTCCAGACGAGCGCCTGACAATCCTCTACACGGAACACCTCCAGTATGTCAATCCCCTGGCTTTCGACCCACGGTTTGAGAAATTCGCGACCGGGAGCGTTGACGATCTCCTGCTTTAACTGAAGATCGTCAATGAGCCGTGCCGTGCCGCGTACCCGCACCTGAACCATCTGTTGCTGATCGAAAAAGCAGAGTTCCACCGCCGGGTTGGCCATCAGTTGCCGGTACACATCCTTCATGCCGCCGGTGTGAAAAACAACTCCATTGTCATCGGCACGGTAGAGGAGCATGCCGCGCACCCGTGGCTGGCCGTCTTCGGTTGTTGCGAGGAAAAAAGCCGGGTTAGCGTTGATGATTGCCTGAATTTCGTGTTTGTCCATATCCGTCTCCTTTTTGGTTAATAGTGGAGGAGCTTACGCTGACGGTCAGGATCTGCGCTTCCGGAATCCTGTCTTTGTCGGGGTGAATCCGATCATTCGGCATATTTGAGATATTCGGACGGTGAAATGCCGCACTGTTTGCGGAAGCAGTCGGCGAAATGGGACGGGGTGGCGAAGCCGCATTTGAGGGCGACGCTGGTGACGGAGTCGGTTCCGGCGCGGAGCAGGACACGGCTGCGCTGGATGCGTACCTTGATCAGGTAGTCAAGCGGTGAGTGGCCGGTTTCCCGGCGAAACAGACGGCTGAAGTGAGGGGGCGAGATTCCGGCGACACCGGCCAGCTCGGCAACCGCCAGCCGTTCGTCAAAATGGTCGTGCAGGTATTGAATGGCCCGGTGGATCTCCAGCCGGACGGTGCCGGAAGAGATGCGGGCGGTCACCTTGAGGGCCGCACGGATCAGGGAGTGGATGATACGCTGACCCATGGCCGCCAGCAGCATGTCGCGCCCTGGCAGGTCGTTTTCGCATTCGTTCATGAAGGTACGCAACAGCACGATCAGGTCTGGTTCGGGGAGAAACTGGTGGTAGTTGAAGGTCTCACGGTCGTATTCCCCATACAACGCAAGTTGTGTTTCGAATTGCTCCCGGTCAACGATAATGGCGACATAGCGCGGCGGATCGTCACGCTCCAGTTCGTGATGGGGCCTGTCAGGCGTCATGGACAT
>Ga0172380_10003763_pt1 | contig 20352 bp, 20 predicted proteins | sample Leawe162metaG_FD_119747 | JGI IMG/M metagenome (GOLD analysis project Ga0172380, IMG submission 119747) | Leachate microbial communities from a municipal landfill in Southern Ontario, Canada - Leachate well 162 metaG | ecosystem: Engineered > Solid waste > Landfill > Unclassified | place... | reverse complement strand
TGGTCCCTTTCAGTTCATGCCGTTGCCACAGGGGGTTCTATCGGTGATTTCACCCTGCTTTTCGATAGCCTGCGCCGCATTCACCAGCAGGTTCATGAAAACCTGGTTGAGTTGCGAGGGCAGGCAATGAACCTGCGGCAGCTTGCCGAAATTTTCGTGACCGTGCATTTGTACTTGAGCTCGTTCCGGACGATGTTGAGCGTCGATTCGAAACCGTGGTTGATCTCCGCCCACTGCCACTCGACTTCGCCAACCCGTGAAAAATCCTTGAGGTCCTGCACGATCTTGCGCACCCGGTCGAGTCCGTCCCTCGATTCGTTGAGCAATTGCAAGAAGTCCCGGCGCAGGAAATCGAAGTCGCGCGCAGCCCGGAGGGCACGTATCGGGGCGAAATCCTCGGGATGTGCCGACTGCTTCGCTGCAGTTTCGGCAGCGTCGATGATCTCGAACAGTTTACGCACATAAGTCCCCAGCGTACCCATGTTGGAATTGACGAAGCCGATGGGGTTGTTGAGTTCGTGCGCAACGCCGATTCCCTTAGTCGACTTCGCCCAGGTTCCGCGCTTTGCACATTTGCGCCAGGATGCGGTTCCCCAAAATCAGCCGGCGCCGTGCCAGCGCTTGCGCCACAGCCGCGCGCAACTCGAAATCGTTCCAGGGCTTGGCGATGAAGGCATGGATATGCGCGAGATCCAGCGCAATGACAATACTTTCCATGTTGGCGACTCCGGACAGCAGGATGGCCGCGCAGTCGGGCTGCTTCTCGGAAAAACTGGAGAGAAATTGGCCGCCATCCATGCCGGGCATCCGGTAGTCGGCAATTACACAGGAGAAGGTGACGCTGTCGGCCATCTTCAATCCGTGCTGGGGTGTGGTGGAAACCTGCACACTGATTTTCCCGGGATTAAGTTCGGCGGCGTGACCATGCGCATCCACCTGTACTTCGTGGAAGACTTCATCGAGCCGGCTTCTCTGGGTCAGCAACCGGGCAACCGCATTTGCCGTGTTGGCGTCATCGTCAACAACAAGAATCTGATCAACCGGGTTGATTGCATCGCGTGGTAGTTCGATGCCATGCGCACTCAAGATACCCGCCAGACGCCGATTGTCGATGTTGGCTTGGCGAAATTCGACAGCTTGATTGATCGAACTCTTGAGGAAATAAGTACTCCAGGGCTTGGGTATGAAGCGGTAAATGTGCGTCTCGTTGATCATCCGAATCAGCGAATCGAGGTCGGTCTGACCGGAGAGCACGATGCGGACGCAATCAGGTTGCAGCGCGGCGAGGGCTTTGAGGAAATCGAGACCACTCATCTCTGGCATTCGGTAATCGGAGAGAACCACATCGAAGGATTGGGATTGGGCCCGTTCGAGCGCCTCGAGGGGATTGGTAAAAGTCTCGACCTCATAACGGTGACGCCCCAAGGGAGGCGTCGACAACTCGCGCCTGACAGCATTGACGATGCCCTGCTCGTCATCGACGATCAGGACGCGATACTTTTCGGCAGTATTTCCCTTGCTCACAACGCTCTCCTTGATAATCCCACAGCGGAGCCACAAGCATGATGCCAGGACTTTGAACAATGGCTAAGAGACAGGCTGACCGCTTCGATACGGCCAGGCAGGCGGCTAATGTTCTCGTTCCATTGTAGTCCCCTCGCCTGACAACTTCCGGGCGACAGATCAAAATTCTCTGTCAATTTGGACCAAACTTCGCCGGTCAGGACACGCGATAGATTAAATCGACAAAGCAAAAATAATTACGCGGTTATTGTGAGCCGCTTCACAACCTGCGATTGTGCAGAGGATTTCGCCTCTGTATCTTCCACCTCGGCAAAACCGATGAGAGTCGGTGACGCAAAGCCACGGAGCCCAAGCATATACCCGGGCCAGCCGGGTTGCCCTTGCATGCTTGAAACGCAAGGTCTGCGCACCGCTCCCGTCATTTTCAAAATCACAGAAGGAGACTTGCATGCGCACAACAGACCACCCGAATCGACTCAGACGCATCGGCATGTTCACGGCCATTGCCGCACTCCTGCTTGGCGGATTGGCCTACGCAACACCCACCTGGCTCAAAATGCCAGTTACCGCCGAGAACGCCCGGGAGGCCAAGGTCAAAGTTACCACTTCAACTTCGGGACAGCCAAAACTCAAGGCAAGCGCATCCGAAGAAGATTCAAACAAGAGCGAGACGACCACATCCGCCCTGGCCAGCCCTTTCGGGAAGCCCAACCCGGGCTCCGCAACCGGCACAGTGACATCCAGGCCCCAGGCTACGCCGATCAGCACATCGAACCCCGGCAACCGCTTCACCCTGCTGGCCTGGAACGACCTGGGCATGCACTGCGTCGACGGCAAGGACTATTCGATCATGTCGATCCTGCCGCCCTACAACAATCTTCACGCACAATTGATCGACCGGCAGTCCGGCAAGCAGGTGAATGCAAATGTCACCCTGACCTACGAGGCCATGCGCGATCCGTCCGGCTCGATCAACACGACCTCCTCCGCCAAGACGAATTTCTGGCAATACGTCAAGGCCCTCTATGGCGGTGCGCCGGCGCTGGATCATGGACTCAACCTCAACGATCCTGCCGTGAGCAATCCAACACCCGGCAGCCAACCCGCACCCATGAGTTTCAACAAGACCTGGCGATGGTTCGAAGCCGAGGGCCTGCCGATCCTGCCGTATGACGACACATTGACGGCCAGCGGCTACCGCAAGAACTACTATCCGATGGTCAGAGTCGTGGCCAGGGACGCCAAGGGCAACACCCTGGCGAGCACGCAGACCGTGCTGCCCGTCTCCGACGAGATGACCTGCGTCGCCTGCCATGCCAGCAATGCCAACAAGGATGCGGCCAAGCCGCCACTGCAGGGCTGGAGCAATTTCACGGCTGACTCGGAGAAGGACTGGAAGAAGAACGTGCTGCGCCTGCATGATGACAAGCACGCCAACGATCCGCTTTATCAGGCGGCACTGCTCAAGCTGCAGCCGGCAGCGACCAATGGCCTGGCTCTGCGTGCCGAGCAGGGTACGCCGACGCTGTGCGCCGCCTGCCATGGCTCCAATGCGCTCGCCGCTCCGGGCATGAGCGTCACGCTGAACGGTGCGACGCAGACCATTTCAGCCTTCACGGCAGCCATGCACAGCCGTCACGGCAAGGTCAATGATCCGCTCAAGCAGGTCGCGCTGGATGCCGTCGGCAACCGCGACGCCTGCTATCTCTGCCATCCCGGTTCAGTGACCAAATGTTTGCGTGGCGCCATGAGCGACACGGCCAATCTCGACTGCCAGGGCTGCCATGGCGGCATGGCCGCGGTCGGCAATCCGAAGCGGGTCGGCTGGCTGCAGCAACCCAACTGCCAGTCGTGCCACCACGACGGCAAGCGCGAAACCACTGCCGTCACCGACGTTGCCACGGGAACCCTGCGCGCGGTGAGTGACAGGCGTTTCGCCACCAACCCCGACAAACCCAAGGCCGGCTTCTCCTTGTTCCGCTTCAGTACCGGCCATGGCGGCAACCAGTGCGAGACCTGCCATGGTTCAACCCACGCAGAATATTCGGCAAAGAATCAGACCTGGACCAGTTCGCATGACAACGATCTGCTCCAGTCCAAGGCGGTGCAGGGTTACGCCGGCACGATCACCGAGTGCAGCGTTTGCCACAGCACAATCCCGCTGACCCGCGACGGTGGCCCGCACGGTCTGCATACCATCGGTCAGGCCTGGGTCAATGCCCATGGCGACCAGGTCGGTTCGCGTGGTGCCTCGGCGTGCACGGCCTGCCATGGCGCCGACTATCGCGGTACGGCACTGTCTCAGGTGAAAGTTGCAAAGAGCTTCACGCATGACGGCAAGCAGTACAAGCTGGCTGCCGGCACCCAGGTCGGCTGCTATACCTGCCACAACGGTCCGCGCGGGGATTGAAACAACGTTATCTGAGCGGGCGGGGAGCAATACTCCCCGCCCGCTCAGGTTTTGCGTTTTCTCTGATAGGAATACAGCCCGGTGATCGTCATGAGCGCAACGATCCAGAACAAGGCCGCCTGGCTGATGAGTTCCTGACGCCAGTACTTGTAGATGGCGTTTTGATCCCGCCCGACGGCAACCACCAGGGGTTTGTCCATGGCCAAGATTTCGGGCTGGACCGTGACCATGGCCACCATGCTGTCCTCCCCCAGGGCATAACTATTACCCTGGAAGACATTCAACGTCTGACCACTCTTGAGTTGCTGCGTGAAGAAGGAATCAGGCTTGCCCTGTTCCATGCCGACCAGTTTCTTCTGGTCGGGAACGGACAGAAACAGCATGCCATCGCCATGCACCAGAAAAGCGCTCATGTCCGGCTCGTAAATGGCGGAGCTCAGTAGTGCCTTGAACTCGTTGGGATCCAGCGCGGCAACCACCATGCCATCAAACTGGCCTTCCGGTCCGGGGATCAGGCGAACCAGGTTCATGGTGAAATTCCCGCGCGAAGTCATAAACGGCACGCTGACATACAGGGTTTGGGGATTCGGATAACGTTTCACCGTCATGAAGAAGTCGCGCTTGGCCAGACTCCTTCCGACGAGGTCGGTCTTGTCGGCGGCAAGGATGGTTCCACCGGCATCGACGATCAGCATGGTGAGTACGCCCGGCATGGCATCGGTCAAGGCTTTCAGGTGCCCGCTGGCCAACTGGTTGCCGTTTTTTTGCCTGTGCCAAACAGGAACCTCTTTCAGAACGTTTTCCAGAGAAAGATTGGCTGCCTTGAGTTGGCGAGCAAGATTGTCGGCCACCATCTCGACCTGGCTGGCAAGACGAGCCTTTTCCTGTGCCTCGATACGAAGGTGGTCATGAACGAGCAGATAGGCGATGTAACCACCGATGACGAGTATCAGTAACCCGGCGTAAATCCACTCCAGCAGGAAGCGGCGGTTCGAGCCCATTCCATAAATCTCCCCGTGCGCATCTATTTTTAAATTACTGGCGGCACCGGGTCGAAGATACACCTTTGAAGCTGCGGAAGTTTGATCGTGATCAACAGGCTTTTGATCGTTGAAGCCGTCAAACTGAAGCAGGCCCTGGATAAGCTTGGGATTTTTCGCTAACCGCGCTGCGTCTCGATTTTTGCTTCGTTCAGCAACCACAGCCGAAATGCCTGGACCACCGGGCGGCCCGATATGACTTCAGGAATGACCAGGTAATAGGAATAATGCTGTCCGACTGAAATCGCGAAAGGCGCGACCAGTCTGCCCTCGGCGATTTCTTTGGCGATCAGGGGCTTTGAGGCCAGCGCGATGCCAAGCCCGTCGATGGCGGCGACCAAAGCCAGTCCCGAATCGCTGAAATGCGGCCCGTCATTGCAGTCAACATCCTTGACGCCGGCCACCCGCAGCCACTCTTCCCAGCTTGGCCGCTCCCGCTCGTTGGCTATCGTGTCGTCGTGCAGCAGGACATGGAACTTGACATCCGAGACATGGCGCAGCGGTCGGATGGATTTCAACAGTCTGGGACTGCACACCGCAGTGTAATCCGGCTCGAAAATATGGTCGGTACTGCAACCGGAATAGGTCCCCGTGCCGTAACGAACCACAACCTGCGAATCCTCCTCGCGCAAGTCGAGATTGTCGAATGCCAGTGCCGCACCGGGCGGATCGCTGTCGATGGCATTGAGTGAACTCAGCACATGCAGCTTGACCTCGGGCACGCTCGCGGTGAAGCGCTGCAGGCGCGGCACCAGCCAGCGCGCCGCGAATGAGGGCGGGGCAATGATGACCAGCCTCCCCTGAGAGGATTGCAAGCGGGTTCGCTCCACGGCCGCGGCAAAGCACTCCAGGCCCTCGCGCACCTTGGGCAGCATGGCCTGGCCTTGCTGCGTGAGCTCCAGCGCGCGCGTGAGGCGAAGAAACAGCGGCAGACCAAGAAATTCCTCGAGCAACTTGATCTGGTGGCTGATTGCCGTCGGCGTGACGAACAATTCCTCGGCGGCCTTCTTGAAGCTGAGATGACGAGCAGCGGCCTCAAAGGCGCGCAAGGCATTCAAAGGCGGCAGGCGATACGACATGGATGAGTTTTTGTTTGGTGTCGGCTGAAAATTGGTCGATTGCTGCTATGCAGCATTTTCATTATGGTAGCACCGTCCCCTCATAAGGGGGTCACTCAACTAAAAGGACCGATCACATGGACCATCGTTATACCGACATACACGCCCTGATTCGCGAAGCAAACAAACAACGCAGCGAGGCTATCGGGGACATCCTCTCGGCTGTCTGGAGAAGTTGCACAAAATTCCTGGCGACTCAGCTGGGACGGCCAGAGACTCCCCACTTGGCAACATCGTCCAGGCTCGCTGGCATTCACCGCTGATCGGGAAACCTCAAGCCATAAAGCCGATGTCGCGTGTGGCCTGGGCGTAGTTGGAAAGATTGGGCAGCGCGCCGAGCAACTGGGTTTCGGTCAGCCCGAACCATTTGCCGAGGGTTGCTGCGTACTGGTCTACCGCTGTGGTAGGCAACAGGCGGCCTTGCCCAACATCATCCGGACCATTGCTGGCGACGATCGGCGGTACACCGTAAAACCGCCGCCCCTTGACAGCGCCACCGAGCATGAAGTGCATGCTGCCCCAGCCGTGGTCGGAGCCATCGCTGTTGACCGTCAGGGTTCGGCCGAAATCCGAGGCGGTGAACGCGGTGATGGCGGATGCCATGCCAAGTTCCGCAGTAGCGTTGTAAAAGGATGACAGCGCAGTGGCGACCGAAGTCAGCAGTTGCGGATGTGTCGTCGCCAGGTTGTCGTGATTGTCGAAGCCATTCAAGGCGACGAAGAACACCTGTCGCTTGATCCCCAGCGTTGGCGCCACCGAAGCCATGCGTGCCACCATCTTGAGTTGTTCGGCGAGACTATTCCCGGTCGGGAACGGCGTACCGATCGCCGGTGCGGAATTGAGTGCCGCAGTCAGCATCTGGTTCGCAGTCAAAGCCTGCATCATCACATTGGCATAATCCGATTCGAGCGGGTGCCGCGATGCCGCAGTCATCACCGACTGCATTACCTTGGCCGCAGCATAGGAGCCAAACAGGCTGTTGGCTGAATTCAAGGCCACCGGACCATTCTTTGTGACCTGATACTGGCTGGATGTCAGGCCGGATAGAAATACCGCATTGCCATAGACATTCACGCAGGAAAAAATGTCCTTGCTGCTGCCTGAGGTGAGCAGGTCCTGCATGCGGCCTGCCCAACCCGTGGTCGTGCCTTCCGGTCCCGAAGATTGCCATTCCGACTGCTGGTCGTTGTGGGAGAACAACTTCGCCGGCAGCGGCGCCGAGTTGGCAAGATATTGTTCCTTGGTGACAGGCTGGATCAAATTGCCGACATTGAGCAGCACACCCATCTTGCCATCGTTGAACAGCGGCAGCAAAGGCGCCAGTTCCGGGGCAAGGGCGTACTGCCTGACGACACCGGCCTTGTCCACCGGCGCCTGGGTCGGGTTGAGCGCAGTCCCGGCCAGGCTGGGGAAAGCGTAGGCCAGATTCGGCCGCAACGCCTGGTACTGGGCGTAGCTGCTCGCATCATAAGGCACCAGCGTGTTGGCATAGTCGTTTCCGCCATAGAGGAACACGCAGACCAGCGCCTTGTAATCGTTCGCTCCGGCGGCAGCGGCTTCACCCAGAGCGGCAAAATTCAGGACCCATGGCGCGACCGCACTGCTCGCCGAGACGGACAAGGCATTTTTGATGAATTTCCGGCGCGACCGGTTGTCGATAATCCTATTCATGCCGGCCCCTATTTCTGCACGATATATTCGGGCGATGCGAGCACCATCAGCAACGCCGCCTGGACGCGCCGATTCAGCGCCGCATCGCTGTTCACCGGCATGCCATTGACCGCCCCAGCCATCGCCGCCAGATTGGCTGTACTGACCTGGCCCGCTGCCAGGACAAGGTTGATTTCATTGAGCAGCGTCTGGGCATTCTTTGCCAGTGGCAGCAGCGTGCTGTAATCGCCTCTGACGTCGCCGATGCCGTTACTCACCACGCGTTGCATGAAGTTCACATAGCCGACCACCGAGGACGCATTGGTGATCTGGAACTCCGGCGCCATCAGGCCGGCATTGCCCATCGCCGTATTGGGCGGGACATAGCCCGGGCGAAAAAAGTTGAACACCGTCGGCGAACGCAGGGGACTCTGGCCCAGGCGCGTACCCGGATCGGAAGTGTTGCCAACTGCCCAGTTCCCGCTTGCCGAAATGGCGTTGCAGGCCCTGGCCCAGTTGGCAAAGCGCAACATCGGCTCGCGCAGCTTGCCAAAAGAAGAAGTGTTATTGACCGTGTTGCGCGCCTCGTAATCCAGCAGGATGGCTTTCACGACGGCCCGCAGGTTGCCGCGGACGCCATTGCCATCGTTGTTGAAGATACTGGCCACGCGTCCGACATAGGCCGGACTCGGGTTGCTGGTGACCAGTCTCTGGATCAGCTGCTTGCCGATGAACGGCCCTACGTTGGGATGATTGAACAGGGCATCCAGGGCCATCTTCATGCTGGTCCTGCCGTCGGTTCCGGCAGGGATCGCGGTGCCCAGAAATTCCTTCTGGCCGGACTCGCAGCGTGCCGGAATCTGTCGCATCGGGCGTCCCTGAAAATCGGGCGTTGCGCTATTGCCTCCGGTGAAATCCCAATCCCACCCGGTCCAGACCCGCGCCAGGCCCATCACATCGGCCTGGCGGTAGGCGTATTGCTGAACGCCGCCGACCAGTTTCGGCGTGCCGTCGAGATTCAGTTGCACCAGTCCGATGGTGAACAACTGCATGATCTCCCGCGCATAGTTTTCGTCGGGTAGTGCGCCGCTGGCCGGATTGGCCTTGAGGTTGCCCTTATAGGTCAACCATTCGCCCATCGCCGGGCTCAGCGTGACTTCTTCCAGCAGCTTGCGATAGTTGCCGAAGGCATTGTTTTCCAGGATGTCCTGGTAATGGGCTGCGGTAAATGCACGCCAGCCGCCGCTCAGCCCGTCGATGCCGACGACGAGAATTTCCGAGAGGGCCAGGGCGATGCGTTGGCGCAAGGTATCGGGTGCGTTGAGCAATTTGCACCAGCTCGCTGCGTCGAAACCGTTTTCGCTGTGGCGATGGGTCGTCGCGCTGAAGCCCCTGACCACCAGCCAATCCCAGCGTGACTGCGCTTGCGGCAGCGCGAACTGCGCATCCATCCAGCCTGCGTAGCCCAGGCTTTGAACGCGTGCCATCTCTGCGCGCGTGGCGCCCATCGAGGCCTGCGCGAGGAAGCGCGAGGCCTCGGCATCGGAAATATTCGCCGTAGTCGAGTTTCCGGCGCCGTCTCCGATCAGCGTGAGCGTTTTGGCCTTCACGCTGGTCAGCAGCTGCGCCAATGGGTTATTCGTAGTCAAACTCAATTCCTTTGCAGTATCGAGCACTCATGCGGATTTGCAGTATAGAAGGCCAGGGGCGGTCCGGCTGTGAAGCAGGTCACAGGAAGGTGCGAATTGATTGCCCAAGAATTTATGGTAACCTGAATATCTCATACCTCATCAAATTTCTCGCGTCGGCAACTCAATCGATTTTGCTGGCCTCCATTCCCGTCCATCCGTTCATCCGAGGAGTATCGCATCGTGAAACGCTACGAAGTTCACCCAAGCAACCCGTCCGCCCCACTGCAGCTTGCCAACTTCGAACCAGCCCCGCTGGGCGACACCCAGGTGGCTGTCGCCATCAAGGCGGTATCGCTGAATTACCGGGACATTCTGGTCACCCAGAATACCTACTTTGGTCCCATACCCGACGGTCGCGTTCCCTGTTCGGACGGTGCGGGTGAGGTCGTGGCGGTGGGCAAGGCCGTGAAAAGCCTCAAGCCCGGCGATCGGGTGGCCACACTGTTCTTCCCCGACTGGCAAAGTGGCGGCCCCGATAGCGCCTCGACTTCAGGCGCCCTGGGCGCCGAAGCCGACGGTGCGTTCACCGAGCGTTTCATCAGCGAGGAACGTGGCCTGATCAAGCTGCCGGACAGCCTCAGCTACGCCGAGGCCGCCGCCCTGCCCTGCGCCGCCGTGACCGCCTGGAATTCGCTGTTCGTGGTCGGCGACCTGAAGCCCGGCCAGACTGTGTTGCTCCAGGGTACCGGCGGCGTTTCCATTTTCGGTCTGCAATTCGCCAAGGCCGCGGGCGCCCGTGTCATCATCACCTCCAGCGACGATGCCAAGCTGGCACGGGCCAAGAAACTCGGCGCCGACCATGGCATCAACTATAAGACCAATCCCGAGTGGCATCAGGAAGTGCTGCGCCTCACCGAAGGGCGAGGCGTGGATGTGGTGCTCGAAGTGGGCGGACCGGGCACGCTGGAACGTTCCCTGATGAGCGTCAAGATCGGCGGCCGGATTGCCTACATCGGCGTATTGACCGGCCTGGCCGGGCAGGCCAACCCGGTCATGCTGATCCCGAAGAGTGCCAGCATCCACGGCATTTTCGTCGGCAGTCGCGCCATGTTTGCCGACATGCTGGATGCGATCGCGACGCATGCCATCCACCCCGTGATCGACCGTGAATTCCCGTTCGCGGAAGCGCCCGCAGCCCTGGCACACATGCGCAGCGGCGGTCACTTCGGCAAGATCGTGATACGGGTTGGCAGCTGAAGTCGAGCCTCGCCGGAAATTGATTTGAATCGGCGGGCAACGCTCTGAACTTGGGCCTGCTTGCCCTTACGGCGATTTCTTATGCCGTGAGGGGTATCCGCGAGTAATCCTCAGACGACAATCGACTCCTGGTGTGCCGCCTGATAGCGCCGCTGCAAATAGACCAGCCCTTTGGCCGTCACCAGGGTGCGCGCGTAAAGCTGTTTCTGGTCGTGCTTGTTGATGAAGCTGCGTTGAACGACCTTGAAATAGCCAGCATCGATGTGACATTGATAGGGCAGGTTGTTATGCATCAGGATGCCGGCGTGCCGCAACCAGTCAAAAAATTTGACTGCACCCACGCCGATGATCTTGGCGACTTCCTGAATGCTTTGCGCATTGCCGATGCGTAGCAAGGCGTCATGGAAAGCCACCTTGGGCGCGTCTTCCCTGGCCTTGGCTTCCAGCGCAATCATGCGCTCGGAAAATTCCAGGAGCAGGGTTCGCAATTGGTTCGGATCGGACAGTATCTGGAAGACTTCCGGGCTCGCCAAGTCCGCCGAGTCCGCCAGACCCGCTTTGGCCCGGCGCTCGGCAGCGATGAAATACTGGCGCGCCTGTCTTCCCTTCTCGTTGCATTCGACAATCGACAGTTCCTTGGCCATGTCGAGTGCAACCCGGTAGTCGGCGTCACTGAACAAACTGCGGGAGATCTGATGTTCTGGTGCCTCGGTTGAGTCACGGACGAAATCGACACCTTGCTCGAAACCAAATTGGGCAATCCGCGCCTCGATCCAAGGGGAGAACGCCTGCCGGTTGCCCAGCCAGGCATGCAGCGCCCGGGCACTGACGGTCGCCACCTGCTCAGTACCCACTCTCCTGTCGTCGATGGGAATGAGGACACTCGCCATCGTTTGATGGCTGTCCTGTGGCAGCCGATTATCGCGACTGAGGCTGATGATGGCTTCGTGCAGTTGCTTTTCCATGGTATCGCTCCGACTCTTAGCGTTGGGCTATGAGAATTGGATAAAGTTGCCTGGCGCAGAAAAATATTTGAAGATTTACGATACCGCGACGAACTCATCCAATGCAAGCAGCAGGTTAAGGCTTTCTCCATGCCATGGGAATACTCAGGAAACAGTAATTTGACTACCCATATCTGAGTAGGAAGCCGGCTGACTCAAACTGTAGCCTTGATCGTGACAGTGTCTTTGTAGGTATTTCTACCTAAGCGTGCCCCTTGTTCAGTTTCTCAATATCCAATACCCTGCAAGACTCGACGGATCTGGCACAGAACCAGCCTCTACAGGAGTACTGACATGACAAATCGGAGCGAACAAAAAATCTCCTGGCGTGACGAGTTCTCGATTGGAATTGCCACAATCGACGACCAGCACAAAAAGCTGCTTGACCTGCTGAACCAGTTGAACTCGTTCGATCACGATCAGGGAGGTCATGGCGCCCAACCGAACCGGCTGGTGAAAATGCTCGACAGTCTCAGCGAGTATGCAGCGCATCACTTTGTCCAGGAAGAGGCCTTGATGCGCGATCACCTGCCCGCCAGCGACAAAACCACCGACCACATCGTGGCCCACCGTTCCTACTGGACTATCATCGTCGCCCTGAAAAACCGGCTGCTCAAGGGTGATGCGAAGGTCAATGCCGAACTGGTCGATTATTTGAACCGGTGGTGGATCAATCACATCCTGAACATCGACCAGGACCTGGGGCGCGAACTCAAACTGCGTGGTGTGGTCTAGTTCCGATCCGGACACGATCTTCCGAGCCGCCATGACCATTCAGGAAAGCCATCCAACCGAGGCAAATATGGAAGTGGATTCGCTGGATGGCGAGCTTGCGTCCGGACCCGCCCTCTCCGAGTCGAAAGCAGAACTGGCTCAGCCGCCACAAGTTCCCACACCCCGCGGCTATAGCTGGCTGGCGACCATGGATCTGGAACCCGGCATGATCATCGCAAGACCGGTGGTCGGAACTACAGGCAGCCGCATCACCATGCACCTGGCCATCGGCTCCGCGATCACTGCAGACACCATCGCCCAATTGATGAACAAGGGCGTCGAGTGCGTCGCGGTCATGGATGACGCCGATGTGCCACCGGAAATCCTTGCCGACGCGGTGGTGCGCTTTGAGACCCGCTTGCGCGAAATCTTCGAGCCGGTTCCGGATATTTCCTGTCGCCCGCTGTTCGACGCACTCATCAAGTACGGACCGCTCTGATGCTGGGCGGCAACATCCTTGACGAAGTGCCAAAACTGGCCGAAGCGTTGCCACCGTTCCCAAGCATCGTCCTGCAACTGCTCGACCGCCTGCGCGACGAGGATTCGTCGCTGGACGTTCTGGTTCGCCTGGCCAGAAACGATCCGGTGATCTCCAGCAACATATTGGCCAGCGCCAACCATATCCGCCGGCTGCGGCTGCAATCCGACCTCTCCGATCCCTTTGCCGCGGCATCCCTGATCGGTCTCAACCGGGTCCGCAACATCGTCGTCGCGGCCGGCATGCATCAATTTCTCGAAAAGGGAAAAGGCGGAGCTTTCCTGTTCCGGCACTCCCAAGCGGTCGCCATCGTCGCCCAGGAACTGGCCGCCCTGAGTGGCGTTTCAAGCGAAATGGCTTACGTTGCCGGCATACTCCACGACATCGGCCAGCTTTGCTTCCACATCCTCGATGAACAGGCCTTCAGGGAGGCTTATGAGATGTCCGGTGTCGACGGGAACCTGATCGAGCGCGAAGTGGACGCCTTCGGGCTGGACCATTGCCGCATGGGCGCGTTGCTCGCCGAGCATTGGGAATTGCCCGAGGAGTTTGTCTCGGTGATCCTGACCCACCACGATGAAATGACCGTGACCAGCCGGCTGCAAGCCACGATTTGCCTGGCAGAAACCCTCGCCCGGGCGCTCGACATTCCTTCCTCGCCCAAGAACCGCGTGACCAGAATCAACGCGGCGGCACTCGAATCCTTGGGTTTGCACTGGGACAGCCCGGACATGCTGGATTGCTTCGGCCGCTGCCATGCCCGCTATCATCAGTTGTGCACTGATGGATAAGGCAAGTACTCCAGGAGCAATTTAGGTCACTGAGCAATAGCTTCAGCGTCATCGATCGGTGTCTTCGCCATGGAGCGCCAGTTTCTGCTGGGGTGATTCTTCTTCCGTCTGCTGAACATCCGCCGGCTGCAGCGCACTCACCCGGACACCCAAGAGACGCAACTTCCGGTCGAGCAAAACACGCTTCAGGCAGGCTCCTGCTGCGTGCCGGATCGCCACCGGGTCGGACACTGCCGCGGGCAGCGTGACATCCCGCGTGACTGTCTGAAAATCGTCGAAGCGCAATTTGATGCCGATAGTGCGCCCGACGTAGCCACTGCTCTCCAGGTCTGAAGCCACACGAACGCATAGATCGGTAAAAATTTCAGTGAGGCTTGCGCGGTCTCCGCGTGGATGGAGGTCACGCTCAAAGGTCGTCTCCCGGCTGATCGATTTCGGTTCGGAATGGGTGACGACCGGGCTAGCGTCGATGCCGTGGGCTGCAGCATGCATCCAGGCGCCGAAGCTGCGCCCGAACTGCAATTGCAGCAAGACCGGATCCGCTGCCGCCAGCTGGCCGATCGTCATGATGCCCAGCGCGGCCAGCTTCTCGGTGGCCTTGGGGCCGATGCCGTTGATCTTGCGCACCGGCATCGGCCAGATACGGACCGGGATGTCGCCCATCCCGAGTATCGTGATCCCGTCGGGCTTCTCGAGATCCGAGCAAATCTTGGACAGGAGCTTGTTGGGCGTGATCCCGATGGAGCAGGAAAGCTGCGTCGCATCGTGCACCGCCTGCTTGATCCGGCGCGCAAGCGTCAGACTGTCCAGCGCCGAATCGGTGAGATCGATATAAATTTCGTCGATGCCCCGGTCCTCGATCTGCGGTGCGACGCTCGCCACGGCCGCCTTGAACAGTCTCGAGTAGTGCTGGTAAGCGGCGAAATCGGCCGGCAACAGGAAGGCGTCCGGCGCCTGGCGTGATGCCTTCATCAGTCCCATGCCGGAGGACACGCCGAGCGCCCGGGCTTCGTAGGTGGATGTGGTGATGACACCGCGTCCGCGGTAATCGCGCAAGCGGGTGAATTGCCGGGTACCATTCGCCGCGGTGCGAAGCTGATCCGTCCGGCGTCCGCCGACGACCACCGGCTGGCCGCGCAGTTCGGGATAGCGCAGCAGTTCGACCGACGCATAGAAGGCATCCATGTCGAGATGGGCGATGCGGCGGTTCGGGAGATCCATGCCGCAATGGTACACAATCGCCACCCGCCGCCCACAACCCAGTTAACCCCGGTTCCCGGGAAGGATTCACTGCGACGTACAATGCGACCAGGCAGCCATGCAACCATGCGCTCATGCGCGCTCACAATTGAATTCCACGACACCCATGGAGAGGCGGGATGGACGCAGTCGCAGTGATCGACTTTGAAACGACGGGATTGTCGCCCGACCAGGGATCGCGCGCGACCGAGATCGCTGCAGTCATCGTGCAAAACGGCAAAGTCGTGGATCGTTACCAGAGCCTGATGAATGCGGGCGTGCGCATTCCGCTGTTCATCGAAGAACTCACCGGCATCAGCAACGACATGATCCGCAAGGCGCCGGCTGCAGCCGACGTGATGCGCGAGGTTTCCGATTTCGTCGGCGAATTTCCACTGGTGGCACACAACGCCTCATTCGACCGCAAGTTCTGGGAAGCCGAACTCAAGCGCATCCAGAGAAAACGTCGGGCTGAATTCGCCTGCTCCATGCTCGTCGCGCGCCGCGTGTTCCCGCAGGCTCCGAGCCACAAACTGGGAACGCTGGTCAAATTCGCCAACCTTCCCGTCGCCGGCCGCTACCATCGGGCACTGGCCGACGCTGAGATGACCGCCAGCCTGCTGGTGCGCCTGGAAGAAGAACTTTGTCGTCGCTATAGCCTCAGCCAAGTGACTCACGAGCTTCTGCGCAAGATCCAGGTGCTGCAAAAACATCAACTCGGGAAATACCTGGAACGCCTGTCCTGAACGACTGCAGCCGCGTCGCCCAATCAAATCACCCAAAGGAACCTGGCATGGAAGAATTGCTGTCCGTCATGGAAATGAAAACATCGGGAACCCCGCAATATTCCGTGATCTGGATGCACGGCCTGGGTGCCGACGGTTCGGATTTTGAACCCGTGGTACCGGAACTGGATCTGCAGGGCTGCCACGGCATCCGCTTCATCTTCCCCAACGCTCCTCACATCCCGTTGACCTGCAATGGCGGATACGTCATGAGCGCCTGGTACGACATCATCGCCCTGGACAGCACCAGCCGCAAAGTGGATGAGGCTGGCATCGACCGCTCACGGCAGGCGATCCGGCGCCTCATCCAGAAAGAGAATCAACGCGGCATTCCCTGCGCCCGGATTTTTCTGGCCGGGTTTTCCCAGGGCGGGGCGATTGCTTACGCAACGGCGCTGACACACCCGGAATCTCTGGCTGGGGTCATCGCGCTATCGACCTACATTCCGGAACCGAAGCTGATTGCAATGGAAGCAACGGCAGCCAACCACGCGATCCCGATATTCGTGGCGCACGGCAGCGAAGACGACGTTGTCTCCCCGGAACTCGGCATCCGGGCACGCGACTTACTGGTTCAACGCGGCTATCCGGTCGAGTGGCATGAATATGCCATGCCGCATTCGGTGTGTTTCGAGGAAATTCAGGACATCGGGCAGTGGCTGAAGGAAAAGATGGCTGCGTGATTGCGGACTTTACAGCGCACCTTTCCAAACCGGACGAAGCGACGCCAATTCGGGGCGCTCAATGGCCATGCGTAAATCATCAAGCAACCTTTGCTTGTCCTTGCCCAGGTTGCCCTTGAGAACGAGACGATTCGAAACATGGTCGCTGCGAAACACCGTGCGTTCGAGTTCAAGCTGCTCCATGAAACGCTGCAATTCTACGAACAAGGTGCGTTCAGGAAGCGGTTCCCACTCGGGGAAGGCCGTACGAAACCGCTGTTCACCCTTGGGGAAATTCACCACCAGGATAGACAGATATTCGGGCTGCGTTTCATTCGCCAGCCGCGCAGAATTGTCGGCGTGCTGGTCCGACAGCACCTTGCCGCCAAGGCCATTGAGTATCATCACGGAACGCTTGATGCCCGCCTGGCTCAGCATGTCCAGCGCCTCCCGCGTGGAAGCGTGGGTCTCGCCCTTGCTGACTTTGGCCAACACTTCATCGTCGCCGGACTCGGCGCCGACATAGGCCAATGTGAGGCCGGCCCGGGATAGTTCCTGGAGTTCTGCAACCGTCTTTTTGCGCAGGTCGCGCGGCAGGCAATAGCTCGACACCCGATGCACGGCGGGCAGATGCACGCGGATCGCCTCAAGCACTGCGAGCAAGCGTCGTGTCGGCAATACCAGGGCATCGCCATCTGCAAGGAACACGCGCTTGATGCCGTGACCGAAGCGCTCGCCGCACCTGCGGATGCTTTCAAACACTTCGGTTTCATCTCTGGCACGAAACTTCTTTTGCGGCGCCGTATACATCTCGCAGAAAGTGCACCGGTTCCAGGAACAACCTTCCGTCACTGGCAGGATCAGCGATGACGCCTCGCTGGGCGGACGAAAAACCGGATCGATATATCGGATAGGTACGATTGCACTCATGGCAAACAGGCTGGTGGCGTGGCAGTCAAGGAAGCCGCGATAGGTTTACTCGGCGGCTCCCACTGAGCCAAGGCTGAAACAAGGATGATCGGAATGGCAATAACAGATAGCATACGATAAATTTGCTCAGGCAAGGACCGACCACTACGGGATTGGGGAGTAATTCGCAATGACCAAGACATACAAGATCGACAGCGCGACAGCAGCCATCGGGGAGATGGCGAGACAGTTGCAGAAGAAGTATGGTGATGAGGCACTCGCGATTATCGCGCCGATCCTCAGGGAGTATGGCCTGCATAGCGGGCAGCGGCTGGTGAAAAAACTGGCAGATCGGGATTTGGCGGGCCGGGTTGAAGGCTGGCTGGAACCGATCATCAAGGCCGGGCTTTGCGAAGTCATCGTGAGGGAGCCGACGCATGTGGCGATCCGGGGCACGGACTGCCCACTCAATCTTGAAGGCACCAACGACGCACTCTGCAATACCTGCATGCGTATCGACCAAGGCTTGGTCTCTGCCCTGGCGGAGAAAGAGATCACGCTCAAAATCGAGAAATCCTTGGCACGCGGCGATGGCGCTTGCGAAGTTCATTTCTCGATTTGACTGCACGTTTCGCGCCAAACTTTTTCGGTAGTCGATCAATGCAATGTATCCGGATCCGAAGAGGCACAAGGTTCGCCACGCCGGCAACAGTTCATCGGTCGAAGGCATCCGGGAAAATTCCGCGATTGAATAAAGAAAACATCGGAGGTCACAATGGATAAATCAAGACGTACATTCACGGCGGGTGGCTTGCTCGCTTCAGTTTCCTTGTTGTCCGAAAACGCCCAGGCCGGGCTTGCATCCAAGACGAAGGCCTACACACCTTCGGCAAACGCGCAGGCCTTTGTCAACAAAATGGGCATACGTTACCCCATCGTTCAAGCCGTCATGGGCGGCGCGACACCGGAACTCGCGGCCGCCGTCGCCCAGGCAGGTGGCCTGGGCGGGATGGGACTGACCTGGTCAGCGGAAGCGGAAGTGCGCAATTACGTGGCCAAGGTCAGGGCCATGACGCGGGAACCGTTTGCGGTCGGTTATGTACTGGCATTCGGCGCCGCCACGTTGCCGGCGGCCCTGGAAGCGGGTGCGCCCGTGATCCAGTTTGCATTCGGCATACCCAGCGCGGAACAGGTGGCGCACATACGTCAGGCAGGCGCCAAGTTCGGCATCCAGATCAGCAATCTGCTCGGCGCCAGGAAAGCCCTGGATATCGGAGCCGACTATATCAGTTGCCAGGGCCAGGAGGCCGGAGGACACAATCAGGCGCAATCCAGCTGGCATGATCACATCGATTCAATCCTGCAGGCGGCAGGCAAAACCCCGCTTCTGGTCGCAGGCGGGCTCAGCGGAGGCAAGGATTTAAGAAAGGTATTGGCAATGGGTCTGGCAGGCGGCGTGTTCGGCACACGCTTCGTCGCAAGCAAGGAATATCCGGCACATCCTGAATACCATCGCCGCCTGCTCAAGGCCAAGGCGAGCGATTCAGTGCTGACCATCTGTTTCGATGGCGGCTGGCCCGGCGCCTTGCATCGGGTGCTGCGCAATCCGACCCTCGACCGGTGGGAGGCGGATGGCGCGAAGTTTGAAGGTGCGCGCCCCGGCGTTGGCGACATCGTCGGGAGAATCGGCGACATGACCTTTGAGCGTTACAGCATCTTCCCTCCCTTTGCAGTGACGACGGGTCAACCCGAAGACATGGCGATGTATGCCGGGCTGGGCGTGGCAGACATTCGGGACATACCCGGCGCCGGAGAACTCGTGCGCAGGATCTGGGCAGAATGTGTCAGGGGATAACGACTTGAGGTCAGGGGTCGCCTGTCACTGAGACTCACGCCCACTCGGGAATCGATGGAACACGAAGCTGATCGACCTCGGGAAGATCGAATCCGAAATGCTCTACCAGCATTGCGCGCAGCGTTCCGCGGTCCGGGAGTTGCATCGAACAAGCTTCATTTCCGCGCCAAATGGTCAGGTCCCGGTTCATCAAGGTCACGCGCCCTTCCGGAGTAAAGGCGCGCAGCATGATGCGGTTGACGAACGTTGAGCCGGGGAATGTGGCGGCATAGTGGTTGCCCATTTCAAAATCGACCAGGTTATCCGGATCAAGTGTCGATACCCATGCATCGACAACCTTTTCACCCGTCTTCACCCTGAGTACCCAGTAGGGTTCATCACGAATCATCCAGTGGGTTGCAGAACCGACATGCTCCACCGCGCCATCGCTCAAGTGAATCGGGAAGCGCGGCGCCAAGCCGCCGAGACCAGGATCCACAATGAATTCGCCTTCAGGAAATGTCACTTTCAGGAACATGTGCGTGCGGGGCGACGCCTTGCGCGGGTTGAAGAGGACAACGCGGGCAGTATGGGGAGTTGTCCGAAATCCAAGTCGATCAAGAACAGCGGCGAATAGAGTTCCATGCTCGAAGCAGTAACCACCTCGACGGTTGCGTATCAGTTTTTTCTGGAGGCTGTCGAGATCCAGGCGGATCGGACGCCCGAGTAGAACGTCCAGATTTTCAAAGTGGATCCAGGACATATGCGCCTTCAGCAGCCCCGCCAGCGTAGCGAATGTCGGGGCAGTGCCACCACCCCACTGAATGCGGTCCAGGTAGGCCTCAAGATTGAGAACGCTTGTCATCCCTGCTTTGAAAACTCCTGAAAGTCTTTACTGCAACAGCATCAAACTGATTCGCTGCGCCACCCGGATAAAAAATTCACACACCCAAGCGCCACTCTAACATGCTGTTGTTAAACGGTTATTGTTGATTGATTGATGCCTGAGTGTATAAAGAAAATGTACTACCGACCCCTTGGCGCCTCGGCCTTTAAGGCCTATTTTTGTTGCTGATGCAGCATATCTCATTGTTATTATTTGATTATTTCTTCATACGAGGCTCCTGGCACGGCTGATGCTCATACAAGGTCAAGCAGACTTTAAATCGTAACCTTCCAGGAGAACATCATGAGCGCCCTTCCAAAATATGAATCCTTCGAAAGCCACAGTGCCGAAGCCGTAGCC
>Ga0172380_10003762_pt1 | contig 20354 bp, 14 predicted proteins | sample Leawe162metaG_FD_119747 | JGI IMG/M metagenome (GOLD analysis project Ga0172380, IMG submission 119747) | Leachate microbial communities from a municipal landfill in Southern Ontario, Canada - Leachate well 162 metaG | ecosystem: Engineered > Solid waste > Landfill > Unclassified | place... | reverse complement strand
ACGGAAGAGATTGCTTTGTCGTAAACTTCTCGCAATGACGGAAGAGATTGCTTTGTCGTAAACTTCTCGCAATGACGGAAGAGGCTGCTTCGGTTAAAGCCTCGCAATGACGGAAGAGATTGCTTTGTCGTAAACTTCTCGCAATGACAGAAGAGGCTGCTTCGGTTAAAGCCTCGCAATGACGGAAGAAATTGCTTTGTCGTAAACTTCTCGCAATGACGGAAGAGATTGCTTTGTCGTAAACTTCTCGCAATGAGAGAATAGATTACTTCGTCGTAAACTTCTCGCAATGACTGTTTTTTGGTTACTTTGACGGTCATTGCGAGCCTCTAAAAGAGGCGCGGCAATCTTTTCTATTTGAAACAAAATCTTAATAAAGCCCAAATCTTCCGTCGTTTCTTTTGTAAAGAACACGTGTTTTTCCGTCGTTGTCTATAAAGATTTCAAATAGTTTTTTGTTCTCTTTTATATCGTTTAGAACATCCTCAACCTCACGCGGTTTGTAAAGAGGCAATTCAACCGGTACAATTTCATCCTCCATAGCTTCGCCTGCCTCATGCAGATCCACATTTGCATTAGCTTCGCTTTTAGCTTCGTTGATACCGTCTTTATGGTGGTTGTTGTCTTTGTCATGCATACGGCGCATAGCTTTTTGAGCTCTAGCGGTTGCCAAATCGATGGCAGCGTAGAGATCTTGGTCATTTTGCTTGATAACTATAGAATTTTTGTGAGCAAGGTTTATAACATACTCAACAACCAGCTGCTCTTTTCCTTTTTTTGTTTGAGTTGATGCGATTACATTGACGGATATAATGTCCATGTTATATTTGCTAAGTGTTTCGATAGATGAGTTCATATGAGCTTTGATGGGTTCTGTAAGCTCTAAGTGCCGTCCTGTTAATGATATATTCATGTTAAATCCTTTAGTCTCTAAATATGAATTATTATATCATTAAATGGTTTACAATATTTTACAATTTAGAGTTTTTGGATAGTTCTTCTAAAGTAACGGATAGGTTCGGTCGTTATGTTAGCATCATTGACGCTAACGGTTACATCCATAAGTACTGAACCGTTTTGTTCCGGAGTATTTATAAGAATGTAGTCACTTCCGGCAGTAGCAGTACACGGTGATTCATTTACTCCAACGGTTAATGGGTCATCATAGTATATGTATGTTGTGGTTACAATTGCATTGTAAAGGCATGTAGCGCCAGTACATCCACGTGGAAAATTATATGTATTGCCTGTATATGTGCATGGATTTACCTGTGCAATATCCAAAAGTGCTAACTCAGCAGCACTTTTCGCATGCAGTGCTACTTGCTCATACAGATACAAGTCTATGGTTCTTTTGCTTGTCTGGGCCGTGAGAGAGAGCGAAAGTGCCATAATAGTAGAGATGATTACGATGACGATTATAGCAGTTATCATCGCAAAGCCTTTTTTTTGGCTAGGATTTGTTTTTAAAATACTGTTTTTTCTTTGCATAACGAATAATCCTCCATCAAATCAGAATTTACACATACTTGAATTTTTACAATTGAACCGACGGCTTTAAACTGGAATGTACTTACGTCATCCATAATTACAGCACTTTTTCCATCTGTATAAATATCTCCATTCCAAGGCTGATAGTCGTACCACAATGTTAAAGTACCGGTTCCATTGCCAGTTGCATTGTAATCAGTTATACCCACAGCGTATGCAGTCCATGCAAGCTGGTAGTACTCATAGATATCTGTACCGTTGAAATCGACTCCTACAATAGCGGATTCAAACTCATTTGCATTTGTGCCTGTTTTTATTCGGTGCATAACGCTTGTATTTTGGTCAGTTAACGCACCTGTTGTATGATCCCATCCATAGCCAGTGCGTATGTCACTATCAGAGCCTACAAAGTAAAGTGCGGCATTGTTGATGGTCGTTCCACTACCATGTGATAAAATTCCAATTAATGTGTTTAGCGCTCCAGTATCTGTTCCAGGAGAGACTAATGTTGTAGAAGATGACAAATCAAGATCTATTATTCCACTCCAATGTGGCAAAACGGCTGTGTTTCCTCTAAAACCGTCTATATCAGCTCCGACCCATTCAAGAATAGGTATGTCTGGATCTGTATTGCCTGCCAAACCAACAAATGTATTGTCAAGCCTTCTAGCAATTACAGAATCTTTTATGCGGTACTGAAGTTTTGCGGCTATGGATTCTACTGCCGCTGCACTGTTTGCTTGAAGAGCGTTGTTCACACTTGAAAATATAAAGTTTTTATATGCCTGAGAGAGAAGCTCAATACCGTATTTACTAAGTATCCCGATAACTACTATAACAAAGATAAGTTCTAGCAGGGTAAAAGCAGACTTACGCATCAAAATCTCCTCTTATAAAAATCTATTTCGCCGATATTAGCGCTATATGTGCTTAATGATGTGATTGTATCTCCGTCTGAATTTATTATAGAAACGGTAATCTTTTTGACATCGTCGGTTGTTGTAACAGTAACATTGGTATCATAACTCCCTTTGTATCCCGCATCTCGCGAACCGGCGGCAGCCTCATTTTCAAAAAGAGTTCTGCTAGTGAGATTATTTAAATTAGGAAAAGTATTATCTGGCGTATTTGCAACTACTGTAGCATTGCTATCTAAACATCTTCTGTGGTAGAGCTGGTTAACATGTCCCGGTCTTAGTCTGTCTGCATCACAAGATGCACCTCCTATGTCTATAACTCTCTCCAAATTGCTAAGGTTGTTATCTTGCATAGAGTTTAAGTCCCAGTAATATGCAGTCGCTCCCATAAGTTCAGCGGAAGCCGCAAAGATAGCCTCTTGGACTATGTTCTCCTCGATACCTTTTGAGGTAACCTGAGCCATCATGGGAAGGGTGATAACGGCGATAGAGATAACAACAATAGCAAATATAAGCTCCATCATAGTAAAAGCGGCTCTGCCAAGAACAGTTTTTCTGCTTACCACATTATCCTCCTGTTAGTGATGCTGCTATTAGAATCTTTTGTGGTTGTAGTAGTCTCATTCTTTCCTGTCCATGTGCCCATAGTATCAAACTCTACTTGGAATTCATTTCTCGTAGCCGTCGGGTCGCTTTCGTTGTAAATCAACCAAGGAGATGCCTCATTTTGCATTGTTGTTTTGTATGGGTAGCCTTTTGAACCGTCATATGTTAAGTTTGTTCTTTGCAGCGTAGGGACGATAAACGTCGTAAGTGGTGAAGCAGTTACCACGGGAGTGGATTTCTTCTCAGTTACATTCGACGCAATTCCATCATTTGTAGTATTGTGATCTTCATTTATAAACCATCTTACATCATCAGTTCTTTTTGAAGCAACACCGTTTGGAAGAAGAGTTTTGTTACATGTATTACCTCCTACAGTCCCAAAACAGAAAGACTCAAAGTAGATGTTTGCAGGATAAGGAGCATCTTCCGATACTCTATATCTTTGTCTTGATGCATGAGTTCGTCCATAAAGATGCGTAACGTTTAAATCTAAAAGTTTTGAACCGTCCGTAACCTTGTTAGCTACTAAATCCGCATTCATTGTACAATCAGCAATAACTGAGCAGTTTGCATCATAAGTAGAAAATGTCAATCTTTCAGGATTTACAGAAGCGTTTACCTCTCTGTTAAAGTTGAGATTTAGAAGAGTGTTTACGCTTCCGTTGTTTGATTGATTAAAATCATTTTCTACAAGAGATATGGTGCCTGCAGGATTATTCATAGTTCCATTTTGGTCTTTTGCAGGTAAATCCGTATTGTGAAATCTCCAGAGATAACCAACTGCGCCTGAAATTGGAGATTTGTTTAGGGTTAAGTCAACCGGTTCTGCATAACAGTTGTCGACAAAATTGCTTGTCGCCACATTGTTAAAACCTGCCGCAATTATAGGACCACTTAAATGAAATGACATACCCTCATTTAAGGGTAAGTTAATGTTGTTCATATATATAAATGGAATAGAGCTGTTATTCTCACCGAATGATGTTCCGATGCCGCTCATTATAAACTTGTACGGATGAAACTCTAAATTGTAGTTTCTGTATTTCAAAGAAGAGCCGCTACTGTCATGATTGCTAGTAATATCACACCCAGTAAAGGGAGCAGCAGCTCCAGTCGCATAATTTACAGCTTGGGTAATATTTGAGTCTAAAACGCAGTCACGTGTTGCAGTATAGTAAGGTCCTACATGGTGACTCATATATGAAAAGTCACCATCAACTCTTGTCCAGGTTGTATCTTTCATTTGCAATACGTACTCGCCGACTTGATCAAGCGAGCTGTTTAAATCTGCGCTTCCATTTAAAACTCTAAAAGAGTGCGAAACATTGTTCTCATCATTGCATCCGCTGACGGCGACTGAGGGTGACCATGCATACTCCAGTGCATCACTCGCCAATCCACCAAAACCTTTTGTATATCCAAAAGAAGGTGTGTTGTCTATGTGATTTACTGCATCTACTTCAAGTTCATAGTTGTAACCTGCGGCTAGGTGGTTTGTTGCGGTAGATGGTGTTACTACTCCAGATACATCATCTGCTATTCTAACCTGAGATGCAGGATTTGTTTGGTTTTGATCATCTATTTTTATCATAAATGCTTCAGGTCTTAGCGCAAAATTGTCCCTAGAACACTCAAATCTTGTATTTATACCAAATAGACACTCAAGACAAGCGTAGTAATGTTTTCTTGATATAAATGTGCCGGCATTTCCGCATGCGGTAGCAACCTGCGTAGCTGTTTGCTCAGGATCTAAAGCATAAACAACAGGCTGGACACATGTTCCAATATCTTGAACAAGCTCTGTAAAGTTTAATATTTTATACTCTTGTGTCGCTGAGTCATATTCGTGTTGAACTAAAGAGTCGTTCCCGTCATTGGTCAGTCCATAAGAGACCCTAAAGGCCACATTTTCTCTTGCGGTAGCGTAAAAATCAGAACTATCAGTTAAGCTTGTAACTGCATTGGCAATAGCCGTTTGGATAGCAGCTTGGTTAAAGGGAACTGATGTGACATTGTTATCAAAAAATACCTGAACTCTCTCGCTGATTGAACTTTCAATCTCATTACATGATGCGTACGTGTCATGAAATGCAGAAGCGTCTATAAGCTCAACCGCAACAGAGGTAGATTGTGGTTTGAGAATATCTGGATCCGCAGGATCCATAGCTATAACTTTGAAATTTCCTTCTCTCTTTGTCACTTGAGTAGGGAGATTGTAGTATCTATTTGTACCACCAATATCGTAATCATAGTAATCGCTGTGGACTACATTGAAAATAGTCTCCATATTTGGGTTGTAAGCGTTACCCGAATCTGTACACATCGGTATTTGTGCGCCGAGAATCAGCTCGTACGGGATAGTTACTCCGGCGAGTGTAATATCATAGTTTACTCTTACGGTCATCGGCATATCTATATTTGATGTAATTGGGTTTAGATTGTAGTAGACATAAAAGTGCTCCTCTGAGTCTATCGCTCCAATTTCTATATCATTTATATAGTCACTCCCCACTGTTACATCAACACCATCTACTAATGCGGTTGGTGATATCTCCCCGATTTTAGCAAGCTTTGTAGAGTTTGCAATGTAAGTGGCTTGTGTGGTGTTTATGTCATAAACACCTACAAACATATTGTTGACGATTACGTCTGATTCGACCAAATTTCGTATGAAAAATTTAGCTTCAATTGGTTCGTTTGGTATAACATCACCAACAATTCTAGGATTTTGGGATCCGTCATTATCTTCTGTAAAAAATATGCCTTGCTGCTTGTATGCATAATCGTAGCAAAATTGCGGAACGTAGAGTTCAGTCTCTAAGGCAAATGCATTTAGACTATATCTGTCAGAATCATCTCCTCCGGTAGAATTTATGGTTATCTCCGTACTTATCTGTTGATTGTCTAGATTTGAAACCGTAAGTTTGTCGATATCCGTTCCAATGAGATTTTGAAAGTTAGGATTTGCAAGCGTCGGGTCGGAAAGCCTATATGTTGAGCGATAAACGTTATTTACACTAAATGAACCGTTCATTAAATCATTTGCTTGGTTTTTTGCATCAAGCAACGATGTTGGAACTCCGGTTGAGTTAGTAATTGTCGCTCCGTCGTAAATTCCTGATTCGCTCTCTCCGGTGTAAATAAAAAGATTTGAATCAACGCTACCGCTTTTTGGAGTGATAAAACCGCTTGCAGTTGTCGTAACAGAGCCTGGATAAGCATCATCAGCATCAAAAACCACTTGAAAACCGTCATATACAGATATATTATTAAACGGTCTTGAAGGATTTTCAACGACAACAAAAAGCATCCAAGAGGCAAATTCATTTGTACCGGTTGTTGCCTGTATATCGGCTCCAAAGTATTGACCTGCACCGCCTGCCTGAACAAGTGCCGTGACATCCGCAGAAGCTCCGTAATCAAAAGGATTGTCTAAGGGAAAATTGTCAAAAACTTCAGCAGATATATTCGTATAATTTGTAGATGCAGGGGTTCTAAACTTAATCGTTTGTGCTGCCGCTTTTGTTGCAAGACTTGGATTTATAAGTCGAGCTGACCAATATAGACGAGCCCATTTGATAGTATCACCAGGGAGCAAATCAAGCCGCATCATTGAAGAGTTAGATGTTGTTCCATCACTATCAACATCTGCAAAATATTGTGTAATGCTATTGTTTGTCGCTGTTGCTGAAGGCTCTTCACAAGTGTCACCATTGAAGTCATTTTTACATAAGAGTTGATTGCCAATCATTAAAAGATTACCGTAAATATTTGTATCCACAACACCGTTGATAAGACGCTTCGTGAATGGTCGCACGTTGCCGCTTGCAACAAGAGGAGTATCGCTAATAGCAACATTGTCAATGTATAAATCCTCGTTGCTGTTATTAGTATTTGGCATAATGACTAAGGTTAATTGCCCAGAGCCGTTTAACGTTGTATTAAATGCGATAGAACCTGCTGTGTTTGAGTTGTACACAGATGTCCCGTTCGCACTAATTTGAATGAGATCAGCTGACTCCCAAGTGATTGTTTTTGTAGCATCCAATGTTACTGAGACAACAGCGTCTGCATAAAATGCGCCAAATGAAAAAGTTTTTGTTGCCGTATCATCTCTGTCAATGTAAATACGCTGATTACCACTATCCCAGCCGCCATTTGTAATTACCCAGCCATCAGTATCACTGTTAAAAGTGTCAGAATCTAAAATAGCTCCAAACAGAGAAACGGGAAACAAAGTTGTAAACAAAACAATTAAAAAAGAGCGAACTAGATTCATCGTATCCTCCAAGTAAAAGCACAAGCCCAACTTACTAATCTTACATTATACTATCAGTTGTACTTAATAAGCGCTTAATGATTTTGGCGAGGCTAAGAGATTACTGTGCGGTTAAATTATTTTGGAACTAGCTGGTAGGTGTATATTGTTATAGCTTCCACTCATTTTCACTAAAAATTAATGATTGAATGTTTTGATTATAGATTGCCGCGCTTCGCTCGCAATGACGAGAGGTGGTGTTTGCAATGACGAGAGGTGGTGTTTGCCAATCACCGTCATTGCGAGGAGCTTGCTACGAAGCAATCTAAAAACATAATTATTCAGAAAATATGGTTGCCGGCATTTGTAGGGAAAAATGGGTAAATTATCGATTTTAGTTTCTAATTTTTTAGCAAAACTTAAAGCATTTTTCTTTCCACTTAGCATATACTCTGCGTAGTATATCTGCGTGCGGTACGAGCTTTGCAGTTCCATCATCAATCTCTTTGATACGTTTCTCAAGCTCTTGGGCTAAAGGACCATTTTTTATAGTCTCTATTTTTACTCTATCTTAATAACTGCTCCAAAAACCACATCACCTTTTAGCTGTTGAGTCTTATATTATACTATACTGCTGTACTTAATAGGCGCTTAATGATTTTGGCGAAGCTGGGAGATTGTTGTAAGATTAAATTGTTTCTAAATTTTTTGAAAAAATAACTACTTCTTCAAAAAAGTAGAAATTTTTTCTGCAACGCCGTACTTTGTGTATTCTGATAAGATGATTTGAGCGGCTTTGTTGTTGTCGGTGTTAAAAACCATAGGTCCTATGAAGTTTACAACCGAGTTTTCTATGGGTGTTTGGGTAAGAATGATATTTAAAACAATGATATTTGAGTTTTTATCTATGCCTAGCAGCTCTTGCGTGCTGTTTGGAATTTCAAAGTCATAATCAATAAGAACAAACGGGTCTATCAGCGTAAAAGTTATATATTTATCCTCAACAGATTGCATTCTCATAAAAATATCGTCTATTTTTTCCAAGGTCACTTGCTTTACACTCTCAAAGCCTAAAATAGGCACACAGATATCAAATTTCATAAAAACCCTTCTCGTAAATTTCGTTAATTGTAGCACTTTAAGCATAAAATGTACCTAGTTTAATGAGTGTTATATATCTTTTAGATAAAATATCAACCTATTTATAAACAGGAACATATTTAATGAAATTAAAAACTTATAAGCTAATCATTCTTTTGCCCTTGGTGCTGCTTTTTACAAACTGTTCAAAGAGCGGTGTTGAGGAGTATAACAAACCTGCCATGTATTGGTACTCCAAAATAGTAAGTAATGTTTCTCATGGCGATTTGGAGCAGGCAGATGCTTACTACAGTTCACTTCAGAGTGAGCACATAGGCTCGCCTTTGCTCCCAGAGGCCACGATGATATTGGCAATCGCTCATATGCACGAGGAAGAGTATCTTCTTAGTGAACATTTCTTGGATGAGTATATAAAGAGATATGCAACACCAAACGAAAAAGAGGAAGCCGAGTTTTTAAAGATAAAAGCAAAGTATAGAGCGCTTCCAAATCCAAGACGTGATCAGGTGCTTATAGACGAGGCAATAGAGCAGGGTGAAGCATTTAAACGTGATTATAAGGGCTCCATGTACGGCGAAATCGTAAACACCATGCTCACGCGTCTCTACCTTGCGCAGTACGCTCTAAATGAGGAAATAGTGGATCTTTACGAGAGGCTTGATAAGCCAAAAAGTGCGGCATATTATAGAACCGTCAATCCTCAATCATGGATAATATCTGAGGAGATAAACAGAGCAACCGCTCCTTGGTACCGCGCATGGTTTGAGGGAGACGGCACTTCTAGCTGGTACGAATTTATGATACCTGATACAAAAAGCGTTGTTTCTAGAAACTCGATATCAGAAGAGGATGATGTAAAAGGAGATGTGAATGAAACTAAGTGATTACAGTAATTTTCCTACAAATATACCGGTAATTGCCGAAGATGAGATTTTTTTATACCCTTTTATGATTGCGCCGCTTTTTTTAAGTGATGATAGCAATATTTTGGCTGCTACAAAGGCCATAGAAGAGGGCTCGTTGGTTATAGTTTGCCCAACAAAACCTTCTCATGAGGGCGAGAGAGCATTTGAGTCGCTTTATGATGCCGGTGTAGCGGGTGCGATAATGAGAAAAGTGGCACTTCCGGATGGAAGAGTTAAGGTTCTTTTTCAAGGGCTTGCTCGCGCAAGAGTTATTGAGAAGATTTCGGACCATCCTCTTATCGCACATGTAGACGTCATAAACGCTACAAATGTTAGCTCTCTAAAGATTGATGCGATACTTGAGATACTTCGCGAAAAGGTTAGAACGCTTGCAAGTGTAAGTAACTATTTTCCGCCCGATTTGCTTAGAACGATTGAAGAAAATCATGACTATAACCGTATAATAGACCTTATCTGCAGCACGATAAAGCTAAAAAAAGAGCAGGCTTACGGACTTTTCGTTGAGTCAAATACGGAGAAGAGATTTTTGGATTTGATAGAGCATATAATCGATGAGATTGAAGCCAACAAACTTCAAAAAGAGATTCGCTCAAAAGTTCATACGCATATAGAGAAGGTAAATAAAGAGTATTTTCTAAAAGAGCAGTTAAAGCAGATTCAAAAAGAGCTCGGCAGCGACACCTCAAGAGACGAGGAGATGCAAGAATACAGAAGAAAGCTTGATGCAAAAAAAGAGAAGATGAGCGCAGAGGCTTATAAAGAGGTAAATAAGCAGATAGAGAGGCTCTCTCGCATGCATTCGGACTCTTCAGATGCTTCCATGACACAAACGTATCTTGACTGGGCTTTAGAGATTCCTTTTGGAGATGAGAGTAAAAAAGAGCTCAAAATAAGCGAAGTAGAGAGCCAGCTGGATAAAGACCACTTCTCGCTTGAGAAACCAAAGCAGAGAATAGCTGAGTTTTTTGCGGTTAAAGAGCTTATGGAGCTAAGAGGCACAAAAGGAAATTCAGGCGCGATTCTCTGTTTTTGGGGACCTCCCGGAGTTGGTAAAACATCTTTGGCAAACTCGATAGCAGAAGCTCTAAAGAGACCACTTGTTAGGATAGCACTCGGCGGACTTGAAGACGTAAACGAGCTTAGAGGGCATAGAAGAACTTATGTCGGCGCAATGCCCGGACGTATAACGCAAGGGCTCATAGATGCTAAAAAAATGAATCCTGTTATTGTACTAGATGAGATTGATAAAGTCGCAAAAACAGGGAGAGGTGACCCGACAGCGGCACTCTTAGAGATACTAGACCCCGAACAAAACATAGAGTTTCGCGATTACTATCTTAACTTTAACATTGACCTCTCAAAGGTTATTTTTATAGCGACGGCAAATGATGTTGGCAATATTCCGGCACCGCTTCGTGACAGAATGGAGTTTATCGGCATAAGTTCATACACTCCGCAAGAGAAGTTTGAGATTGCACAAAGATATCTTCTTCCGCAAGAGCTTAAAAAACACGGTCTTAGAAAGTCAGAGGTAAGCATCTCAAAATCAGCTCTAAAAGAGTTGATTCATAGCTATACCCGTGAAGCTGGAGTGCGTAATCTTCGCCGCCGCCTTGCGAATATGGCTAGAAAAGTTGCTCGTGAAATTCTTGAGCACCCTGAAGTAACTAAAGTCTCATTAACGCTAAAAAATCTCAAAGAGTACTTTGACAAAACAGTTTTCGAGATAGAAAAAACAACAAAAATTCCAGTTGTCGGAGTTGTTAACGGTCTTGCTTGGACTGCAGTAGGCGGCGATGTTTTAAAAATAGAGAGCATCCGCATAAAAGGCAAAGGTTCCATGCAACTTACCGGCAGTCTTGGTGATGTCATGAAAGAGTCGGCTATAATTGCATATAGTGTTGTAAAAACATTGATAGACACTAAAAAACTGAAAATTGACGCTAAAAATATCCCGCTCTCTCCAAAAGAGGTAGAGGATAAAGTCAAAATCGATTCCAGCGAAGTTTACAAGCGTTATGATTTGCACATTCACGTTCCAGACGGCGCAACGCCAAAAGATGGTCCAAGTGCGGGTATAGCTCTTGTAAGTGCGATAGCTTCGATACTTAGCGGTAGAAAAGTTCGCTCAGAGATTGCAATGACGGGAGAGGTTTCTCTTAGCGGAGATGTTCTGCCGATTGGCGGGCTTAGAGAGAAACTTATCGCGGCACACAAGGCAGAGATGAGCAAAGTGCTTATACCTGTAAAAAATTATGAGAGAGATTTGGAAGATATTCCTGATGAGGTAAAAGAGTCGCTTGAGATTATTTCAGTAAGCAGGATAGAAGAGGTTTTAAACCATGTTTTGGTTTAAAACCGATTTATATATTAAATTGTAATCGAGTCAATCTTCTGCATCAGCTCCGTACTTCTTATAGGTTTCATTAAAAAATCGTTAGCACCAAGTTCTAAAGCTTCAGTTTTTTTAGTCTCATCTGTTGTTAAAACTATAATCGGGAGTTGCTCGATGTTATCGTCTGAGCGGACAACTCTTAGAACTTCCAATCCATTCATAATAGGCATAATGATATCTAAAAGGATAAGGCTTATATCAGATCTTGATTTGATGTGACCTATCGCATCCTCTCCATTTTTTGCTTCTATTACCTCTTTTACATCGGGATTTTTCAGCAACATAGACTTTAAAAGTTTTAGATTTATCAAATCATCGTCGACCGCTAATATTATTAACTCTTTTGACATCTTTTTTTTCCTTTTAAGCATATTTTGCAAACAGCGACTTTAAAAGATCTCTGTTTACTACGTTGTTTATGATTTCATCTACATGTTCTTTTTTGCTTGAAGCATCTTTTTGTATAGAGTCGTCAACTAATACTATGTGCGATTCAAGCCCGTTTGAAGCACTTAGCTTTCTAATGCTTGAAGCTATTTCGGCAACATCAAGGTCGCTATACTCCTTATCAAAAAGAACAACTTTATAAGAGTAATTGTTTATCAACTCTTGAAAGTCAACTAAAGAAGAGGCAACTTCGTACGTTAATCCCTCCATTGCCTCAATTACTTTCGTGTAAAGTCTAGTTTCAAAAGCGCTCTTTTTAGCTATTAATATATCTGCTCTATACTCAGGAACGGTATGTCCCTCAGCCTCGCTTAGTTTTTCTACAAGAACGTCTTGTGCGCTCATATTTTGAGTCTCATGAGCTTCTAGTTTTGGCATGTCGGTAGCTTCAACGATGTAGTCGGCTAGGAAGTTATTAAGTACTGAGATTATCTCTGCACGCACAAGAGGTTTCGTTGTGTACTCATCAAGTCCGGCAGCGAGGAACTTTTCTCTGTCACCTTTGAGAGCATTAGCGGTTAGTGCGACAATAGGTGTGTGAGGCACTTTATAGTCATGTTCCCACTCTAAAATCTCTGCAGTCGCCTCAACACCGTCCAAAAACGGCATTTGGATATCCATAAAGATGAGGTCAAATTTGCCGTCTTTTCTTTTTTGAAATGCATCAAGACCGTTATTTGCAATAGTTATGTTTAGCCCCAAATCTTCCAATGTTCTTCTAATAAGTTTTTGGTTAATTATATTGTCTTCCGCAACTAAAACATCCGCAACAAATTTAGATTTGTTCAGGTCAAACTTTTTGCGAGACTGTTTTTTGACAATCTGAGTAGCCGAATTTAATAATACGTAGTTCTCCAACGTCTGTTTAATTTTTGAAGAGTGTATAGGCTCGTATAGGATTTTAAATATATTAAAACCGAGCGAGTCAATTCTTTTCATAAGGTTCGATTTTGTAAGAACTACTAACTCTTGCGGGAATTTAGCAAGCTCGCGAAGAGAATCTTCGTTTACATAGTCGTAATCAACAAACAAGAGATTGTAATTTGTCTCTTTTTGAAGGATTTCAATTTTGCTAATGTCTTTAAACGTTGTATATCCCACTCCAAAATAGTCAAGATATTCTCTTAAGTATCTGTCCTGTTTTTTAAGTTTTACAGAATCGCTTAGAATAAGCGCTTTTAGAGTGCTAAAGCTGTCTTGAGAGCTCTCATTCAATGTTTCAACCTCTTCAAAATCAATAGTGAAGAAGAAAGTCGTGCCTTCTCCAATCTTGCTATCTAAGTCAAGCTTTCCGCCCATAAGTTCAACGAAGTTACTTGAAATCGTAAGCCCAAGCCCTGTTCCGCCGTATTTACGAGTAATTGATGTGTCAGCTTGAGAGAACGCTTCGAAGATTTTTGATTTTTGCTCGCTTGTTACACCGATTCCGCTGTCTTGAATCTCAAACTTGATTCTTGTTTTGCCTATTTCGCTTGAGTTTACTCTTCTGATATTGACGTTTATCGAACCTGCATTGTTTGTAAATTTAACCGCATTTGAGAGAAGGTTGATGATAACCTCTTTAAGTTTTGTAGGGTCTCCCTTAAGCGGAAACTCAAGACTTGGATCAATGAAACAACCGAGGTTGATGTGCTTTTCACTTGCGCGAACTGCATAAACTTCGACAGCACTCTCAAATTCAAGGATTGGGTTAAACGCAATATGCTCGATTTCAAGCTTGTTGCTTTCAATTTTAGAAAGGTCAAGAATATTATTGATAATCTCAAGTAGGTTTTCGGAGCTTTTTTCAATGATATCAACGAACTCGCGTTGTTCCTCTTGCAGTCCTGAATCCTTAAGAAGTTCCGTAAACCCGACGATGCCGTTTAGCGGGGTACGAATTTCGTGCGACATGTTCGCCAGGAACATAGATTTTGCCTCACTTGCTTCTTGAGCAGAGATTTTATCTTTTTTGGTTTGCTCAATAATTTCTTCAAGAAGTTCATAAGCCAAGTCAGTACCTTGGGATGTATGAAGATTGATTTTCCTATCCTGAGAATCGTAATCCTCCGCAACTTTTTCAAGTACGCTCTCAAGGTGTTTGATGTTGTTTGTAATCTCTTTTGCTAGAATATAGCCAAGAATTCCAAGAATAATCGCTACAATCCAAACAGATAGCGTCATAAGTAGTGCTTGCAGAGACTCTTTTTGCACGTTCCTAGCTCTCTCATTCATGGCATTTAAAAGCAACTCTTCAGCCTCTGAGATAATGTTAATTTTTTCAGATAACATAGTAAACCAAATTCCAGATGTTATTTCGTACTCACCGCTATCTGCGGCAGAAATAATTGCGGTTCTTTCACTGTTTATGTCGTCAAATAACTCCTCACTCTCTTCGGATTTAAAAAGAGCATTAAGCTTGCTTGTGAGAGTTTTGTTCTGTATCCTTTCGTAACCAATCGCATCAGCTCTGCTGATGAGAGAAATCCAGTTGTTTAAGTCTTCGCTCTCTAATGCACTTGAGCGAGAGATAATGTGTGCCAAATAACCTCTCTCAATTCCTGATGCCTCTTTTGCATTTGCCATAGAGATATACAGAGAGTAGAGCTCACTTATCTCTTTATCTATTTGGTTGTCCGCAATTTGCTCCAGCTGTTTAATGAAATTTTCTTCAGCTGTAACGTAAATGCCCATAAACATCTCTTCAAATTCTACTTTCCCCTGATCTACAAGAGGTCTGATAGCTCTTATCTTAGCCGCAGCAGAGATAACATCGTCGATATTTGTACACGCAACACAATCTGCTTTGCCTATATCTTCTTTGTGAGTGTGTAGCGTAGTATTGCCTTGTGCATATTGAAGAAATTTCTCAATTTTTTCGTCAACTACTTTTCGCTGTTCAACTAGAGACTTTAGAGTGTTTTCGGATTTTTCACCGAGATACATCGCACTCATACCAGCTTCACGTGCAACGTTACCGACGACTTCGTTTAGGTGTCTGTTTTGGTCAAGTTTGTCTTGAAGCTGCTGTGCCGCATCAAATGCCACGTAAGAGTTGTAAAGATAGTAACTCGTTACTGAAAAAAGAATGATAATTGGCAGAAGACTGATTAGTCTTAATCTGTTTTTTAGTCCTAACTGCATTATTTACCCTCTGTTTTTGAGATTAGATTTAGTTTTGATGTGACGCTTTTTACGAAGCCTTCAGCTTCCGACATCTCTGCTGCATTAATAATAGCCTCAAGTGCGTTGTCAAAATCGTGAATTCGCATATTTTCGCTCATTCCTTTTAGTTTTATTGCAGCACTTCTGCAGCCATAAAGGTCGTTCTTTTCAGCTGAAGCGTTCATTGTGTTCACAAGCTCTTTAGTTTCGTTTAAGTAGTCTTCAAAGAGTTCGTTGAAACTCTCTAAATCCAAACCGATGTCATACGCTATCTTTTTTTTGTCGTAGTGAAGAACGCTATCTTCTACCTCTTCTTTGATATCATCACGAGTTATCTTTTCTAGGTCGCTAAGCAGTAAATCTTCGCTTTCTAGTTCATCTTCATATTTTTTTGCGATAGCATCTTGCTGTAAGAAATCATCATCCGCTAGCTCAGGAATGTCAATAGAAGCAGAAACTTCCGAATCACCAATCTCTACAGTGGAAGTAGAGTCGATTTTGTCTACTTTTCTTGAAGGAGTAAAACTCTCATCTTTAAATGATAAAATAAAATCTTCCTCAACTTCTTTTGGTAGCTCCGTAGCCATCACAGGCTTAACAATCGTATCGTCTTTGTTTGATAGTCTGTGTATAATTCTATAGAGTCTATCGAGGTTTGTTTTGATTTCAAGCTCATCTTCCGATGTGTTGATAATTGTAAGAGCATCGAGAGCATCCTCTATTCTAAGGTTTGCAGCAACGCCTTTTAGTTTGTGTGACTGAATCTTTAGATTATCCATATTTCTACTGCTTGCAGAGTCGTAAAGGTCTTTTTTGAAGCTCTCTGCTTGAGCGATAAAGTCTTGTATAAACTCTTCAACCAAATCAATCGGCAGACCTAAGTCATGTGATGCTACCGCGGGGTCATAGACATAGTGTGCGAAAGGGGAATCGTCATCTTCTTTTTCTTCTACCTTTGGCGCGACAGGTTTTTTGACAGCTTCTTTAATAACCGGTTTTAGCTCCTCTTTTTTCTCTACAAGCTCAGGAGCAACGACCTCTTCATAACTCTCTTCTTCTACTTCAACATCTGTATCTAGGCGCTTGTCAAGGTCAAGACCGAAGGAAGGCTCATGGAACTCATCTTCGTATACATCTTTAACTATGTTAGGACTTAAATCTTCATACTTTGAAACTGTTGGGGCAGGTTTTTGAACTGCACTGCCAACCATTTTTTCTTCTTGAGCGCGCGAGATACCCTTTAGTCCCGAGAACTCTATAATATACGCTTTTTCTGTCGGGCTGTCTGAGAGGAAGATTGTCCTTACTTCTATATTTGTAGTATAGCTTTTGCCCTTAACGTTGATAATAGCTTTTGAATCAACGCCGCTGTCGTTACATGTAATATAATCAATCCAGTGTACATGTTTAAAATTATGAATAAAACCCGGTGACTTAACAAATAGATCTGCAAAATCTTCTGCTTCTGTGCGAAGATCCACAAGACTAGAGAGACCAAGAACTCTTAAATTACCTTCGTCAATTCCTAAAAACTCTTTTTTATGATTGTAAATTAACATGTAAACCCTTTACTATTTATTGTTAGCGTTTTGTTGAATTCGTTCATTCTCTTGAATGTTTTTTCTAGGAGATGGCTTGCTTACGGATATATATCCTGTTATCTGCCCTTTTGTGTCTAATATTGGAGCAATCTCTACGTCAGTCCAGTAGTAACTGCCGTCTTTGCGCAGATTTTTAAGCATACCGTTGTAAACCTGACCATCGCTTAGCGTTCTCCACATCTTTTCATATATGGCTTCGCTGACTTCCGGATGTTTTATTATGCTGTGGTTAGCATTCATAAGTTCATCAAGTGTATAACCCGATATCTCACAAAATTTTCTATTGACAAAAGTTATATCACCTTTTAAATCTGTTTGACTAATGGCCACTTTGCCTTCAAAAATATACTCTTCATTTTTCGGTACAACTTTGTTCATAAAAACCTCTGTGCAATATAGTTAATATCATTAAACTCGACTAAATATATCATTAATAGTTTAAAAAAAAACTTATAGATAAATATTTTTTATGATATTTGCGTCTTTTAGGTTTAAAACAGAGCTTATTTCCTCAACGCTTGCTTCTCTAAGTGCATTAAAGGTGCCAAAATGCTTTAGTAACTTTACAATTTTTGCTTGAGATATCCCTTTTAATGCTAAAAGTTTACTCTCTTGATCAAGTTTTAGTTTTGTTTTTTTATGAAAGTTGATGGCGCATCTGTGTGCCTCATCTCTTAGTTTTTGTACCAACTGAAGCCTTTTGTCGCTCTCTTGAAGTCTAAATGTCTCATCTTTGGTGTGGATGATATCTTTTGCTCCTCCCTTTGCACGATGTGATTTTGCGTCAATTTTTTCTTTTGATATGGCGATAACATCTATAAAGGTTCCGCTTGATTCCAAAATTTCAAGGGCAAGGTTTAAAAGCGTGTTTCCGCCGTCTAAAACCCACAAATCAGGTGGAGAATTTTTAGAAAAACTCTCTACTCTTTTTGTTAAAAGCTCTCTCATTTGTGAATATTCGTCTCTTGCATCAAGATGATAGATGCGATAGTTTTTTTTATCAAATTTGCCCTCTTCATAGACCGCCATTGCTCCGACGGTTGCCACTCCCGACATGTGAGAGTTGTCAAAAATTTCTACGCGCAACGGAGTTCTTTGGAGTGAAAAAAGCTCTTTTATTGCAGTCGTTATATTGCCTTCATCTTCTTTATGCTCTTTTTTTAAAAGCTCTGCGGCGTTAATGAGAGCCAAATCGATAAGCTGTTTTTTATTTCCTGTTTTTGGCACTTTTATCTGCGCTTTTTTTTCAAAGAGGGTGGTTAGGTAGCCCTCAATTATATCTTTGCCTTCAAATTCGGATGCGACTAAAATGGGTGCAGTGATAGGAGGTTTGCCGTTTGAGTAAAAATCCATAAGCACTCTTTGGTAGAGCTCATCCTCGTCATACCCTTCATGAAGCTGGATATAATCGTGTGAGGAGGAGATGATTTTACCGCCGCGCATAAAAATACGCACGACAACGGCTCTGTGCTCTGTGTGTTCAAGCACAAAAATATCGTAATTTTCACTGCTTGCAAAATCTATCTCGCTCTTAATCTCAGAGCGGCTTATCCTCTCGCATCTGTCTCTTATTTCACCCGCTTCTTCAAAACGGAGATTTTTTGCATAAAAAAGCATCCTCTCTTCTAATTTTTTAAGAAGAACTTTTTTATCTTCAATCAGCTCTTTTGCAGTGTCAAGCTCTTTTTTGTACGCCTCTTTTGAGACATCTTTTTCGCATGGACCAAGGCACTTTCCTATTTGGTAGTAGAGGCAGAGTTTTTTTGATTTTAGAGAGCCTTTTTTTTGGACAAGTTTACATATCTCATAAATTGAGTCTAAAATATCTCTTGCTCCCACAGAGTAGGGACCATAGTATTTAATATTCGGAGATTTTATGATTTTTCTTGTTATCTCAAAGCGCGGATACTCTGCAGAGTTGTCTATGTAGATGTAAGGGTAGGTCTTGTCGTCACGAAGCAAAATATTGTACTTTGGACTTAGCTGTTTTATGAGAGAATTTTCCAAAATCAGCGCGTCATGCTCAGAGTTTACTACTATGTAGTTCATTGAGGCTGTTTGGGAGATCATTTTTGAGATTCTGAGGGATAAATTGGGATTTGGTTTTAGTTCCGGAGAAAAATTGAAATAGCTTTTTACACGCTTAGATAGGCTTTTCGCTTTTCCTATGTATAAAAGACGCCCCTCATTGTCAAAATATTGGTATATTCCCGCATTTTGCGGAAGCTGTTTTATGGTCTCTTCAAGCGTCATTGCTGTTTTTTTCTTTTATGATTTTTTGAATTGACATTACAAGCTCTCTGAGTTTCGTTTCTTTGATATTTATCTCGAAATTGCCGCTAGAACGCTCTTTGTAGATTTGTTTTATCTCTTTGTGCTCCTCTTTGGCTTTTCTTGGAGTATGCGTCACAAAGGCTTTTATGTCGTCAAAGAGACTCTCGTCACACTCTTTGCACTCCTCGGGCATATAAAACTTTAAAGCACTTTTAATCGATTGTATATTATTATCGAACTCTTGTTTGCCGACGGGATGATTGAAGACGAAAAATAGGGTTCTGTTTTTTATGTATGCAAAGTTAATCATTTTTTGTACGGGTATAGTGAACATAGATTGTACTATTTTAATACATTTATAATAAGATAGTTTAGAGAATTGAGGTCTGCTTTGGATAGAGTTTATAATTTGACTGGCGCTTTTCATTTAGTAATTATAGCAATGTTTTTATTAAGTTTGAGTGGATGTGGATACAAGGATAATCCGTATTATTTAGAGAACGCTCCGCAGGGTGATAGTAACGTAAAATTTATTATTAAAAAGCCAAGTAGCGATAACAACGAAAGCGACAACGGAACTAGATGAAATATGACGTAATAATCGTGGGTGCCGGTGTGGCGGGGCTATATGCCGCTATGCATCTGCCTCGAAGCAAAAAAGTTCTAATCATAAACAAGAGAGAGACTTTTAAGTGCAACAGTTTTTATGCCCAAGGCGGTGTAGCGTTAGCCATCGATAAAGATGATATACCGATTCATATTCAAGATACGCTTGATGCCGGAGCAGGTCTTTGCGATGAAGAGGCCGTAAGAGTTTTAAGTGAGAGTTCAAGAGGCGCAATCGATGATTTGATAGCGCGTGGATTTGAGTTTGACAAAGACAAAGACGGAAAACTGCTCTATACCAAAGAGGCGGCTCACTCAAAGGAGCGCATACTTCATGCGGGCGGAGATGCGACGGGGAGATATCTTCACTACTTTTTGTTGGAACAAAATCCCCATCCTATGCTTACCGATGCCAGAGTGGTGGATCTCTTAATAAAAGACGGCGAGTGCTACGGTGTGACCGTACTTGACCATAGAGAGAGCAGAAATATCTATGCAGACAATGTAATAATTGCTAGCGGTGGAGTAGGTTCGCTTTACGAGTATCATACAAACGCGCCTTGTATAAGTGCAGACATGCAGGGTCTT
>Ga0172380_10003761_pt1 | contig 20357 bp, 26 predicted proteins | sample Leawe162metaG_FD_119747 | JGI IMG/M metagenome (GOLD analysis project Ga0172380, IMG submission 119747) | Leachate microbial communities from a municipal landfill in Southern Ontario, Canada - Leachate well 162 metaG | ecosystem: Engineered > Solid waste > Landfill > Unclassified | place... | reverse complement strand
TGCCGGATCTGCCCAAAGAGCCCCTTGCGCCAGCCCAGGTCGGCGGTTCGTTGGCGGCTCAACGACTGGACGTGCGTCTGGCGCAATTGCAACTGGACGCGGCAGGCAAGGCGCAGGGATTGACTCTCATCACTAGCCTGACGGACATTGAAGTAGGCGTGCAACGCGATACGGTTTTTGACAGTGCGGCAGCCAGCAAGAATACTCGGCGCGGCTACACGGTCGCCGTTCGCCTGCCGATTTTCGACTGGGGTGACGCCCAGCGTGCGGCGATGAACTCCAATACCCTGGCGGCAGCCTACCGGCTGGAAGCAACTGTCGTCGGCGCGGGCTCCCAGCTACGCGAGTCTTACTCCGTCTACCGAACAGCGTACGACTTGGCGCATCACTATCGCGATGAAGTGGTGCCTTTGCGAAAACTCATCTCGGAAGAAAACGGCCTGCGCTACAACGGCATGATTATTGGTGTTTTTGAATTATTGGCCGACACCCGCGATCAAATAGCCGCAGTGATGGGAGCGATTTCAGCCCAGCAGCAGTTCTGGCTGGCTGACGCTGCGCTGCAAGCCACTCTCATCGGCAAGCCCACTCTGTCACAGGCCAGCGCAGTCGCCGGCAAAGTGCTTGGTGGTGGATCAGGCCATTGAGCTAACCACCGAATTCAACAAGGACAAGGACCAGACGATGACATCAAGACGACATTTCTTGGGGGAGCTTGGTGCGATGACCGCCGCTGTATCTGTCGCAACGGTCAACAGAGTCGCCATGGCGGCTTTGCCTGAGCCGGCAATACAAACAACGCCGGACACCATGCCTCCGCTGCTGCCGAAATCCGGTCGTCCCTATAACCCGGTGGTGACGCTCAATGGCTGGTCACTACCGTGGCGCATGAACAATGGCGTCAAGGAATTTCACCTGGTGGCGGAACCTGTGGTGCGCGAGATGGCGCCCGGCTTCAAGGCGCATTTGTGGGGCTATAACGGCCAATCGCCGGGCCCGACCATCGAAGTGGTGGAAGGCGACAGAGTGCGCATCTTTGTCACCAACAAACTGCCGGAACACACCAGTGTTCATTGGCACGGCCAGCGCCTGCCCAACGGCATGGACGGCGTAGGCGGATTGAATCAGAAAGCCATCAACCCCGGCAAGACCTTTGCGTACGAATTCATCGCCCGTCGCCCGGGCACATTTATGTACCATCCGCACGCCGACGAAATGACACAGATGGCCATGGGCATGATGGGATTCTGGATCACCCACCCCAAGGCCAGGCATCCGCTGATTGAAGAAGTGGATCGCGACTTCGTGTTTCTACTCAACGCCTACGACATCGCCCCGGGTGCTTACACTCCGAAAATCATGACCATGCTCGACTTCAATCTGTGGAGCTGGAATAGCCGGATTTTTCCTGGCATCGATTCGCTCAACGTACGCAAGAACGACAAGGTGCGTATCCGCATGGGCAATCTGACGATGACCAACCATCCTGTCCATCTGCATGGTCATGAGTTCCTGGTCACCGGCACGGATGGCGGACCCACGCCGAAAAGTGCGCGCTGGCCTGAGGTCACCACCGACGTAGCGGTCGGCCAGATGCGCCAGATCGAGTTTCTCGCCGACGAAGAAGGCGACTGGGCGTTCCACTGCCACAAATCCCACCACACCATGAACGCCATGGGCCATGATGTGCCCACCTTGATTGGCGTCGATCATCGCGGTGTCGCCAGACAGATCACCAACCTGATACCCGAGTACATGGTCATGAGCGAGCGCGGCATGGCCGACATGGCCGAGATGGAAATGCCGCTACCGGATAACACTGTGCCGATGATGACGGGTCAAGGCCCGTTTGGATCGGTCGAAATGGGCGGCATGTTCAGCATGGTGAAGGTGCGCAAAGACCAAAAACCCGGTGACTACAAAGATCCGGGCTGGTACAAGCATCCCGAAGGCACCGTGGCTTTTGAAGCCTCAGACACCATAGCGGAACCGGCGCGCTTCAAGTCGGAGGGTGGGCAGTCCATGCCGCTGCTGAAGAAGTCCAGGAAAGACGTCGAAGTACACATCCGCAAACCGAGCGGCTTAATGCAGCACTAGATTTTTTCAACCCGGAAAGGATACTTATGAAACTCAAGCTCAATCCCGTAATGGCAACACTGGCTGCCGTATTGATCTTGACCTCTGGCATCGCCTCAGCCAGCGGCAAACATGCAGGTGACCACGACGATGCAGCCATCGGCGAGCCCGGTGTCGCTAGCGAAGCAACGCGCACGGTGGCGGTTGATATGACAGACACGATGCGCTTTTCGCCCGCCCGCATCACCGCCAAACAGGGCGAAACCATTCGTTTTGTGGTGAAAAACTCCGGCCAAATCAAGCACGAGTTTGTGCTGGGCAGCGCAAAAGAACTCAAGGAACACTATGAAGTAATGAAGAAAAACCCGGAAATGGAACATGCCGACGCGAACATGGTGACGCTTGCCGCCGGACAAACCGGAGAAGTTGTCTGGAAGTTCACCAAACCTGGGAAAGTGGATTTTGCTTGCCTGCAGCCGGGCCACTACGATGCGGGTATGAAAGGCCGGGTCATTGTAAAGAAGAAGGCATTGCCTAAAGATGATCATGACCACAAGCATTGAGATATTTGGGAAACTTGGCTGCATACATCTCATCTCAAAGAGCGAGAGCATCTACGCCAGGTCGTGCCGTAATGCATCATTTTTGCTCAAGGAAATACCATGAAGTCATTCAATAGTCTTTTTCTGGTTTCCGTCGCGATTGCGGTGGCCTATTCCGTCGGTGCAAGCGCGGACGACAACAAGGAGCACGGCAGTGTGCAGACTGTAAAGCAGGAACAAACCGCAGGCACCGCCGAGATGACCGAAGGCGAGGTACGAAAAGTCGATAAGGACAACAAAAAAATAACTATCAAGCACGGCGAGATCAAGAACCTTGACATGCCAGGAATGACTATGGTGTTCAGGGTTAAAGACGCCACCATCCTCGACAAGGTGCAAGTCGGCGATAAGGTGAAGTTCAAAGCCGACAAATCCGAGGGTGCAATAGTGGTCACCGAGATTCAGCGCGCAAAATGAAAGGCAATCTCATTGCTTGTGATCACGGTGTCGTTGATCATGCCGAAAGTGGTTTCGGCTGCCATGCAAATGTGGAAATAAACAGTAATACTGAGCGGCCAAGGTAATAGTCGGGATCTGGATTCTGTCTTCGATTCCAATTTGCGTTCGGATGTGTCGGGCAGGGGAAGATTACCAAGTTGTAATCCCACAGTCATCTTGCCGTAGGCAGCAGCAAATTAAGATGCCGTCGTTCGACACCCCCACATCAACCTAGGAGATTCAGATGAAAACCAAGCTCTTGCTCGCAGCCCTGACGATCGTGACCGCTTCCTTCACAGTTTTTGCCGCAGACGAGCCGGCGCCCGCCAAAGATGCCCCTGCTCAAACCGAGCAATCAGTCAAGGCAGAGCCGGCGAAGCAGAAAGTCAAACCGCACAGCCATCTGGAAGCAAAAGGCTATGGCCCGATGGCACCAAGCACCCCGGCAACGGAGCAGCCCAAGCGTCCACCGCACGACCATTTGAAGTTCCACAAGCAAATGTAGCCAAGCGCCGTTTTATGTCTACGGAACGGCCGCCGCCAAACGCTTGGGAATGAGTAAAGGAAATGATCATGATTGATGCAAGAGCAACCGCGCAAACCAAATCGCGGTATAACCGCATTGCGCCGATTTACGGGCTAATGGAGGGGCTGGCCGAGCGCATGTTCAAGCCTTGGCGCGAGAAGCTCTGGGCATACGCCAGCGGAAACATTCTTGAAGTCGGCGTGGGCACGGGCACGAATTTTCCGCACCATCCGCTGAGCACGAAGGTGACCGGCATTGATCTCGCCGAGCAAATGCTCGTCCGCGCGCGGGACCGTGCCAGTCAACTGGGCGTGACGATTGAGTTGCGCGAAGGGGATGCTCAGGCGCTCGAGTTTCCCGACAATTCGTTCGACATGGCAGCGGCGACGTGTGTGTTTTGTTCCGTGCCCGATCCGATTCGCGGTTTGCGCGAGTTGAATCGCGTGGTCAAGCCAGATGGACGAATTCTGCTGCTCGAACACGTGCGCATTGATCGCCCAATCGTTGGTCGCATGATGGACTTGCTAAATCCGCTCGTCGTGCGGCTAATGGGCGCGAATATCAATCGTCGTACGGTCGAGAACGTGAAACGCGCCGGGCTGGATATCCTCAGCATCGAAAACCTTGGCCCGATGCAGATGATGAAGCTGATTGTGGCGCGTCCGAGGAAATGAAGCGTTCCATAATTCACGGGAGAGCCAGGAAGCGCGCGCCATCGAACAGGTGCTCGCCGCCGTAATGGGTATGAAAAGCATGAGTGTCCGCGAGCAGCGAGTGCATGCCAGCTACGACCTGCTGTAGGACACCGCAGCGCAAATTGGGGTGGCAATCACCGCCCGTCGGCGGCCAACTGAACCATAGCTTCATCGCGCAGCTGCCGGTCGCGTGGCCTCGAGGTCCAGCGCTGCCACATGTGTGCGTCTTGCAAACGAGCGATCGTAAATGATTCGTTTCTGTAAAAAGGTTTCTTGCTATGAGTTTATCTACACGCCTCCCACGCGTCGCGCCAAACCGACGCATCCACGCTGGCATTGACTGGCGCGCCTTCGTAATTGCCGATTGATCGTGATGCCAGACTCAAGTTCTTACCGTCCACCCTTCTTGCGCCGTCCGCGGGTCGTGGCCCTCATCGTCTTTCTGTGCGCCGCCGCTTTCGCGGCAAGCCTGATCGGGTACTCGGAACTGCATCGTATCGAGGTGGAGCGTACACGCGTCACGGCCTTGACCGAACATACGCACGAGTTTCAGTACAACATCGAACGCGCCCTGTCGGCTACTTACTGCCGGAACCTGATTCGAAGGCTTCGGCCTTTTCTAGCGTCAGCTGCCGGCTCCTTGCCTCGGCAACGATGGCATGCGCCAGGGGATGCTCACTGCCTTGGTCGAGGCTCGCGGCGAGGCGCAGGACCTCATTTTCTGTCCAACCTTCGGCCGCCACGATCTGCTTGAAGGCCGGTTTGCCTTCGGTGAGCGTGCCGGTCTTGTCCACGATCAGGGTGTCCACCGTGCGCAGTTGCTCGATCGCGGCGTCGTCGCGGAATAACACGCCCATGGTCGCCGCCTTGCCGGTGGCAACCATGAGCGACATCGGCGTCGCCAGACCCAAGGCGCAAGGACAGGCGATGATCAGCACCGCGACGGCAATGATCAGGCCATATACCCAGCTCGGCTCGGGGCCGAACGGACCCCAGGCGAGGAAAGTTACCATCGCAATCGTCATTACCACCACAACGAAATAGCCGGCTACCACGTTGGCCATGCGCTACATGGGTGCGCCGAACGTTGCGCCAGGGCAACCATTTGCACGATCTGCGCCAGCACCGTGGCACTGCCGACTTTTTCCGCCTGCATCACCAGACTGCCGCTGGCATTGATCGTCGCGCCGATCAGTTTGTCGCCGGGCTGCTTGGCTACCGGCAGCGGCTCCCCCGTGAGCATGGTCTCATCCACCGCACTCTCGCCTTCGACTACCACGCCATCGACCGGCACTTTCTCGCCCGGCCGCACGCGCAAACGGTCGCCAACATGCACCTGGGCGAGCGGAATGTTTTCCTCGCCGCCATCGGGGCGAATGCGCTGCGCGGTTTTCGGCGCTAGGCTCAGTAGGCATAGGCGGCGGTGGTGCCCGAAGCGATCAATGTCCACATGTTTGGACTGCGCGTCGCGACCGAGTACACGCCGCGCGCGAAGAAGTGCCAGCCGGCCCAAAGGACGACCGGCGTCGACAGCAGCAATTCGATCCAGCGCATGTCTTCACTTGTCGCGGCGTCTTCCACGCGGCCTCCTATTTTTCAGCGCCCATTCGGCGTTGGCAATTCGCCATGCTTCTGCGCCGTCAATCCGTAGCGGCATTGTCGCTTAGCACACCTAAGCAGACGCTGACGCCTAGATTACATTTTCATCATCTTTTTCCAATGCCTTATGGTTTACGCCCGTCCATTTTGCGCTTGTCATTTGATGACAAGGAGATAACACAACTGTAATCGCCACGTGTGGAAATTGTAAGCAAGCGCCGAGTAGGATGGTTCTCGCAGTAAAGCACCAATACAAACCTCAATAGGAGAAATAAAATGTTCAAAACCATTTTACTTGTTGCCGCAACCGGCGCCATCGCCGTTTCGGCCTTTGCCTTCGACGAAGCCCAGGTGCAAAAATCGGTCCAGCTTAAGGATGGTTCCACTGTCCATATCTTCAAAGACGGAAAAATGGCGATGGAAGACAAGTACGGCCGCGCAGTGCGCATGAAACCAGGAACCGTCATGGAAGCCACGAATGGCGAGAAGATCAAGATGCAAGGCGACGAGGTCATGCGCCTCGATTCCATCCTTCGCCCTGCCCATCACAATGGTTAGGCGATCGTTTGTGCAATGAGTGGCTCCTCTCGGGAGCCACTTCCACATTGACATACGCAACTACCATCGGACGATATCATCGTTGCGATGTTGGCTCAATCAAATGAAAAGGAGTTCGTCATGATGGCGCAAAAAGAACTGCTCAAACTGGCTAAGAAATTTGATATTTCCCATAACGGCCTATCCAATATCGAGTTGATACGCAAAATTCAGCTGAGCGAAGGAAATTTCGACTGTTATGCCAGCGCATCGGAAGGGGTATGCGATCAATCGGAATGCCTGTGGCGTGACGGCTGCTTGCAGGAGTCGGTTGAATCGCCGGCGACTTCGTAAGCTGATCTCAACGGAATAACAAGCGGCCAAATACTTTTCCCGACCTCAGTGGGACACTTCCGTTCGGAAGTATCTGGACAGTACCTCGCGCATTCCTTGCCGCAATTCTGCATCTCCGGTCTGGACAGCCCTAACGTACAAATCGGCGGCAATCTTTCTAAAAACGGCAACGACCTCCGGGTCAAAATGTTGATCCGAATTACTCTCGATGATAGCCAGCGCCTCCGTGAGTGTCATCGGCTTCTTGTAGGGTCGTTCCGAGGTCAGGGCGTCGAAAACATCGACGACTGCGAATACCCTGGCGATAAGGGGAATCGTGGCACCGCGCAGACCATCGGGATAACCCGTTCCGTCGAAGCGCTCGTGATGATGACGAATGGTCAGCGCAGCACCTCCCAGCCAGGGATTGTCTGCTACGATCTCGATGCCGAGGAGGACATGGGTTTTCATCACCTCAAACTCGTCGACGGTCAGCTTTCCATGCTTGAGCAGGATGCTGTCGGGAATACCGATCTTGCCCACATCATGAAGGAAGGCGCCGGAGACCAGATCCGAAATGTCATGTTTCGGTAAGCCCATGGCCTCGGCAAGCTCGACGGCATAGAAAGTTACCCGATAGTTGTGGGCATCCGTGTCCGAATCCCGCTTGGCGATGGCATTGCCTAGCGAGCGCATCAAAGAGAGGTTGGAATCCAGCAGCCGACGGGACAACCTTGCTGATCGATGCAGCAAGGCCAACAGCAGTGGGTAGAGCAGGAACGCTGTGACCAAGACGGACGCGACCGCCGTCAATGCCCCGTTGCGGACTTGCTCTCGTTGTGTCTGCAAGGTCTGCTCGTCAAGGCGGTCAATACATTCCAGATAACCTTCAAGCCTCCCGTCCTTTCCAAGCAATGGCAGAACGACTTGAATCAACCGCTCTCCGCCGACATTGATCCAGTTCCGATGGCTTATTCCTGGTCCGGGCCAATCGTGTTGCCAAGATCGTGCCGCGTCGATGAGGACAACAGGAACGTCTTCCCAGATTTCATAGATCAACGTCTTGTCCGGCCCGAATACGCGAATGCCGACAAATCTCGAGCGATCCAGCAGGCGATCAAGCGCGCCGTGTTTCCCTGTGGTCTTGGCGTCTACGACCATTTGTAAGGTGGAGGACTCGAAATGCCGCGCACCTTTCGTGGCGTGCTCCAACGCGGACTGCTCCACCCGGCGGGTTTCGAGCAGGTACGAGGCGCCACCGGCAACGAATCCGATGACGATCGCGGCGGCGCTCAGTTTGCGAGCAAGCATCCAGCGCAGTTGTCGAGGACTTTCCGGCAATGTGGCAGGCATCTCAATCTTTCAGGTTCTTCAGCATTTCCGCGATCATCATGAAATGCCCTTTCACCCGATCCAGGGAAAATTCGTACATCACCGCATTCTCCGCGAATTTGGCCCGCTCCACATCCATCTCCACCGTATTTCCGTCCGCACTCGGTTGCGCCGGGACGTGATACTTGAGTGGATAGGGGGGAGCGGAGAATTGGGTCTGGCCGGGAATGTGGCCGGATGCCGTGGTGGACAACGTGAGCGGCGGCGTGTTGGCTATCGACCGGGCAATGCGCAGTGCTTCCTGGAAATCGATGTCTACCGCCTTGTAGCCGGGCGTGTCGGCATTGGCGATATTCGAGGCGATCAATTGCTGGCGATAGGCGCGCAGCCCCAGCGCCGTCTCCTGAAAGCCATGTTCACCAGCATGATTCGACGCGCCGATCGGGAAGTGCCGCGGATGGGAGCCCCCATTCGGGATGCTAGCGGCTGCATTGTGGGTTGCATTGTGCCCACCGTCTGCACTGCCATGACTGTCATGCGCGCCGCCCCCTGGCGCCGCCTGATTTATGGCTTGAGCCAGCGTAGCCGAAAACGATTGCCCCACATTTGTGTTCGGAGCCGTTGCATTGGCAGCGTGATCACCATGCCCACTGCCGGGGGATGGCTGGACAGGAGGAGGATTTCCGATTCCCGAGACTGGCGGCATGGCGTTCCTCTCACTCGTTCTTGATCAGAATGGCCTTGATCGGATCGATCGGTCCGATCGCGTGCCATTTGCTGCTACGGTTCGATTCCACGATCTCATCATGGCAGCCGTGGTTGCATTCAATGGCCCAATGCTTCATCAACACAGCTTGGCAATAAGTAAAGCGGATTGCCTTGGTGTTGCATCCAATGGCATCGGCAAGCAGGCGACACGAGCATCGGTTGCCGTGTTCATCATGTTCTTGGTTGTTCATCATGACAATACCGGGGCTCCGCAAGAGGAGCCATGCGCCACCCGGGCTTACTTGCCGTTTCGGAGGTGATAGACATAGACATCCTGATCTACTTCACCGACGCACCATGATCGCGATGAACCGGCTCCACTCCCTTCGCCTCTCTGGAAATGGCATTTAGCTGTTTGTGAAGTTCCAGGCAAGAACCTTCGCAAGTATGGTCCCGCATGAAACTCTCCCTGAACACTTTTGGTGATTCATTATGCGGCATGAGCGTTCACGCAAACATGACCGCTGGATTACAAGTCTGTCACGACAATGTCAGGATGGACGCCCCCCCCTAACGGAGGTGGGTGGGACGAAGCTGTGCAAAGAATAGTCAGCTACGGTGCTGACAATCCCGAAAGGAAAACGGTCTGGTTGATGGACTTCCTGGTCAGGGGTCAGGTATCAGCCGGCTCTGTCGATGACGAAGCTACGTTAAAACTTAAGCCGATATTACCGCTGAATACATTCACACAATTCTGGCTGGGCCGTCGTGCCTCCGTGCGCAGCAGCCACCAAGCCATTGATTGCCGTCTGTCCCTCCCATTGGTTGCTACCGATCGCTATTCTGTCGTTGCGTCCCGAGGTTTATTTCCCCGCCAGCGGATAATCGCGGCCGTTGCCTGAGCATGACCCTTCGGCGGTATCCCCATGCGTCTGAAAGCGGCAGTCGAGCGTGCTGCCATCGTCGGCCGAGAGCGTCGATCGCACTTGACCAATATGTCTCCGGTGCGGATAAGTCGTTGCGGCTTTTTGTTCCTTGGTCGGATCGCCGGTCCGCCATTCGCCGCGATAGGTCTTGCCATCGAGGTTGACCTCGACGAGATAGGGCTCGAAAAGACCGCGCGTCACGGTGGCGCTGGCCTTTGCATCAGCGCGGGGCGATTGCATGGAGACGGTCGACGCGCAGGCGCTCAACCCGAGGGCGATGCCGGCAACGATCAGGAGATTCGCTTTCATGGAATATCCTTTCATTCTTGAAATCGTTAGTGGATAAAAAATGGTTGGTGGTCTACTCGCGGGCGCCAATGGGATTCAGAATCAGTGGTATGGCTTGCAGGATAGTGCGGGTTTCCCGCGCAATCGGTACGACACAGAACCCAAGATAATGCGGTGCTTCTAATCTACTTTAGCGCTGCAGCCAGATCACGATGCGCCTGCTCCAATGCCTTGGCCTCACGGGCTGCGGCACTGAGCTGCTTCTGAAGTTCCCGGCAATGGGAACTCATTCCAACGAAAACTTCGTACCTCGGACGTCCTTGGTAAGATTGGGGCATCTTTTCGTGAAGCTTGGCTTCAGCCTCATAGCTTGCCGCCTTCTGAGCGAAATAATCGGCGATCCGTTGATGGTCGGCCGCCGTCTTGGCATTGGCGATCACCTCCGGAATCTCGCTGACCGGCGGCACAGTGGTGCATGCTGCGAGGGACAGCAGGGCGATCCAGGCAAGAGCCGTGGCGAATGAAGTGCGCATGACATTCTCCGCAAGCGTTTTTGATATTTGATTATGCTGCCTGGAAGCTCACGCAAACATGACCGCCGGATTACAAGTCTGTCACAAGAATGTCAGAAATGATGATGAGGATTCAGTTGCGCTTCGCCAGCGTAAGCCAGTGCTGCTTTTCGACTGACTTCGCTATGCGTATGAGATCGAGTTTCGCGATGACATTCTTTGGCGTAGCGCGGCAATTATTGCCGAGCGTGTGTGAAATTTGCCGACTAATAATACTATCTGGCGCGGTCCGTAACAGGCTATTGATGACTCGCGAACCCTGCGCATTTCTAGCATGATAAATGCTTAGTGATTGGCGCAACTGTACCGGCTCGGGTTGATTGGACACGGTTTTGCAACTCAGGCGGCCTTTCGCAAGGCATAAGCCTGACGGACTTCAAGGGGTGACATGAAGCCCATTTTTTCGAGACGCCAATGGCGATTGTAGCGCTCCTTGAATTCGGTCACGGCGACACGAACCTCTGCGAGGTTCTTGAAGATTCGGCCATGGAAGACCTGTTCCTTCAGCGTCCGATTGAAGCGTTCGGCAACACCATTGGTCTGTGGCTCGGCAACGAAGGCGAAGCTGGGTGCGATGCCCCAGAACTTGACCTGATTGAGGAAGTCGTCAGCGGTGTATTGCGTGCCGTGGTCCATGCGCAGCGACAATCCACGTCCTATGTCGGCGCCGGTCGCGCCAAACATCGCCTTGAGTCCCTGTGCAATCGGCTGCAAGGCGGCAAAGCGATTGCCGGTCTTCACGGCATGGATGCCGACACAACAGGCATCGAAATGATCCACCGCCGAGAAGACCCATACCCAGCCCTCATCGACCGCCTCGATCCGAATGCCGTCAGTCCCCCACATTTCGTTCGGGCGATCCGTGATGATAGTGCCGTCATGCAGAGTGGGGATCCCCTGGGGTTGCCGATGAGGCGAGAGCAATCGGTTCTCGCGCATCAGGCGCAGTACTCGAGCGCGGGAGACGCGAATGTCATGCAGGATGCGCAGCCGCGCCCAGACTTTACGGTGTCCCTCGCCGGTAAAGGGCGAGGCTGCCAGATCAGCACGAATTGCCGCCAGAAGGTCGGCGTCCGGCATCTTTGGCTTCGGACCACGCCGGGCTGGGAAGAGTGGCACCACGGTGTCTTTCTCACGCGCCTGTTGAGCGTAGATCGTCGAACGGGGAAATTCGAGTACCCGGCACACCCGCTCCAAGCCGTAGAGTTTGTCAGCACCCTCGGAGGTCTCACGGCTCATCGCGACGACCTCCGTCCGACCAAAGGGTGCTTGGCCTGCCTTTCCTTGCGCAGGATCTCGATTTCCATGACCAACTCGCCAATGCGCCGGTTGGCGTCGTCGAGTTGTGCCGAGACGGGATCGTTCTCCCGCTCCCTGAGCCCCGCATCAATTCCCGCCAGCGCCCGATCGCGCCACTTTTCGAGTTTGTATATCGGTACCGATACCTCGCGGGATAGGTCATCGACTGGTTCGTTACGCAGGAGGCGCAGCACGATTTCTTTCTTCCGACCGGCTGACCAACGCTTCACTTCAGCCGCCGCGCCGGGCTCGCCTCCAGTCGCCCTCCGGGCTTCTTCCAGCGAACCCGGCGCAACACCACCTGCATCTACTTCTTTCGACATTTCAGCACTCCTTTTTCAGACACGATTTAACCCCAAATTCGTGTCCAAAAAAACCGGGGCCGGCCCAGTGATTGGCGCAACGAAAACTTAAGAGTCACCAATGATTAACCGCATTGATCAGGAGTTTAGTTTCAATCAAACGGCATTGAATCCGCGTGTCTATCGCCAGGAGTTGTTGGTGTCGGACCTCTTCAACGCCGCTGCCGCCAATTTTGCACCTTGCAATATCAGACCAGCGCAGAAGCAATGAACACTCTCAAATCGCTATTGTTGAAACCTCTGGCCATTGGCCAGTAAGTCATCTTTGAAAGGAAATTGATATGACTGCCACCGCTGTTACCGACTCAAGCCCGTCTGTGGCCACTTATGCCGCGCTAAATGCCAAGAAGAGTTCTACTGATACCTCTTCTACTACCAACGCCATATCGGCGACTGAGGATCGCTTCCTGAAACTGCTAGTGACACAGCTTAAGAACCAGGATCCACTCAATCCTCTGGACAATGCCCAACTGACATCGCAGATGGCGCAAATCAGCACGGTCAATGGCATAGAGAAGCTGAATACGACCTTGCAGTCCCTGATCAGCAACTCCAATGACTCGCAGAAGATGCAGGCCGCCGCATTGGTTGGGAAAGGCGTGCTGGTGCCGGGGACGGGAATGGAGCAAAAGGCCGCGAATGGCCCGACAGTTGCCGGTTTCGCTATCGACGGCCCAGCCGATAACGTCAAAGTGACCATTAACGATGCGAATGGAATAACGGTCAGGACCATCGACCTAGGCGGAATGAAAACCGGCACCAATATCTTCCAGTGGGATGGCAAGGCTGATAGCGGTGAGCCCGCGGCAGATGGCGCCTATACCTTCAAGGTTGCCGCCAAGCGCGGCAGTGATCAGGTGGAGAGTACCGCTCTGCAATTGGGCCTGGTTGAAGGAATTATGAACAGCAGTCAGGGCGTTACTTTGAACCTTGGCAACTTGGGAACCTTCAAAATGAGTGACGTCAAAGAATTTCTTTAAACAGGCTATCGCTTTACTCTTCTTTCATCGAAGCCGCCATGCGTTTGAGTAGCGGATGTAAAAGATAGGTGAGCACCGTGCGCTCGCCGGTCTTGATCACCACCTCGGCCGGCATGCCGGCCTGCATTTGCCGGTTGCCGAGTACCGTCATGCCTTCCGGCGTGATCGAGACGCGCGCCAGGTAGTAAGCGGTCTGTGGCTCGATAATCAGATCCGAGGAGATCGATTCCAGCTTGCCCTGCACCACCAATGACGGCGAGTGGGCGAAAGACGAGAAGCGCACATCGACTTCCAATCCTGCACGCACTTTATCGATCAGATGCGGCGGCACTCTGGCTTCCAGCAACAGGGCTTCATTTCTGGGCACGATGTCCATTAGCTTTTGTCCGGGACCCACCACCGCGCCCACCGTTTGCACTGCCAGGCCAACCACCTGGCCTTCCGACGGGGCACGAATCACCGTGCGTCCCAACTCCTGAGTGACTGCCTTGTATTTTTCCGCATCGGCCTGTACTTCGCGGCGCACATCGGCGAGCTGCGTATCGACTTCCTTGCGATATTCCTGATGATGCTGAACGTCGCGCAGCTTCATTTCGGCAATGTCGCGTCGTCCGCGCAGAATTTTGCCTTGCAAATCCGCAATGGCGCCCATCGCCTCCGCAGCCGTGCGCTCCAGTTCCAACTGTTTGTTGCGCGGGGCGTAGCCTTCCTTGACCAAGTCGCGCACCCCTTTGAGTTCTTCCTGGATAAATTCCAGTTGGCGAGTGCGCGCCCGCAGCATGCCTTCGGCACCCTGGATCGAGGCTTCCTGCCCCTGGATCGACTCTTCCATGGCATCCATTTCAGCCTGCAAGGCCATGCGTCGGGATTGGAACAGCTGTACCTGATTATTCATGGTCTGCCGGAGATAAGAGTCTCCCCCCGCCTGCAACAAATCCGGGTGAAAGTTGATCTTGACCTGGGCGCTTTGTTCCGCCAGCAACCGCCCTTCCATGGCTCTGAGGGTCAGGTAGTGCTGGCGCACCGACTCGTAATTGGCAAGCGACACCGCATCGTCGATACTCAGCAAAGGATCACCCTGCTTGACGGACTGACCTTCCTTAACCATCACCTGCTTGACGATGCCCCCGGAAAGGTGCTGCACGGCTTTGCGCTTGGTATCGATGGTGACCATGCCTTGCGTCGGCACGCCTTCATCGAGCGGCGCCAGGCCAGCCCACAACAGGAAGCCGCCGAAACCGAAGCCCAGCACCCACAGACCGACGCGCGCCGGCTGGGAAGTATCAGTGGGCAGAATCAGTTCGCCTTCCAGGGCGGGCACTAGGCTATTGTCGGGTTTGATGGGTACTGACAAATCTTGGATTGCCATGATCGAATACCTGGATAAAGACGTAAGGAGTTGGTGTGCGTATCGGTATTGCTTTGCGTGCCCGCCGCCACCGTCATGTCGATAGGCCGTGAGCCTGGCATCGGCTAAGATAGACGAAAGCGACCAGAGTTCGACCTACCGCTGAAACCGCCCCAGCGAATCCGACGCAGGAACAGTTCCTAGCAATACCGGGCCACTGCCACGACAATAGGTTTTTCTTTGGTTGAAAACTGATCAGGACGCCAGCCGAAAAAGAGAGTTCGACAGAGACCAATTATTTCTTTGCTTGTGGCAAGAATTTCTTTCCCTGTTGCTGTATTACTGATGCAGTTTTCAGCACGTTCTCATTAGAACGAAGCGACTAGTATTTCAGGCAAGATCGCACGCACATGAAAGTTCTCATGTGCATCGATCAGGTTTCGGATTTGCGGCAAGATTGTGGCAATAGTTTTGTTGCTACGACTCATTAATTCAAAGTTGATATTTATCAATTCCGTTAGCATGCGATCCGCATGTTTATTATGTGAATAAAATGGATCAAGTGAGTTACAACTTTCTTTGAGTAATTTACATTCGGCCTTGATGTGTTGAACTATGAGGTGAAAAAGCTTATCCATTAGTTCATGTGCCATATCAGATGACAGTGGCAAACGTTCATTAGCCTCAAAGCGATCAAGCAACTTTCTCAATTGCGCGTGTTGGTCTATGATGTTTTGTGCTTGCTGCGGCTTACTCATGGGAGTGCAAGGTCATGTCCATAACATGTCATGAATCATGATGGAATTTGAGCATAGCGACCGACCACTCGTCGCCCTTCTCCAATGAGTCTTCCGCGTTCGATCGACATCAGAACATGAACCAACCCATCAGGAATATGTTGTCGTTATCCGATGCGTTACGACCGGGCGTGTAGTTGGTACTCGCGCCGTTGAATTGCTGATAGCGGGTGTATCTCAACGCCAGCTTGATGTTTTGCAACGGCAGATAATTCAACTCGGCGGTCCAGCCCTTGGTATTCGGGTTGCCGTTGGTGCTACCCATAAGCGGATCGCCCGTGTTGTAACGGAGATCATCGGTAGTGCCGGTGGTCTTGAAATACTGCAAGATGCCACCCCACTGGTTCTGGAAGAAGTAATGGGCATCGGCTCGGAAAGTCTTCAAGGTGTCGTTCGAGTTTGAAACCATGCCGCCATTCACGACGGCGGCGTTCCAATCCTGCTTCTCCTTGATCCAGGTGACCCGAACCGATGTCGAATGATCGCCCTCGATGTACTGGTAGTTCGCGTCATAAGCCACATCACGATACCGATTGGTACCGAGAGAGCGGTCGTTGACATCCTGCCAGAGCTTTGCGGACATGCCATAGGTGCCCACGGCGAAGCTGTGCGGCCCTGATTCCTTTTGCAGCGCCAGGCGCCAATAGGGTGCATTGCCCTCGACGACGCTGCCGGCCAACTCGTCCGAATTCCATTGTTGCCCCCAGCCTACAAAGCGAAATGCCCCGGTTTTGGCCGTACGGTAGTTGGCGACTTCGACGTAGACCAGATCGTCCCACATGCCATAGGCGCCGACGCCGCTGACCTTGCTCGCCAAGGTCATGTCGACGATCGAGGCGGCGGGCATCTGCCTGGCAGCTGTTCCTGTGTGCGGAAAGCTCCAGGCAGGTGTGCTGTTGTAGATATCGGAGACCGTAGGGCTGTTGTTTAGCGTCACGCCGTACATGAGTTCCTTGTCTGCAAGCTTCACGCTTCGCGCATAGCGCGCATCGAACATTTCCATGCCCCAAGTCTTCTCGATACCATCGTAGTTGTATTGGATGAGGGCTCCGGCATTGTCGGCAATCTTGCCGCCATAGTAGATGGCTGCGGTCTGGGCGATGACTTTATTGTCATGGGGAAAGTCGGTTGGCATCGTGCCGCCCGCACTCGTATTGCTGGTGTTGGTCCGAGAGACCTGCAGTGCTCCGGCTATGGGCAAGCGCTGCGCCAAGGGTTGTTGATCCCACTGATCGGAGCTCTGCGCGAATGCGCCTAGCTTGAACTGTCGTCCGTAAGGCGTTAACTCGGGAAAGACGGTATGGCACGCGGTACATGCCTGTCCGGTTTGCCGCGCCATGCTGGGCACTGCCTGGGCATTCGGTACGGCAACAACAAGCCAACTCAGAAATACGGAGATGGCCATGAACAGACGACGTAAATGATCTCGATGCGTGTTTGCAGCAGACATAACAACCCCTCCCAAAAAATGAGATTAACCAGTCGAGGGTACGCCGTTTCTGTAGCTTTCGCGGTACCGTCGATTAGTCGATGGCTCATTTTGAGCCCGAGAGGCTGTCAGTAAAGTGTCGTCAAAATTACAAATATGTTCATGAACCGTAATCCAGACAAAGTTGCATCTTGGTGAAATCAGGCGCGCAACAAACCTGCACTATGCCTTCAAATACGGCAACCCGGTGGCAGACCCGAATGTGGTTGTCGGCGCATGTAATCGGGATCGTGGAATTTGCACGACTCACTTATGTTTCAGTTCGCCTTTGTCTCGCAGCCACCGGTTGGCATCCTTTTCCAGCCATTCACGGGCAATGCTATCCTCCTTCATGACCGCATCCAGGAAGGCCGTCGAAATCACCTGAACAGCCACAACACCCATGGCGAGTTCCGTCGGGGATGGTCCCTGCTGTACACTTTCGCGGGGACCGGCGTATCCGCTATTTGCACCGCCGGTGTTGCCGCCCCCGCCACCATGGCCGCCATGCCCGCCGGCTGCGGCCGCGCTCGGGGCTCCAGAGAAATGCTTGTGCCCGCCGCTCCCACCGCGGTCGCTCTTCGAGTCCGCCGCGCGTGAGCTGCTGCCCGGCTCGGCCAGGTGGACATCGGAATCGTCTTTCGATCCCGGGCTTGCGCCCCTGAAGGACGTATGAGGCATCCCCGCGAGGACCGCTAAATACTTGTTCCCTGGAGGCATGTACTCGAAAGGGGCTTTGCGCAACGTGGGGCTGGTCACCACGCCGAGCGCATCGGCATCGGTGTCGCTGGTCATCGACAGGACCGGAAGACGAATGCTGCGATAGCGGTTTGCGAACGACGGTCCGGAAAAGCTTGCATAAGGGCTGAGCGCAATGACCGCCTGAATCGATACCGGAAGTTGCGGAACGACGACATCCCGTAAGTCCTCTCCGGCGACAGTCATCGCGGTGTATGCACCCAGGTCAAAACCCGCAAGGGCCACTTTGGACAGATCGGCGCGGTCCAGTGGGGACTCGTTGGTTGATTTGCGTCTTACCAGTTCCTGCAAGGCAGCGTGCAACGCCTGAAGGCGATCGGACATCACCTTGCCGGAATAGCGTTCGCGCGCAAGGAGCGCAAAATCCCCGGCACGCGCTTTTTCTGAAGACCACGCGCGAGCATCCTCGGCAAGAGGCTGCAGGCAGAGCACCGCGTATCCGGCACGCGCCCACGTGGTACGCCACGTTTCGCCTGCCATTCGGCTTTCTCCCAGTCCGGGGAGATAGATTACCAGCGGATATCGGTCTGGTTTGGCGGGAACGGTCAGGCTGACGTCGTAGGCGGAATCGCCGTTCTGCCAGGAGGCGTAGGACGTGGCGATGCTGTACTGGTCGTCGGTGAGATATCCCCTGCCGGAGAATTGCCTGACTTGGGCATCATCGGGCTTGGGGGGTGACGGTGTGCTGCAGCCTGCGATGAGCGCTACGGCCAACGCTAACGACCCCGATAGGTAGGGCTTGCGGATCACCAAGACACGCCTTGCGCAGTTGCCTTCATCGATGGGTTCCCCGCCCGAAATGTGGAAAGGATAAGAGAGCGACGAATAGCAACCAACAAGATCTTCTTTGACATACCAATCCCCGTGCGTTAAAAAATTAGTTTAATGTGCAACATGTCACGTAGACATGACCGCTGAATTACAAGTCTGTCACGGCAATGTCAGGATGGGCGACGAAAAATTTGGGCTAATCATGTGCTAGGTTACGCACCGCACCAAACTTGAGCTTGGCAGGCAGAAAAACAGGGAATCGAATCATCCAGGAGGTTATCAAGTGAGGCAACAAATCCTATGGACGTTGATCTTTTCGGCTATGGTGCCATTGCAATGTCTTGCGGAAGGCGCCAAGAAGATCCAAGATAACTCGTTTCTGATAGAAGAAGCATACAACCAGGAAGCTGGCGTTGTTCAGCATATCCAGAGCGTGATGTACAACCGGAATACAAAGGACTGGTTTTACACTTTTACCCAGGAGTGGCCTGTACCCGACGAAACGCATCAACTGTCTTACACAATTCCCATCACACGTTTGGCAGATCCCGTAAACACAAAAGGCATAGGGGACATTGCGCTGAACTACCGTTACCAGGCCATCTTGAAAGATCACCTGGCATTCGCACCGCGTCTGTCGATCATCTTGCCGACCGGGAACTACAAAAAAGGACTCGGAGCAGGATCCACTGGCGTTCAGACCAATTTGCCATTAAGTCTGGAACTATCCGAAAAATTCGTATTTCATTTCAATCTCGGTGCCACCTACACACCGGGCAGCAAGGAGCCGGGTGGCGTAAAGGCGAATACGCACGGAACCAACTATGGTGCGAGCCTCATATTCCTGGCAACCGAGAATTTCAACCTGATGCTGGAAGCCGTTCGAACAACCAACGAGTTGGTTCAACCGGATGGCAGCAAGCAACGCGAAACAACGACCCTCATCAATCCGGGGGTCCGCTTTGCGAGCAACTATGAATCCGGCTTGCAGATTGTCTCGGGTCTTTCCTTCCCGCGAGGCATCGGCTCATCATCGGACACCAAAGGCGTCTTGCTCTATCTGTCACTCGAGCACCCGTTCAAATAGTTTCCGAAATTGCGCTGCCTCCGTGCGCGGCAGCGGCCAGGCCAATGACTGGCCGCTGTCCCTCGACATGGGTTGCTACTGATCGCTACTCGGCCGTTGCGCCCCAAGGTTCACTTTCCCGCCAGCGGATAATCGCGGCCGTTGCCTGAGCATGACCCTTCGGCGGTATCCCCATGCGTCTGAAAGCGGCAGTCGAGCGTACTGCCATCGTCGGCCGTGAGCGTCGATCGCACCTGGCCGATATGTTTCCGGTGCGGATAAGTCGTTGCGGCTTTTTGTTCCGGGGTCGGATCGCCGGTCCGCCATTCGCCACGATAGGTCTTGCCATTGAGCTTGACCTCGACGAGATAGGGCTCGAAAAGTCCGCGCGTCACGATGGCGCTGCCCTTCGCATCTGAGCGGGGCGATTGCAGAGAGCCGGTCGACGCGCAGGCGCTCAACCCGAGGGCAATACCGGCAGCGATCAGGAGATTCGTTCTCATGGGATGTCCTTTCAGTATTGAAATCGTTAGCGGGTAAAAACGTTTGACGGTCTACTCACGGGCGTCGATGGGAATGGCCTGAATGACATCTGTCACGTAGACCCATCCCGCATCCGGTCTCCCGGTTCGTGCGTTTTCGCGGACGATTGCCACCAACGCGTCGACTTGCTCGTCTTCGCATAGCAGCTCCAGTTTGCACTCCTCGATTACCGTGTCCGCGAGGTTCATCGAGTAATGCTGCTCGCCGGCATCCATGGCCACGAGCATGCCCTTGCCCGTGGTGATGAATAGATTGCGGCCGCCCGCCGCCTTGAGACCCTGGATCACATCGGCGGCGCGGTGTTGGTGAATGAATGCCTTGATCACTTTCAT
>Ga0172380_10003760_pt1 | contig 20359 bp, 56 predicted proteins | sample Leawe162metaG_FD_119747 | JGI IMG/M metagenome (GOLD analysis project Ga0172380, IMG submission 119747) | Leachate microbial communities from a municipal landfill in Southern Ontario, Canada - Leachate well 162 metaG | ecosystem: Engineered > Solid waste > Landfill > Unclassified | place... | reverse complement strand
TTTTTATACTGAAGAAGAATTAAGAAAAATGAAATTAGATAGTTTATGATAAATGAACATATAATATTAAAATATATTAATAGTATAGATAAATATAAAGATTTTTATATTATTGATGATAGTATAGAAATTATTGATAATAATATATATTTTGATTTTACTAATGGTGTAAATAATATATATGGTCATTATATGACAATGTATTTATACAAAAAATTAAATTATAAAGAAAGAAAAATGAAATTAGATAGTTTATGAAATTTATAGATGATTTAGAAAATATATTACATGTTCCAGAATCAAGTTATGGTAAATATCATAAAGATTCAATAATGGATTCAAAAATTGTGTGTGATTGTGATCCTGCACATTTATGTGAACATAGAAAAAAATATATAATAAATTATATTTATAAAAATTTAAGAATTATTAAATTAGATAGTTTATGATATATAATGAAACAATAATAAGAAATTATTTTTATCATATCAATGTATATTTGATTGATATATTATCTATTAGAGAAACTAAGATGTTAGATATAGATATAATATGTGTAAATATGAATAGAATAAATATAAATGATATATTAGTTGAAGATGAATTATATATAAATAAGATATTGTATACAAATGAATTAAGAAAATTAAGAAAACAGAAAATAGAAAGCATATGATGATTTATTGTAAAAAAGACTTTTGTGAATTTTTCAAAAAAGGTGAAATTTATATTTTTCAAATTCATGATAATGATGTTTGTGTAAACGATTTCAGGTGTGATAGATTTTGGCATTTCAAAAAAAATAAAGAAGATTCTGATGATAGTTATTTTAATTCATATATTTATGATTATTTTTATACACCAGATGAATATAAAAGATTATTAAGAAATAAAAAATTAGATAGTTTATGAAATATTATTGTAAAGAATCAATGACTACACAAACGTTAGATAACCAAATATTCAAAATAGAAAAAGGAAAATTATATAATTTTGATAGAGGTATACTAGATAATATTATTCATATAATTGATAATAATAATGTGACTGAAGTATTTTCATCAGAAAAAAAATATAGATATTTACTTATTGGTGATTATTTTTATACAAAAGAAGAATTAAGAAAATTAAAATTAGAATCATTATAATAAATTTGTAATATGAAAGTAGGTGATAAATTATTATGTAAACTGAATTTGTGTATAGTTGGTAGTGATGATATAATTACATATTTCATAAAAGGTAAAAAATATGAAATATTTTTTATTGGTGTGCAAGTAGAATTTGTATCTGAACATTTTAGATTCTTTTTATCAAATGATAAAGAAAGTTCATTCTATATTTTGAATTATTTTTACACATTAGAAGAACTTAGAAAACATAAATTAGAATCATTATGAAAGCAGGTGATAAATTATTATGTAAGAAAGATTTATTTGATGATTTAATCGATGCAATTTTTTTAATGGAAGGACATAAATATGAAATATCTGATATTCAAAAATTGAAAAATGTTAGAGTTGTATCAATAATAAAAAACCATGGTTATATTGCATCTAATTATTTTTCTGTAGATATTGATTTTGATGAATTAGATGAAATATATTATTTATGGGATTATTTTTATAAACCAGAAGAAATAAGAAAAATGAAATTGGATAGTTTATGAAAAATTGGAAACCTATAAATGAAAATGGTTATTTTACTGATACATATTTTGATACATATTTTACTATAGATAGATTCTATTTTTATAAAACGTTTTTTTATAAAAATAGAATAAGATTTGTATCACATGATTTGAAATCAGATGATATTATTAGTATATACAAAACATCACTATTAAGAATACCAAAATTCATATCAAAATATTTTAAAAACCGCATGATAAATTTATATGAATATAGAATATTCTCTTATAAACACGATTTTGTTGAAAAATTAACAATAGAACAAGTGAATAAAAAATATAATAATATATTAATATCAGATAAAGAAAAGAAAAGATTAACAAGATTGAATAAATTAAATTCTATATGAAAACAGAAAAAGAATTAGTAGAATATTTAACAATGTTAGACTTCTATTTAGATGGTAAAACATATGAAAGTAATTATAGAGAAATTAAACATTATGTACAATATGATGTTGATAAAGATTGGTTTTTTGTCTTTTTAAGACCATACAAAGAAGTAGAATTACCAACAAAATATAAAACATTAGAATATCATCATGGTGATAGATTAATACATTTCAATGACTTAGATGAATTGAAATTATATTTTAATCATTTTTTCATAGAATATATTCGTTCAAAAAAAATAAATACATTAAAATAACTTCAAACACACAATAAACTTATGAATGATGATGAATGGAAATCATTTATGATTGAATATAATAAGAAATTAAAAGAAATCGGTGCAGACAAAATAGTTTCGTATGAAACATTTCTTATTTGGCAAAATAAACTTTTAAGAATTAAAAAATTAAATAGTCTATAATATTTTTGTATATTATAAATATATTTTGTATATTTGTATATTAAAATATATTTTTATGATAACTGATAAAGATTTAAGTAGAATAACGAAATTTAGATTAGATCCAAATGGCAATTATAGTGATTGGGAAGATTGGCAAATAACACCAATTGATAAATCAAGAACTAGATGGATATTTTATTCACACGATTGTGTAAATGGTGATTTAGAAGAATTATTTAGAACTGATAACAAAACAACATTAGAAGAATTTATCGAGTTGTGTTATCATGTTATGCACGAAGAATTGCAATTATTTGAACATGAACCAGAAGAATTAAGAAAATTAAAATTCAAATCATTATGATATATAAGTTAACGTCTTGTTCACAAATAAATAGGAAAGATAAAAGAGGAAAAAGTAATAGTTATTATCTTTATTTTTTAAATGATGTTTTAATATTGAAACATAAGATTCCATATAATACTAATTGGAATCATGGTTGTCAACATAGAACTGGTATTGATGATATATATTTGTTAGATGGTAATATTTACCAAATGCGTATAGATGCAGATGAAACTGAAAGACATGTTAAATATCCAGCATCTAAAAATATTTTGGAAAAATTTAATATTCCAAAAGGTATGAAAATAATCGAATCAGATTATAATGAAATCGAATTAGATAGAATCAAAAAAATAAATTCATTATGAAAGATTTATATTCTTATGCAAAATTATTTATTAGACAAAATTATAATTTTAATATAAAAGATATTGTTGAAATTGAAAGTGTGAAAAAATTTGATACATTATATGAAATAAAATATAAAGTATCTGCATCTGGAAATGGTTATGATAAAATGTATATTTCTGGAAAAATGGTTTTCTATGATAAAATCTTACATATTGAGATTAAAATGTTTAATCAATATATTAATGAATTAAGAAAAAATAAATTACACACACTTTTATAAAAAAACAATTATGGAAAAGAATAAAATAACAAATGACATTATAGTAGATAATATATTATATATTCTATGTAATAATTTTTTTGCAATATCAACAGCAATTATAATTATCATTGGATTATATTTTGGTATTTCTACTGTTGATTTAATAGCAAAATCTGGATCAGTACGTGAAGGTGGTGAATTTATTGTAAAATATGTAGTTGGTGGATTAATTGGTTGTTTATACATACTTATTACATTATTGATAATAATAAAAATTACAGATGATAACGATTTGGAAAGAAAAATCGAAGAATGGTATGAACGCAGGCGATAAATTAGAATGTAAATTGAGTTGTAGTTTATGTTTTATGAACTTTACAAAAAACAAAATATATATAATATCGAAAGTTTTTATTGATAAAAAAATAGCATTAAATGGCGTAATATTTAGTACACCAGAAAATAGAGGTAATAGTAATTCAAAATATGTTTATGATTATTTTTATACAAAAGAAGAAATTAGAAAAAAGAAATTGCATTCATTATGATAGAATTAAATAAAGATATTTTGTTGATAATTGCAAATGAAAATAATATTGTATTGAATTATGATGTTATTGATGTTATAAATTATCATATAGATATTGATGACTTAATAAATTATAGACCAATGTATGAAAATACTGGAATAGAAATATATGGTCAAATATCAATAGATGAATATATGATATTTGAAAGAGAAAATAAAAAAGAAACTAGAAAAAAGAAATTGAAAAGTCTATGAAATATTTCAAAGTCAAAATAATAAATAATATTGGTTGTTGTGATGGTTTATCAAAAGGTTCACCTTATCGGTCTTGGTATTATGATAGAGTTGGTGAAATATATACAGTATATTTAGAGGATATTGAAATTGGTGATGATGAAATAATAAGAGTTTATTCTTTAAAAGATAGTGGTGCATATATAAATTTAGAAAACGCAATAAATTTAGATGATTTAAGAATTATGAAATTAAATAGTCTATGAAAGTAGGTGACAAATTATTGTGTAAATGTAATTATGAATATATGAATAGATATTTATTCATTGTTGATAATTTATATGAAATATTACATATTGATGATGGGTGTTATTATATATTAGATGAAGATAATGATATGCATGATATTATTTCATTTTTTCATTATGATATTATTAAAATATTTTATTTGCCTGAAGAATTAAGATTGAAAAAATTACAAACAATATGAAAGTAGGTGACACATTAATTTGTAAGAAATATAAGAATGAAAAAATAAGTGATAATATATTTATATGTCAATTCACTAAAAACAAATCATATAAAATATCATATGTAAATGATGAATTTGGTGAAATTAGAATGATAGACGACTTTGGTAAAATTATCACATTTGAAAATTATATTATTGATTATACAAATAAAAAAAACATAACTAATCATACAGATAGGTATATTTATGATTTCTTCTTAACAAAAGAAGAATTAAGAAATAAAAAATTAAAAAGTTTATGAAAGTAGGTGATTATATTCAATGTAAAAAAAATTATCCAGAAAATTACGATAAACCAGCATATGTAAAAAATAAAAAATATAAGATAACTCGTGTATATGATGATTATTTACATCATGATGGTTATGATATTGTTGATGAAGATGGTAATTCATATCATTTTTTATTAACAAATCTTATAAGTAGACATTATTTATATGATGTTTTTTATAAACAAGAAGAATTAAGAAATAAAAAATTAAAAAGTTTATGACAGAAATATATGGTATAGAAGATTATTGGTTTGATCCAAAAGATGTATATGATGTTATGTTTCAAAAATATCCACCAGAACTAGTGTGTCAATCATATATAACCAGACATTTTATTACAAAAATTAATAGAATGATTACAGATTTTAGAATGAAACATAATAATATATCACCAAAATGTATCTATATCAATTATATATTAATAGATTACATAACAGATAATCAAATATTTACACTAAATCATATTAGTAATTCAATAGGTACTATGTTCGATATTGATATATTTCACAATGATTATGATAGAACAAAATTAATTATATCTGATATAGAAATACAACCTGAACAAATCATTAAACACCATTATAGAATTAAAAAAATACAATCATTATGAAAATAGATGATGTTTATATTGTAAAAAAACGATTTAAAGTTTTTATGTCAAATAATTATATAGAGATAGGAACAATTGTAAAAATTAGAGAAATTTATGATGAATTCATAATTATCAATACTGGTATATTTGATCATCCATTTTGTATAAATACTGATGTTGAAGTTTATGATTATGTTTATGATTATATATACGAATATTTATATTCGCCACAAGAAATAAGAGAAAAGAAACTTAGAAGTATATAATATTAAAATTTAATTTTAATATATAAGAAAAATAAAAGATTTAATAATGAATATAAAAAGATTTAATAATTTCGGAAAAGTATTAACTGAAAATGTTAATGGTATATATGCTTGTGGCGGAGGAGGTGGATGTGGTTCATCAACACCACCTAGTAGATTAACATCTGGTTGTGGATTTGGTATTACAAGTTGTGGTTATCCTTATATAGAAACAGAATCAGAAAAAAGAGAAAGAAGAAGAACATTAAGAAAGAAAAAATTAGCAGTTGTTCAAAAAGAAGAATGTGAAAAATGTGGAACAACATTAGCAAAAGATTCTTTATTTTGCCACAAATGTGGAACGAAAATAAATAATGAATAGTTGAAATATATTAGATACATAAAAGAATCAAATGAAGAAGAATTAGAAAAATACTTTCTTGATATTATACATTTTTCTGAACTTAAAATAGAATTTGATTTTATGTTATCACCATATGATTTATTTTATGAATATAATGCTGATTTGATTATTGGTATATTGAAAAGAAAGAAAATTGCATTTTTGGAAAATAATATATGGAAAGATTTTTCAAACACACACAAATTATCTTTCGGTGAAATAGAAGATTTATTCAAAATATATATTGGCAAAAATTTCAAATATGAAGATTTTGAAATAAATATATTATAATAAAAACATTTACTAATTCTTTATATACAATATCAATATGATAAATACTATTATTAACCCAAATTTCACAATTGTTATGCCAGGTGGCTGTAATGCTAAATGCGATTTCTGTTTTTGGAAACAAGAAAAAACTTGTGACAATTATTTAGAAAAATTGCAAGATACAATGGATGGATTACCTAGCCAATTTTATCAATTATCTATAAGTGGTGGCGAACCAACATTAAGTACATATTTCAAAGATGTATTAGAACTTATTGATATAGAACAATTTACACATAGAATACTTACCACAAATGGTATAGCTCTATTAAATCATATTGATATAATAAAAGAAAAAATTCAACATATTAATATCAGTAGACATCATTTTGATGATGAAATTAATGCTAAGATATTTGATACTAATAATATACCAAATACAGAATATATAATAAAATGTGTTGAAGAATTAAATATGGCTGGTATTGATGTTACATTTTCAGCCGTTCTTACAGATGAATATATAAAAACAAAAGATGATATATTAAATTATGTCGATTATGCAAAAAGATGTGGTGCATCACATATATACTTCAGAAAAAAACATGAAAATCTCGAACCACATTATCTTGAAAAAGAATTTGGTTTATCAAAAATTATAGATTCACATGATTGTCCTGCTTGTCGAACTAGAATTCAATTAATAAAAGGCATTGATGTTCATTGGAAAACTTCAGTATTAGAACCAACTGATGTTATTGATGAAATATTTGAAACCATATTTAATGCAAATGGTATAATGACTAGAGATTGGATGTCTAAATATCCAATTGATCCTCTTGATATATTCGATAATTATTACGATAATATTGAATATGATCCACAAACAGGCGAAAAAATTATTTAATTTTTTTGATTTTCGATAATATTGTATTATATTTGTAATAAAATTATAATATGCCTTATAGAATTTACCATAATGATTACAAAATACCAAAAGATATTAGAAATATTCGTCAATTGAAACGTGATGCATTTAGTTATGATTTTGATAAATATTTAGAATATATTGAAATTGAAAATGAAATGTTTCAAAAATGGTTAATTAGAATTAAAAAATTAAATAGTTTATTATGAATATAGGCGACAAATTATTTTGTAAATATTCTTCTGGAGAAGATGAACAGATAATAACAAAAGGAAAAACATATACCATTGTTGAAAAAATAGATAATACATCATATTATTTTAGAAATAATTATGGTAGATTGACAGAAATATCAATTGGTAACCTGAATATATATTTTTACACAAAAGAAGAATTAAGATCAGTTAAATTAAATTCTATATAAATTTATGAAAGATAGTAATAGAGAAAAATGTAATGAAATGTTAGGTTTCTTGAAAGATGTATTTGAAAAATCTGGACTAACAAATAAAAGTGGGAAAAACCCATATATTATATTAATAGAAAAAGAATCTGGTATATTTAAGTGCAAAATTCGATATTATGATTATAAATGGAATAATGAATACACATTAGAATCTATAGATTTGACTATTGGTGAATCTACCATTAGTGATGATGATTCTGTTGAAAATGCATATAAAAATTTTTACACATATACGGCATGTGAATATAAAAGAACACTTGAAAAATTTCAAAAAAATTATAAACCGATATTGAAATAAAATGAAAGTTGGTGATTACCTATCATGTAAAAAGAATTATATTGATTTAAGAAAAGGTAAATATTATGAAATTATGTATATTGATGAAAATCATATAAATATATATAGTGATGAATATCAACATTATTATACATTTACATTAGATATACCTATTCATAATTATGCATGGAAATATTTCTATAAAGAAAAAGAATTAAGAAAAATGAAATTAAATAGTTTATAATGAATGAGATAGAAAGAAAATTTTTAGTTAAAAAATTACCAGATGTAACAGGTTTGAAAAAATGTCTGATAGTACAATCTTATATTAATGACATAAATGATAATATAGAAATAAGAATAAGAAAATACGATAATAAAAAACATTATATTGATTCAAAAACTAAAGGAAATTTCATCAGAAATGAGTTTGGTTCAATGATATCTTCAGATATGTATAATCTATTGAAACCAGAAAAAACTATCTTAAAAGAAAGATATTACTTAAATAATGGTGAATTTTTAGATGTTTATAAAAATTCTTTAGAAGGACTTATAATATTAGAAAAAGAAGGATTATTATGTTCAGTACTAAATTATAAAATACCATCTTTTGTTAATAAAGAAGTAACATATGATAGAAAATATAAAAATTATGAATTATTTTTAACAATATAAAAAAAAGATTTGATTATTTTAATCAAATCTTTTTTTTCACATACTATACAATAAAACTTTTACTAACAGATTCATTTGATTCTATACTTCTTATAGAATCTGCAAAAAATTCAGCACAAGATAAAACGGTTATTTTATCAGACAAATTAGTGTGTGGTATTGTATCAGTTATCAACAATTCTTCAATAGCACTATTATTAATTCTATCCCAGGCTGGACCAGAAAACACCGCATGTGTAGCAATTGCTCTAACACTTTTAGCACCTTTAGACATAATTAAATTTGCAGCCATTGTAATAGTACCAGCGGTATCAATCATATCATCAACGATAATTACATTCTTTCCTTTTACATCACCAATAATACTCATTGAATCAACAACATTTGCTTGTGTTCTTGTTTTGTGGCAAATGGCAATATCGGCATCCAATTTTTTAGAAAAAATCTTAGCTCTTTTTGTTCCACCCATATCAGGCGCAGCAATTAATAAATCTGGAATATTTAGACTTTTAATATAAGGTATAAATATACTAGTTGCATATAAATGATCAACTGGTACATCAAAGAAACCTTGTATTTGTGATGCATGTAAATCCATAGTAATCAATCTATCTATACCTGCAGCAGTTAATAAATTCGCCACCAATTTTGCACCAATAGAAACACGAGAATTGTCTTTCCGATCCTGTCTCGAAAAACCAAAATATGGTATAACTGCTGTTACACTACCAGCTGAAGCTCTTTTTGCAGCATCAACCATTAATAAAAGTTCCATTAAATTGTCTGAAGGTGCAAATGTTGATTGAACGATATAAACATCTTTTCCTCTTATTGATTCATCAAATTTTGGTTCAAATTCACCATCACTAAATCGAGTAATACTAGAATTACCAATTGTTGTACCATAACATTCTACGATTTTTTCTGTTAAATAACGAGATTCAGTACCAGTAAAAATTTTAATTGAATTATTTTTTTCGCACATATAATAATTTATTAGTTATTTTTTAGATTATAAATATAATCATTTTTTAATTATAATACTATTTTTTAGTATTGTTTTTATTAATTTTAGATATTTTTTTATATATAATTAAAATCTCTTTTATGAACAAATTTATGAAATTAATTAGATTGTATAAATACAAAAGAACAAAAAGAATATTAAAAATTTTAAAAGATAAAAAAGTCTATAACTCACAATAAGTTATAGACTTTTTATTTTTTTACATCTTAATGATATTTGATATTGTTTATATCGTAAATCAAAATATTCACTATTTGATATTGTAATATATTCACCATAACTATCATTTTGTCGCCATACAATTTTATTATTGGATTCATATCTTTTTACTAAAACATTAATTGGATTTTGGAAACATGTAACTTTACAAGGTAATTCAATACCAATAAATTCTGATGAATCTGATTCTGTTATATAATATTCTGTTATATTCATATAGATTTTAATTTTTCTATTCTCAATGTATCTTTTGTATAAAAATAATCATTTATATTACCACAATACATATTACCTCTTAAACAAAAGGCAGTATATTGACCAGTATCTAATTTTATCCTAACATGATTAGATTCTTCGAAAATATTATCAATCATGTAATATTTACCAACTTCAAAATTATAATATCTATCAAAATTAAATTTCTTCTTACACAACAATTTATCTCCTACTTTCATAGACTTTTCAATTTTTTTAATCTTCTATTATATATATTATCAACATAATCGAGCAACACATCTTGTATTAAATTACCAGAATGTTTGAATTCATAGTTTACTATACATTGACTTCTTCTATCACTATTACCAGTATATTCAGTATAATCTAATACTACCATTTCTTCTTCATGATACCAATATTGATAATGTCTCTGTTTTTGTATCTTTACAATATCACCTTTTTTGAATAACATTATATCATTTTTAGTGCTTCATATAAGCCAACTTCTAATGCTTTTTCATATTTTTCATAAAAAGTTGATTGATAATCTGGTTCATCAGATAAATCATTTTCAAAATCTTTTCCATAATAATCAACCGTTGATACATACAATATTTTACCATTTGTATCTATTGGTGAATATTGATATATTATTTCAATAATACAATTAAATTCTAATCTTAACCATCTTTGTAGTAGTGATTGTGTTGGTCTATAAAAGAAATCATCATCTTCACGATATTGAAGAAAATTAATTTCATTTAATTCTTTATCATTACAAAAGAAATCACTAGTTCTTATATCAAACCCTTTTTCTTTTGCAAGCATGGCTGTTTTCTTGCTTATTAATTCGTCTTTTAGTTCTTTTTTCATAGTTATAATGTTTTTAATTTTAACAATCTTATTTCTTCTGGTGTATAAAAATAGTCCCACACATATGAACTTTCTATTTCTTTTTCTAAAAAGAAAAATGATGGTGAATAAATTGGTTTATCTTTTCCTTCATATGAACCAATTAATAATACATGTGTATCATTAATTTCTTTTTGCCATTTACCATTTATTAGTCTTGTTGCTCGATGAAATCCTTCAATTTCATATTTTTTACCAGGAACAAATTCTAATTGACAACCATTATATGTTACAAGATGTTTCTTACATATTAATATATCGCCTTTTCTCATATTGATTCTAATTTTAATTTTCTTAATTCACTATTCATATAAAAATGTTCATGAAAAGATATTCTACCATAGTTATCTGTATTAATTACATAAAAACCATAATCTTGATTATCATCTTCAATGTGAACTTGTGAAAAACTAATACGAATTACTTTATATCTTTCACCTTTATTAAATTTCACCTTAATATCTGGAAGATATTTGTGAGTAATGAAATCTATTGATTTTTTACACAATAGTTTTCTCCTACTTTTATATCTTTCATATATTCATGTATGAATTCTTTCATAATATAATATACAATATAAACAATGTTATAAATGTTATAGAAATACCTATATAAAATTCTTTTTTTTGTTTATTTGATACTTTATTTTTTTTGTTTTGATAATAATTAAACAATTTCATATAATTATTTTTTTAATAGTATTATTTTATAATATTTTTTATCAATATAATCGTCATACCAAAAAGAACTTCTAAAATAATGAAAAACATATATATTTTTGTTATCATTCATACAAGTTAATATTATGGCACCAGTTTTATTATCAAATATTATATCATCACAATTACAAATTAATGAGTCTGTACCTCGTATAATTGATATGATTGAATCTTCATAATAAATATTTGTTTTACATATAGTATCATATACTATAGTATCACTTTCTGATATAATATATTTATCATACACATTATATTTTTGTACAACTTGACTATTTACTTTATTTGATATTAATATCATTAGAATTATTAATATACCTGCAATTATAATTTTTTTCATATTTTTTATTATTTATTTTTATAAACTATTTAATTTTTTTAATCTCATTTCAAATTTGATTTCATCCGCAGTTTTATATACATATTTACATTTACATAATATTAATTCTCTTATAAAAGATGGTACAATCTTGTCATAATAATCGTTATTCCAATACATAATTTCACCAGTAACACTATTTCTTATAGTTGGTGATCCTTTTTTTATAGAATAATGGTATAATATACCATTTACTACAATATCTCTTCTTCCTTTACTTGGCATCATTTTTATATAATTGTTAAAATTAAAAAATAAAAAAATGAAATAATTATAAAAACATTTATTATAATATCTATTTTCTTTTCCATTTCTTTTAATATAAATTTTCACTAATTAATATTGATTCTTCACCATTTTCTGAAGCATCCAACCCCCATTTTATTTGATTGTTTTCTTTTGCAATTTTCCAACCTTCTTTTCTATCAACATATCTATTTTCTGATGTTAGAAAACCTTGTCCAGTTCTATCAGGTAATTCATCATTTGGTAAATCTGGCAATAAACTTCTTAAAGTTTCATAACAATCACTATGTCTATGACCACTTATAACTATACCTTTATATAAAATAGATGCACACAATATATATTCTTTCATATCTCATTTTTTTAATAAGACAAATATACAATAAAATAAAATAAAAAACAAGTAAAATAAAAATTAATATATAATATATGAAAAATTTAAAATTATATGAAGATTATACATATAATAAGAAAGATAAAGTAACTAAAAAATATCTATCTGATATATGTTCTGTTATAATAAATGATAATGAATATATACTCGATGAAGATGAACTTATAGATTTTTTTCATTCAGAAAATATAAAGCCACAAAAAATCGATATTAATAAATTATATAAATTTTCAACTATATATAATTTGAATAATTGTAAAGTTAAAAATAAATATACTGATAATAAATGGATAAATTATAATAATTTACCAAAAAATTTACAAGACAAAACAACTGAATTACAAGAAGATAGAATAAAAAAAGGAAATATAAATCACCCAATAATAGTTGTTCATTTCAATAATGGTAATTATGAAATATTAGAAGGTAATCATCGAACAATTAAATCAAAAAGAACTGAACAAAAAACAATAAATGCATATGTATTAAATGAAAATGATTTATTAATTTTTATAAAAGATGGTAAAATAATTCCTAAAAATTAAAACTTGGCACGATACTTGTTTTTTATGAATTAAATTAAAAAATTAAAATTATGAAAAAATTATCAATCATCTTAGTTTTGTTATTTGTATCATTTATAACATTTGGACAAAGAACACAAAATACACGACCACAATCAACTAATAGTAGTAGAAATACTCAAACAACAAGACCACAAACACAGAGGCCACAATATTCGACATCATCGAGAGCTGGTAGTATTACATATCAACAAAAAGGTGGTAATTATCAATCACATGATAGACAATCTTCATATAATTCGACAAGACAAGATAATTCTAGTCATTATGTAAATCAACAATCATATAGTAGACAATCAACATATCATGCACCAAGACAAGATAACTCATATCATAATGATCATTATACATCAAGTTATGATAATAGAAAACACTATTATACAAATAATCACCCATATTATTCAAGACATAATTATAATTATTATAATAGTTATTATCATTATAATAATCACAATTATAATGAAAGATATTTAGGTGATGTTGATTTTTATTATGGAAATTATGGTTATGGTACTGAATACTTTACATATTATGATACATATTATATTGTTGAAGTTGTTTTTAGAACAGGTGTAATATTAAGTAAGATTTTTTACTATTAAAATATTAATATATAGTAAAAAAGAAAAATAACCAATGTTTATTAAAAAATATATAAATTTTATAACTGAAGAAGCAAGATTTTGTAGTATTGAAGAATTGAAAAATGCTGTTATAGATTATATTAAAAATGGTACACATTTTCCTGAAGTTTCAATAAATGTTAAGAAAGAAGGTGATTCTGTTATTATTACAAGAAAATATATTGCAGATAATACTTGGAATATAGATGAACAATCAATTATGAAGAAACTTAAAGATGAAAAAAGAAATTTTGATAAAAATTTTGCACATTTCAAAGGTTTTGCAAATAAACAAATGATAGATTCTCAACATATAGAAATGCCATCAATAAGAATATCTTCAACTGCTGAATTAATAAAAAATGATAATTCTAAAATAATAAAATATACTGATACTGGATTTGAAACTATAAACCAATCAAGTGATTTAGACACAGTTAAAATTGTAGTTCGCATTGATGTTAAGAATCCTAAAAGAAATAAACAAAAGAAGAAAAAATAATTTTATTTTTTCTTTACATTTAATTTGAAATGATTATCGATTGAACGTAATAACCAATTTTCATATTTTGATATTTTATATGAATTCAATTTGAAATGTTTATGTATCATATCACCCATGAACTTTGTTGTTTTTATATAGTCCAAACCAAATTTATTTTCAAAAACTGACCATATTTCATCACTATTTATATAAATAAACACATTTTTCTTGACAAGTTTAAACAAACATTTATAATTGTGGAAATAAAATATATCACTTTCATATCTCATAAAATCAAATTTTATTTCTAATTCATCTAAGTGTGCAAGTTCAAGAAATGATTTTTCTAGTTCATTTATGTTTTCAAATTGTTCAAATGTTTTCATAGACTATATATTAAAAATCATTTTATATTAATTAAAATATAATCATTATAATATTTATCAAAATTATCTATGAACTCACTTAATATTTTTTTCCTTATATTATCTTTATCATAATCTATATCATAATATGCAGCATCAATAGAAAAATGACAACCAATTGGTTCAGTAAATATATTATATGTTTGTTTTTTTAAGTAATTCTTAAAAACATATAATATTTTTTTATTACTATATATAGTATCTATTTTATCAAACATTTTAGAAAAACTTATATTTTGATATTTTTCTTTATATTGTAATAAATATGCACCCTTTCTTAATATAACTTCACTATATCTAAATCTAATAATTTTAGAATGTTTTCTAGATACGTGTACACCATATATATAATACATAGAATGTATATACACATTTATTGACATACCAATAAGTTTTATTTTTTTATAATCATATTCTTTTGATTCATAAGACAAAGAAGAATATGCCATAAAACATACTTGATAATCATTCAATAATAAAATAACACCAGTATCTAATGTTTTAATTATTTTTGCCTTAATTATTTTACCAATATTTCTAATTATTTTATTATTTTCTGAATATTCTATACAAGATACTGATATAAATTTAATACCATCTTCAATTCTTTTATCACACACACTAAATCTAACATTATCACCAATATTAAGTTTTTTCTTATATGATAAATATTTATTCATATAAAATATATCATTATATGATTTTGATTTTATTTCATAATATTTATCATGAACTTTATAAACAACACCATCATATATATCGGATAATAATATTTCTTCATACTTTTTCATATATATTAATATCTTTGTTTATAGTTAAAGTTTTTATTTATTATCAAAATATTATAATAAATATTTAATATATAATATATGAAAATATTAGATAATATAATTTTTTTAGAAGGTTACTCTATTCTGGTAAAATTGGTAAAATAATAGATATAAATGATTTTTGTTATCAAATAAAAGTCAACAATTTTCTTGTTATTTTAAGGAAATATGATGTTCATAAAATAAAAAAATCAATATGAATCACCATTAGAATATTGGATTAATAAAAATTATTGGAAATTATATGATGTACAAGATTTAATTTTAAAACATCAACCAGAAAATTGGAAATTATTAGATATCGAATTTGGTATTTTACCAGAAATAAAGAAAAAATATAATTGGGTATTTGATATGGATGATATAGGTTTATTCTAAAAAAATTAAAATTATGAAATACTTAAATTATTTTACAAAAATGACCGTAGATAAATGGTTTGATGCAATAGAAAAACATGATTATAATACTATAAAATATTATATTAAAAAAGGTTTTGATATTAATGTATTAGATACTGATTGTGAAGTACCACAATCTACAGGAAAAAATAATGCTTTACATCTATGTAATTCAAAAAAAGATAATGATATTGCGAAATTATTAATAAAATCTAGAATAAATATAAATCTTAGAAATTCGAGTGGTTGGACGCCATTAATGTTCTTTTGTTTAAATTGTAATAGTGATTTAGTTATAGAATTAATAAAAAATGGTGCAGATATGAATATACAACCAAAAGGTATAAAAAATAATATTCACATATTTGGTAGATATGATGTACAAGATGCTATCTGCAAATATCAACCAGAAAATGTAAATATATTGAAAGATATTACTTTACCAGAAATAATAGAAAAATACGAAGATATATTTAATATGAATGATATAGGATTATTTTAATAAAAAATCAAACTTTTATAAAATATTATAATATAATAAAAAATAACATTAAATTAAATAAAAATTATGGCTAAAATTAATGAAAGTAGTATTTCTGAATTGTGTGAAGAAATGGATGAATTATTAAAAAAAGGAAATATATTATATTGTAAATATAATGGTGATAATCCTGATGATTATGATTTTGTTGATTCGCAAGATGCGATTGATTGTTTAGACTCAATAGAAGATGATTCTGATTTTTATAATGAATCACAAGAAATTTGTGATGAAATTGAACAATTGTCTTGTGAAATTGAAAGAAAGGAATCAGAATCAGAAGATGACGATGAATCATATGATGATGACGAAGATTAAAAAATAAAAAACCTAACTTATTAAGTTAGGTTTTTTATTTTAATATATATATCAAAATAAATTGATAAAATATATGAAATATTTGAAACTATTCAAACATATTAATGATAAAACATTATTTAATAATATTATGAATTATATTAAACCAAATAAAAATTCTATATTTGATGATATAGTAAAGAATTATAACAAAGAAGAAATTATAAATATGATACTTGATTTTTCTGATTTTAAAAAAGAAAATATAGAAGAATTAAATAAGGAAGAATTGAGAAAAATATGGAATATTTTAAAAATAGATGACAAATTAGATGATGTCACTAAATAGATTATAGTATCCACATTTTTCACAATATGTGCCATGTATATACAATGTGCCACAATTAGGACATTCTCTATAAACAGGATCATATGTAATATTTAAAAACATACAATATATATAAATATTTTATGTTATTAAATTTACAATATCGACACTATTAAATTTATACATTTTATTATCTTTTAGATTTTGTGCAATAATTGGGAATTTTCTTGCTTTAACATTTATACCACATATTTTATAATTTGTACCACCAGAAATAAATGTTTTACCATATGAATCTTTTGGCATATCAAAGTAACTACAATATTTTTCATAATCTAATCTTGAAACATCAACTGATGCTATTGTGGCATCTAATCTAAATGTTGCTTTAAGTTGTTGATATGATATATGACCAACTTTCATAGAAACGCCAAAATCTTTTTCGATGTCTTTCAATCTATTATTAACGGCATCTCTTAGAATTTCTAATGATGTATTATCATCTAATTTTAATATTTTTGAATTTTTCATATTATTTTATTTTAATTTTATCAGATTTTAGATTTTTCTTTATTTTATGTAACATATTATATTCATCTGGTATACGTGTATCAATTAATTTCATATTATTTCTAATTATATCATCACGTTCTCGTAATTTTTGGTATGTTCTTATAATTTCATTTTGACCATCATTTTTTAACCTTTGTAAATTAAAATAATCATCAATATTATCTAAAAATGATATTCTATCAGTTTCTTTCGGAAAATATTCACCATTAATATAATCGTACAAATGTCGTCTTTCTGGAACAACATAATCAGCCGCAAATCTTTTTACATTATGATATATTTCAGGATACATATTTTCTTTTTCACATGATTGTAAAACTTCTTTGAATATTTCAGCAATATGTGTATTTGTAACATATTCATCTATCTTAATTTTCGATTTTAATACAAAACCAATATATGTTTTAATATTATTAAACACGACATTAAAATCATCATAGTTTTCATTTATAAATTTATTATATTTTGTTAACATCACTATATATTTTTTATAACAATTTACTAGGATGAATTGGTAATGGCATCCAATGTGTAACATTGTGATTAAGTTCTTTACGATTCCAATCCATGAATTTTTTAACTTTTGTATTATAAAGTGCTTCCATTACAACACCATTTTCTTTTGCAACAATAACTTGTTCAAATCTATACGGCATTTCTTCTGGTAATCTAACATTTACATTTATCCATTCCATATTATTTGTTTTTAATTATTTTACAAATATACAATGAAATAAAATGAAATACAAATAAACAATATTTTTTATTTATAATAAAATATATTATATTTGTAAAAAATGAAAATTGATAATAAAATAATAATATACTGTATAGTAAAAAATCTTACTAAAGATTGGACTATAACTGAAGTTATTGATGTAATAGAAAAAGAAAATTCATATTATGTTACATATATTAGTGTACATGTTCCAACAAAAAGACAAGCAATGTATGGATGTAATATATCAAAAATTGAATATAATACATCAAAAATTGAAATTAGAAATAAAAAATTAAATAATATATGAAATTATCATACGATAATAGAACAGATGTTAAACCTGAATTTAATTTTGATTTAAGAACAGATATAGGTGAAACTTTCATATTAATGCCAATAGATGTAAGATTTTATCATATAAATATTGGTATGATGATGATTATGTTAATAGATATAATAATACAAAAGGTAGATGGATTAGTAAAGATATCACACTTATGTTAATAGATAATGTTTTATATTTCTTAAAATTATCATTCAATTTGAAATCTTTTATAAGAGATCATGCAAATGAAATATTCAATGAAAATTATGCATTAAAATTAAGAATATCTCAACAATCTGGATTTTTATCTTTTGATGATATACAATTGGTTAAATATAATAAAACTAGAGAAGAAATATATAAAATTTATAAAGATTCTGAATATAATTTATGTGAACAAATATCAAAAACAAAGAAATTAATTGGAAATAGAATTTTTAATGTTTGGGAAAATGACGTATTAGTACATAGAAGTATATGTGAAATTGAAAAACAAGAACAAAGAATTAAAAAATTAAAATCATTATATTAAATGGGTTGTGATATACATACATATGTAGAAGTTAGGGAAAATGATATTTGGGAATATTTTTATGTGAAAATATTTTCTTATACTGATTATAATCGTGGTTATATTAAAAATTCATGTTGCGATCCGTTCGGTTGGCGTTCTTATACAATGTTTTCTTTTTTAGGTGATGTTAGAAATTATAATGGTATACAACCAATAAAGGATAATATTGGTTTACCTAAAGATATATCTAAAGATGTTAAAGAAATAGAATTACAAGATTCTGACGATAATCATTCACACTCATATATAACACTAAAAGAATTGATTGAATATGATTATGATATATCTTATAAATCAACAAATTATACAGATGGTGATTTATTAACAGAAGATGATATTTATGTACCAAGAGATAATTTAAATGATTTATTTTTTATACATATAGAAGAATTGAAACAATTAGGTGAACCAGATGATGTTAGAATAGTATTTTGGTTTGATAATTAAAAAAATATGGAAGCAATAGAATACATAAATAATAAATGGAATCAATGTTTACCATTGATTTATGATGAAAATGAAAATATAGTCGAAGAATTTGTCATACATATGATTTATGATCCTTATATATTAAGACAAAAAAAATTAAATTCTTTATCAAAAGAAAAAACTAAAATGTATTTCAAAGAAACAAAAGATACAAAAATGTTATTTGAATTAGATTTA
>Ga0172380_10003759_pt1 | contig 20362 bp, 18 predicted proteins | sample Leawe162metaG_FD_119747 | JGI IMG/M metagenome (GOLD analysis project Ga0172380, IMG submission 119747) | Leachate microbial communities from a municipal landfill in Southern Ontario, Canada - Leachate well 162 metaG | ecosystem: Engineered > Solid waste > Landfill > Unclassified | place... | reverse complement strand
CAAGCACTCGACTCCAGTGGGAATAACAATACCGGAACACTGACGAATGGTCCGACGTGGCAACAAGCAAACAACTGTAAGACAGGAGGATGTTTGAGTTTTGATGGGGTGGATGATTATGTGGCCGTGAGTGATTCAAGTAATTTTACCTTTACATCTGGTGTTACTATGAATTTCTGGATAAAAAAATCAAACACTCCTATAAACTATACATTTATTTCAAAAAGTGAGTTTCCAGTATATTCTGCTTCTGATTCGTACGTCTATTTCTATATAAGAGACAATGCTACCAATAGTTATATTGGAAGAAGATTTCTTAAAACGTTAATTGAGGATAATAATTTTAAAATGATTACAGTTACTTGGAATGGAGGAGTGCTATCTTCTGGGATCATTTTCTATATGAATGGGATCCCTCTCTCGACTACTGACTATAGTTACGGAACATTTTCAGCGCCAAGGATAAATACAAACCCCATTTCAATGTTCTCTACAATTAATGGTTTAGCTGATGATCCCCGTGTATATAATCGAGCCCTCTCTAGTGCAGAAATATTAACCCTCTATAATGCAACCCGGTAGTAGAGAAAGCGCTTCTAAAGAATTATAATGTATCGCTTTCTCACAACCGGGCTTTGCAAAATAACACGAAATATAAAACCCTCGCAGATGCGAGGGTTTTATATTATTGTTGGTTAGATTATAAATTATAAAAGTTCAATCTTAAGAGGTTTCTTCCCAAAATCAATCGCTTGTTCTTTGCTATCCATCCATAAATCAACAATTTGAACTCCGTTATAACGTGGATTCATACGATCTTCGACGGTGAAGACTTTATCTCCAAATGCCGTTGGAATACGAAATTTTGAACCGATTGGTAAGAAGTTAGCAGCGGCAACCCCGTCACGCACCGTACTTCCCGACGCAGTAATAAAAGGTGTATCGTCGGTTTCTTCTGGACTACTTGAATATGCAGTAACCCACACATCCAATGGTTGTGATTTTACCACAGGAGTCACAGAAATTTGTCGCATGATGGTAGGAGTCTCTACAACGGCATCATTATTGACCAATTGATTTATGTGAACAGCAGTAAGAGCAGAAAACCCTTGTGCCTGAGTATGAAGTGCGTACAGTTCATTTAATGCGCTTGTTTCGGGGCCGTTTCCCGAGGTGATACCCACGAAAGAAGTGGTGACCGAAGTGATAAGTGCAAGTGATAATGCGATACGTTTACCCATATATGTATATTTTAGTATAGTTTCAGATCGTGATACATATTAGAGGCCTGTGATGATATATTCACATATTAAGCCACTATTTTGATGTATTTCAATCCGGGGAGTTATAAAGAGCCTCTTTAAAAGACCCCATATAACGCAAAATTCCGCTTCTGCGGAACTGTATTACAATTATAGCTGCTTCAGTCAGGAAGTCAAGTTGAAAAATGGAAGGCTGTGGATAAGTTGCAAGAATAATAGTGGGAAGTAATGGGTAATTTAAATAGGGGAGTTTTGTAAAAGACTAGATAATACGCCGATATTTTGATACTTTTCCGGTTTGTTATCTTATAATTTTACGATATAATAGAGCTATTATGACTGAGTTTTACAGCAGGGCGTTAGTAATAGGAAGAGAAGAATCGGGAGAAATGGATGGTGTGGTTCATTTATTTACCGAAAAATATGGGAAGATTACAGCACGGGCTCGTAGTCTACGTAAGATAACCTCAAAATCGTCTGCTCATCTCCAGATATTACAATTTATACAGGTGCGATTCATATCTTCGAAGAAGGCGGGGGGAGGATTTATTATTATGGATGTCTTGTGGGATGAGAACATGAAGCAGATACAACCACATACACGGTATGAACTTCTTCCTGTTGTATATGCTCTCAATAGATTATTAGGAGAGTTTCAAACTGAACCAAAGCTTTGGATGTTATTAGAGACAGCGTTTAGAAAATCATATAACGTAATGAATATTGCGCGGGTTATGCTTCGTATTCTTGGATTTGATCCGGAACATGCACAATGTGGAGTGTGTGGAAAAAAGTCCGTGCATGCATTTGTGGTTGGAGATGATAAGTTTATTTGTGTGTCGTGCACTTCTCAATTACCCGTAGATACGATAGTATTAGAGGTATAGAAATAATACCAATATTCGACATCTAATTTCCAAAATTAGAAATTAGATATTTAAACTTTATGTCTTTAGAAGATCTTGAAAAAGAATTATACGGTCAACGCTCTCCCAAACAATCAAAACCCAAACTTCCCTCTCAAGATGAAGGAATAGCTACATACCATAAATCTCGTTTTGATCCATGGGATACAGAGGAGAAAGAAAAATCAAAACAGGAAGAGAAATTATCTATGCCCACAGAGACTACTCCTAAGGCCGGTATTGTAGGGAGGGGTATCCTCTTGGGGGGGATAAGTATTCTTATTGTTCTTATGGGGTTCGCTGTATATTACTTATATCAGTATTTCACCACAAAAGATATTGTTCTTACTATCTCAGTTCCCAATCAAATTTCTGTAGGAGAGCCATTTACAACGACGCTGTCTTTTGAAAATATTTCCACAAAAAAATTAATAGCTCCTAAAATATCACTCGCTCTTCCTGAGGGGGTGGTGTTTGTAGATGCTCCAGACAAGAGGATACAAGAAGAAGATATTCACGACATAGATCCACAAGAAACAATTCGTATGGAATATGCATTATTAGTAACAGGAAAACCACAACAAACATATGAATTAGAGGGGGGGGTTTCTTATGGATATGAATCTTCGTCTCTTTCTAGTCGGTTTGATAAAGGAGTTGTTTCGTCTGTAGTAGTTGGAGATACGGTATTTGGATTAGAGGTTACCGCACCAGACAAAACGATAAACGGAGAAGAATTTGATATGAATGTGCGGTATCAAAATACAAGTGATCACGATATTGCACGTACAACTATTTCATTTGTATTTCCAAAAGGTTTTATTGTTACAGGAAGTAGTGTTCCACTTAATAAAGACAACACGGTAGATGTTGATGTAATTCCAGCTCATGATGAGGGGATGGTAGTTGTATCCGGATATATGGTGGGAGATGAATATTCATATTTTACTACACAGATTGATGCTCGTGCACAAATAGGAACAATACGCGTTCCTCTGGTGAGTAAAACTATCTCTATTTCTATTCTCCCCTCCCCGCTCTCAGTTACTCTCTCTCGAGATAAGGCCACCTATCCAGATGTTGTATATGTGGGCAATCGAATTATGTATCAAATGAAAGTTGAGAATACGGGTGATGTATCTCTTATTGACGCAATTGCAGAGATGATTTTAGATAATCCGTTGTTTGATACAAACTCTCTTCAAGGAACGGGATATTTTAATGAACAAACAAAGACGTATACCTGGACCGCTGCACAAGTAGGAGCGTTAAAGGAAATTATGCCCCACACTTCTTTTTCTATTCCTTTGTCGGTTTCATTAAAGGAAGTGGCTGCACAAGATGTATTACAACAGAAAAGTGTTCGAGTGCGAGCTCGAGTAACTTCACCAACGGTTTCTCCATTTATAAGCGCGAAAGAGACCATAGGAATAAGTCAAATTGAATCAATGGTGGGGGGGTTATTGGGATTTTCACAGGGCGCCTATTTTAAAGAACCAACATCTGATATTACAAACGAGGGTTCACTTCCTCCTCGGGTTGGTTCTACTATTCAATATACAATTCATTGGAAACTAAATGGTATGGGCGACTTTACAAACTCAACGGTACAAGCAACCCTCTCTCCAGGGGTTTCGTGGACAGGAAAACTCAAAGTGATTGGCACCGATTCTGTTCCTACCTATAATAATCGTACGCAGGAGATTTTGTGGCACATTCCTATGCTTACCGCAACAAGTATGGCATCAACGACTCCCGAGGCAATATTTCAGGTTATGTTTACTCCAACATCTCAAAATAGTGGAAATATATTTGAAATTATTTCAGACGCTCAGGTGAGTTCTACTGAAGTAGTATCTCAAAAACAGATACAAAGTTCTGCAAAAAATATTACCTCTCGTCAATTACAAGACACAAAACTCCCCGAGGGATATTATCGTGTCCTTCCTGTTTCGCAATAAAATATATAGAAAGAATTTCGAGTAGAGGGGGTTTGTATATCCTTTTGCATAAGGAGCATATTATACAAACTCTTACTACTCGGCTTTTTTTTATTCACTTTTTACGCTATTATTTTGAATATGCAAAACAATGTCTCAATGGAACAGTTGATATCACTCTGTAAGCGTCGAGGGTTTATTTTTCCTGGATCTGAAATTTATGGAGGGTTAGCGAATGCGTGGGATTTTGGTCCATTAGGCGTAGCGCTGAAAAACAACATTAAGCGTTCGTGGTGGCAGACATTTGTGGAAGAACGAGATGATATGTATGGACTTGATGCGGCACTCCTGATGAATCGCAAGGTGTGGCAAGCAAGTGGACACGAAAGTACATTTTCTGATCCATTAGTAGAATGTAAAAATTGTCATACACGGGTGCGTGAGGATCAACTACCGACAGACAAAAAGTGTTCTTCATGTGGAAAGGATGATTGGTCTTCACCAAAACAGTTCAATCTAATGCTTAAAACTTTCTTGGGTCCCGCGGAAGAAGAATCAAACATGGTGTATTTTCGTCCTGAAACAGCACAGGCTATGTTTATAGATTTTAAACAAATTGTAGATACCTATGCACCGAAAATGCCTTTTGGTATTGCCCAGATAGGAAAGGCATTCCGAAATGAAATTACTCCAGGAAACTTTATCTTTCGTACCCGTGAGTTTGAACAAATGGAAATTGAGTATTTTATAAAAGATATTGAAAGATGGAACGACTATTTTGAAATGTGGTTAAAAGAGATGAATCAATGGATAGAATCGGTAGGTATCGATAAGGAAAAAGTACACAATCTTGAGGTTTCTCAAGAAGAGCTTGCTCATTATTCTAAACGTACCGTAGATGTTGAGTTTGATTTTCCCTTTGGACGCAAAGAATTATTTGGACTTGCTTATCGAGGAGATTTTGATTTACAAAGTCATCAAAAAGGAAGTGGACAGAAATTAGAATATTTCGATGAAGAAACAAAAGAACGTGTAGTACCCCATGTGATTGAGCCAAGTATGGGGGTGGAGCGCATGATGCTGGCCTTATTAGCGAGTGTCTATCGAGAAGATAATATGGAGGGAGAAAAAAGAATATGGTTGGATTTACCGATGCATATGGCTCCCTATCGTGCTGCAGTATTTCCGCTGCTTTCGAATAAATCAGAGCTTATTGAAAAAGCACAGGAGGTGAGAAAAATATTACAAGGAAGCTGGCCTGGATTTTTTCCTGTGGTGTTTGATAAAAGCGGTAATATTGGAAAACGATATCGTCGCCAAGATGAAATTGGCACCCCGTATTGTTTTACGGTGGATTTTCAAACAATGGAAGATAACACCATTACGGTACGTGATAGAAATACCATGAAGCAAGAGCGTCTCCTTATTACTGAAGCACGAGCTTTTCTAGAAGAAAAAATGAGAAGATAAGATGGGATTGACTGTATATCTCATAATACGGTATTCTCTAGAAAGCCCTTGAGAGAATGTTGATGGACTGATGTGTTCTGTATCGCCATATACAGATATACTAAATAACATAAACTATATCACGTGTGCGATAGAGATTTACGGGTATATTATTATGCTGTCCTGACCGGTGGGATAAATAAGTATCCCCAGATTGGTTTCTTATACCTCTCGCAACCCTGTTATCGCCGGGGTTGTTTTTTATTTTTAAATAGTATATAACTGAGTCAGTAAATCATACAAGAAAAGGATTCTCATGAACACAAATAATGAAATTGTAGTTCAGATTGAAGTAGATAATACCCCTGGAACTTCAGATGTACCATCTCTTAATTTCTCTAATCATAAAAAAAGCAGGAGGATTATAGAGAATCTCTGTAGCAGCTATTTCAATTCTGGTTTTGATGAAGCTAAGCCAAGATATTTAAAATTGTTCGTGTTTTCCAAGTCGAATGTAATTGCACCCAGAATCCCTTAACCTGGGTGCATTTTATTTTACATGGAGAAAACTTTTATGGCATACTAGTACTATGATCAAGCCAAAAATTCAGAAACTTAAAAATGGACTACGCCTTTTAACTATTCCCATGCCGGAAAGTTCTTCGGTTACCGTGGCAGTATTCGTGCGTGCAGGATCGGCATATGAAACACAAAAAAATAGTGGCATCTCTCACTTTTTAGAGCACATGTGTTTCAAGGGAACAGAAAAATATCCTCGTCCTATTGATATTTCTATTGAATTAGAACAAATTGGAGCGGCACATAATGCATTTACCTCTCGTGATTTAACGGGATATTATGCAAAGACCGCGCCGCGGTATTTTCAGAGGGCATTTAATGTAGTATCGGATTTATATTTACATCCACATATTGATGAACAAGAAATGGAAAAAGAAAAGGGTGTTATTATTGAAGAGATTCATATGTATGATGATGATCCTCGCTCAAAGGTTTCTGAGGTCCTTGAGCAAGGACTGTATGGGAATCAACCCGCGGGATGGAATATTGCAGGAACGCCACAGCATATTACTCAAACAACACGAGATATGTTTGTACAATATAGAAATGCACGATACACCCCACAAAATACTATCGTGGTTGTAGCGGGGGCGTTTAATACACAGGAAGTTACTCGAGCTGTGCGTGAAACCTTTGGTGTTATGCGTAAACCCGAAAAGAACCCTATAGCACAGGCGCTTAAGATAAAAGAAAAGGGGAATCAGATTTCTATTATTGAAAGAACATTAGATCAGACACATTTTGCAATGGGTTTTTATGGCATTCCTGTAAATTCAACAAAACGATTTCAGGTTTCTATGGTAACTAAAATTTTAGGGGGAAGTATGAGTTCTCGCCTTTTTCAGAGAGTTCGTGAAGAATTAGGTGCCGCATATTATGTAGGATCTTCAAATAATATGTATGCAACCCATGGATTTTTAGATATATATGCTGGTACGAATCATAAAAAAACAGAAGAAGCTATTCGGGCGATTATGCAAGAAATAGCTCATCTTAAAGAAGGGGGTATAACAAAAGAGGAATTACGGAGAGCACAGGATTATTCCATTGGAACATTTCTTCTTTCTCTGGAATCATCGAGTGATTTGGGGTTTTATTATGGACAACAGGAGGTGCTCACAGGAAAAATAGAATCCCCCCAACAAGTTATAAAGCGTTTAAAGGAGGTAACTGTCGAGCAGGTTACATCAGCTGCGCGGGAATTTCTTACCATAGATACCATGAGGTTTTCAATAATTGGCCCCTATAAAAATTCTTCTGGAAATAAATTTAAAAAACTACTCTCTTCCTAAATAGCGAGAAATCAAGATAGAAATTTTAAAGGGGCAATGGCACACAGCGCCCCTTTTTTATTTTCTATTTTGTAGTATTATATAAATAATTATGGATATAAGACGCATTGAAATATCGTGGACTTCACTATGGAGAATTGTCGTCGTGGGATTACTCCTCATTGCTGCTTTTTATGCGCGCGATACATTTGTGGTTGCGTTTATTGCGCTGATTATTTCTTCCGCGTTACGTCGTCCTGTTGATTATTTAGAATCAAAGCGTATTCCTCGTATTTTAAGTGTGCTTATGATTTTTCTCATCGCAATTGCATTCATTAGTCTTATACTATATGCAATTGTTCCCATTGTGCTTATTCAGATGAAATATGTCATGGCAAATATTTCCAGTATACAGATGCCATTCTTAGAGAGTATGGGGGGGTCACAAGTTATTACCGACCTAGATCAAAATATAAGTAGTTGGATTGGAAGTTTCTTTTACGGAGGGTCTAATATTTTAGATGTACTCGGATCAGTGGTTGGAAATGCGGCTATTGTATTTGTGGTTGTTATTTTATCTTTATATCTTTCTATTAGTAAGGGTTCTATTGAGCGATTTATTCGTAATGCCGTGCCCCTTGAGAAAGAGACATATGTTCTTGGATTATATAAACGCACACAACACAAATTAGGACGATGGCTTACCAGTCAAATTATTATAAGTCTTGTGGTGGGGACTATGACATTTACAGGACTCTTAATTATGGGAACTGAATATGCCTTGGTGATTGGTATTCTTGCGGCACTCCTTGAAATTGTTCCGTATGCGGGTCCTATTGCAACCGGAATTGTGGCATTTATTATGATTGCGCCACAATCAATGTCATTAGCAATTGGTGCTGTTATTCTATTCTTTATTATTCAACAGTTTGAAAATCATATACTTGTTCCTTTGATTGTGGGACGAGTGGTTGGTATTGATCCAGTAATGGTGGTCTTGGCTATTTTAGCGGGATCACAAATTGATGGATTGGTGGGTGCGATTATTGCTATCCCGGTAGCCATTATTATTCAGGAGGTTATGGATGATTGGTCTGAGAAGAAACGGAGCGAGCGAGAGATACAGAATGTTGATTAATATAATTATGTTATTGCGAATATGCCGAAAGAAAAATTTTATATAACGACTGCAATTGATTATACCAATGGAGTGCCACATATTGGACACATGTTAGAAAAAATACAAGCCGATGTGATCGCTCGATATGCACGACTTCAGGGGAAGAGTGTTTTTTTTCTAACAGGTACCGATGAGCACGGAACAAAAGTTTTTAAAACTGCTCAACAACAGGGAGTTTCTGCAAGGAAGTTTGCTGACGAGAATAGTAAAGCATTTAAAAATCTTAAAAAAGAGGTGAATCTTTCCTGGGATGAATTTATCCGCACAAGCGATAAAAAAAAGCATTGGCCTGGGGTTGTAAAACTGTGGAAAGAATTAGAAAAATCAGGAGATTTATATAAGCGCACCTATCGAGGGTTGTATTGTACGGGATGTGAATTATTTATGACCGAAAAAGATCTCGTAGAAGGTAAATGTATTATTCATCAACGTGAACCAGAGCTTGTAGAAGAAGAAAATTATTTTTTTCGTTTATCTGTATATACCAAAACCCTGAAACAAAAGATTCGTTCAAAAGAATTAGAAATTATTCCTCAATCACGGGCTAATGAAATATTAGCACTTATGGATCGAGGTCTTGATGATGTGAGTTTTTCTCGTTCGGCAGAAAAATTGCCGTGGGGTATTCCCGTTCCAGGGGATGCATCACAAACCATGTATGTATGGGCAGATGCACTTTCTAATTATATTTCAGCTATTGGATATGGACGAGATAGTGAATTATTTAAGAAATGGTGGCCCGCTGATGTACATGTAGTAGGAAAAGATATATTGCGATTTCACGCGGCTATCTGGCCTGCCATGCTTTTGTCGGCAAAACTTCCTCTCCCTAAAAAATTATTTGTACATGGACATATCAATCTGAACGGACAAAAAATATCTAAATCATTGGGGAACGTCATATATCCACATGATCTGGTAAAAAAATTTGGTGCCGATGCAGTGCGTTACTATTTTCTTCGTGAGATTTCGTCAACCGAAGACGGTGATTATACCGAGGAGAGATTTATTCAAAGATATAACGCTGATTTAGCAAATGGGTTGGGAAATCTTTGTGCTCGTGTGACGGGGGTTGCTCTTAAATTTTATAAACCCATTACACATGATTTTAAAATGATGGATTTAGCGGTAGAGCAAAAAATTAAAGTAATTCAAAAATCTATAGATGATTGTATGGGTGCGTTTCGATTTAATGATGCTCTTGCAGAATTGTGGTCTTTGATTGCTTTCGCAGATTATTATATTAATGATAAGAAGCCATGGTCTGCTGAAAATCCTCCTATTGAAAATGAAAAGACATTATTTAATTTACTTGTCTTGGTAAATAGTGTGGGGGTTTTACTTGAACCATTTATGCCCGAAACTTCAAAAAAAATAGTAAAGAACCTCTCTTTCAAGGGGAAGCATGTTTCTATTAAGGGGGCCCAAAAACTGTTTCCACGAATAGAAGAAGAAAAATAATCTCAGGTGCTCATATGATCCGAATTATAGATGCTCATACTCATGTAAACATGATGGATCCCGCGCAACGAAACGTGGTTATGCAACGCGCACATGATGCGGGTATTGGTGTGATTAACGTAGGAGCAGATGAACAATCTTCTCGTGATGCAGTTAATCTAACACAGGTCTATCAAAAAAATACATGGGCTGTTGTTGGATATCATCCACATGAAGCAGTAAAGAGTTTGGACATGGAATTGTTAGAAGCATTAGCATTTGATTCGCATGTGGTGGGAATTGGAGAGTGTGGATTGGACTATTTCAAGATTCATGTGGAATCAGAAACAGAGACAAAACATAAACAAAAAGAATTATTTGAAAAACAAATCTATCTTTCTCACAAGATCAAAAAACCGTTAGTTATTCATTGTCGTGAGGCATTTGCAGACACGATTGAGCTATTAAAGAAACACCAAAACCTCCTATTTCCTGAGGCTGGAATTCTTCATTTTTTTACTGGGACTATACAGGATGCACAGGCGTTGCTTCAGTTGGGATTCTCATTTACGTTTGGGGGACTTATTACATTTAATCGTTCATTTGATGAAATTATTAAATATATTCCCAATAACCATCTTTTGGTAGAGACCGATGCTCCGTGGGTTGCTCCGAAGTCTCATCGAGGACAAACAAATGAACCATTATATATAGAAGAAGTGGTAGAATCACTAGCTCTTATAAAGGGTGTCTCGCGAGATGAAATGCAGAATATTCTTTTGGAAAATACAAAGAGGGTATTTGGTCTAGATATAAAACGATAGATATGTATCTAATTCAGATTGATACAGTGCGTGTTTCATTTTACATCTTCTAGAAGAAAGCGTAGGATTATTCCTATGAAATCTCGTAAAGACACTCACATACAGAAATACATTGAGGCTCAGAAAAAATTAGAAAGCGAACAGATTAATTTAATCGCTTCTGAGTCATATGCTCCACAGAGCGTTTTGAATGCGCTCGGGTCTATGCTCACCAATAAATATAGTGAGGGATATCCTGGAAAGCGGTACTATCCTGGAAATGATATATATGATGAAATCGAGTTATTAGCACAACAACGAGCGTTAGATTTATTTACCCTTTCTCCAAGAAAGTGGAGTGTGAATGTGCAATCATATTCTGGAGCGATTGCGAATGCTGAAATTTACGCAGCGTTATTAGGACCGGGAGATGTTATTCTGTCGCTTGATCTAGCTTCTGGTGGTCATTTATCTCATGGATCAAAGATAAGTATCACCAGTAAATTATATACCGTATATCACTATGGGGTTGATACAAAATATCGTATTAATTATAAACAAGTAGAAGAGTTGGCTTATATCCATAGACCAAAATTGATTATATCTGGAGCATCTGCATATCCGTTTAAAATCAATTTTAAAAAAATTGGAGCAATTGCGAAGAAGGTTGGTGCCTATCATCTTGCTGATATCTCTCATTATGCAGGGCTTATTTCGGCGGGTATATATCCTTCTCCATTCACCATCGCTGATGTAGTTATGAGTACCACCCATAAGTCATTGTGTGGTCCTCGAGGAGCAATTATTTGGTCTCGAAAAGAATTATCAGAAAAAATAAATAAGGCAGTTTTTCCGGGTACACAAGGGGGTCCGCATATGAATACGATAGCGGCTCTTGCAGAAGGATTAGAAATTGCTCAGAAATCAAAAGCATATTATATACAGGTGATTGAAAATATGAAAATATTTGTTTCTGAATTTAAAAGAAGGGGGCAGATTATTGTTGGTGGAGGAAGTGAAAGTCATATGTTGCTATTGGATGTTCGTCCATTTGGACTCCATGGAGGAGACGCAGAATTTATTTTAAGTCAAGTTGGAATTCTTGCGAATAGAAATATTATTGTAGGGGATAGCTCGGTACAAAGGCCATCTGCTATACGCATAGGAACTTATGCGATAACACAGCGTGGAATGAAGGAAAAACAAATAAAACAAATTGTGCAATTGATATGCTCTGTCCTTGGGGGTAAAGGAAATATGCGGGACGCACAACAGACGGTTAAAAAAATAACTCAAACCTTTCCTATTCTGCGATGAAGCGTGATATAATCTGTTCTATGAACCCTATTGTTGTTGATGGTAAGAAAATAGCTCGCTTAATCATTGAAAACCTCAAAGAAAAACCAACCCCCCAGGGTTTTCTTGCTTTATTTTTATCTCCTCAAGATGGTGCGGCTCAATCATTTATAAAAAAGAAGGAACAAGTTGCTCAAGAATTAGGAATTGAAGTGAGAAAGTATGCGGTATCTGAAATCGATACAAACGATTCACTTCGTGAGCGAGTACAAAAAATTTCTGCCAAGAAACGATGCATCGGAGTAGTTTTGCAACTTCCTCTTCCTACTGGATGCGATGTCTCATATATTGCAAATGCGATTCCTCCACGAAAAGATATTGATTGTCTCGGAGCTCAGAATTTGGGAAAATTTTTACAAGGAAAAGAAATAGTAATACCTCCTGCGGTGCGCGTGGTACAGCATATATATGAAACATATAAGAAAGACATATGTATGAGTGCCTCAGCTATTGTCGTAGGACAAGGAAAATTAATAGGGCGCCCCATCAGTACATGGCTTACGGGGAAAATATCTTCTCTTGCCGTGGTTGATAAGGGGTTTTCTCAAGAAGATATAAAAAAAAATAACCTAGTTATATTAGGGACGGGCGTAGGAAAATTAATAACGGGAAAAGATATCTGTCAGGGAGGATGGGTTATTGATTTTGGATACAAGAGAACAGAGGAGGGAAAATTAATAGGAGATTTTGATTATATGCACGATCCCATTGATCATGTGGCATTGTACACACCAACTCCCGGGGGGACGGGGCCAATACTAGTTGCAAGTTTATTCGAAAATATTTTTTCATCGTCTCTATAATATGAAATCTAGAATTACTAATAGAAACCTTGGGTGGTTTGCCTTGGCCGCTATCGTATGTGCGGTTATAATTGGTTTATTAGCGGTCCCTCCGCGGAATGCATCATGGAAGGGGGAGACAGGATTACAACGTATAGGAAAATTCTTCAATAATATATTTACTCCGCAACCCATTACATTGCTTATATTGGGGCGTCCTGGAGATACATACAATGGAGGTACCCTTACTGATTCTCTTATGGTGGTGCGATATGATCCAGATCAGAATATGGTTTATCTTGTCTCTATTCCGCGTGATTTATGGATATCAAGTGACACAGAACAATTTAAAATTAATGAAGCCTTTAGAAAAAATAAAGTTGATCTGGTTTTGGAGAGAGCTCATGACATAACGGGATTCAATATAGATGGATATGTTATTATTGATTTATCTATTGCACGAGATGTCGTTGATGCGGTGGGGGGTGTCGACATAACCCTCAAAGAACCCGCAACTGATTGGGTGTCGGGATATACCTTAAATGTGGGAACTCATCACTTAAATGGTGAAGACGCGGTATGGCTTATGCGTAATAGATACAATCCTCAGGGAGACTTTTTCAGAGAAGGAAATCAGCAGGAAATTATTGATGGCGTACTTAAAAAAGTAAAAAAGATGTCTACGGAAGATAAATTATCTCTGGTAAAAGAATTTCTCATTGATACAGATATTTTTAATAATGCAAATGTGGGAATATCTCGTATTATGCCGTATGTTTCCGAAGTAGGAACGATTTCAAATTTAAAAACAAAAAACATTGTACTTGATTTTACAACAAAATTATTCACATCATCTTTTGTGCCCGTGCAAGGACCAACCTCAACACTGTATTCTTCAGTACTCATTCCAACTGAAGGATTTGAGAAATACGATAAAATTCGAGAATATATACAACAAAAAACAGGAAATTAAAATATAAAAAATCACCCGCATTGAATACAGCGGGGTTTTTTTAATTTATACAAAGTTCATCGTTTTGATGATTGTTCAGAAAGGTGGAAACCAGCAATACCAAATGCGACCGATACGTTCAGGGATTCTTTCGTGCCATGCATAGGAATTTCTATAATAGTATCCGAATGAGAAAGAATGGATTGTGAAACACCACTTACTTCGTTGCCCACAATGAGGGCAATTTTTTGTTTGGGTGATTTTTTATATGAAAACAAGAGGGTTGATTTCTGGTGCTGTTCTAAAGAGATAATTATATATCCTTGTTCTTTCAGTTTTGTTATAAGAGTAATAACTGCCTGTGGACGTAGACTATGTCCTATATGTTCCCAGGGAACTGTTTTCTCAGCTCCCAGTGACGCCTTCACAATGTCGGCGCGAGGTCTTCCAAGAAGATCTATGGGATCTGGGGTTATTCCACAGAGATATATTTTTTCAACTCCAATTGCATCTGCGGTACGAAGTATAGAGCCAACATTATGGGTACTGCGAATATTATAAAGAATAACAATCATGGAATGAGTATAAAGCCTCGACGTCATTTTTAAAAGAGATCAGCCTCATTATCGGCAGATAGAGATCTCAGTCGAAATATCGGGAAGGTAAGTATTAATAGTAAAAAACAAGAGGCGTTTTTACGCCTCTGTGAGCCATAGACTCAATTCAATTTCTATCGTACCAACTAAGCCAGCCCTTAATCTTTTTCTTAGTTTCCTCTTGGCGAGCCATTTCTGCTTCCATTTTTATTTTTTCCTTGCCGACAATTTCCTTGCCGCCAAGCTCTTGTATTATGGAGTCAATTAAATTGCTCTCAGAAAACATTTGTAGCTGGACCGCTGTGTCTGTTGCTAAATGTGCCATTAAAAACCCCTATTAGTTTTTATGGATTATAGTATACATAACTTTACATAATAATGCAAGTATTGTATAAAAATACCACCCCATGGGGTGGTATTTTTATTATTTTGCATCCTGTTGTGCTTTCATCGCTTCTTGAATCTTTTTTTCTATGTCTTTTAATATTTTTTTATCTTCTACTAATTTTTGTCTTGCTGCATCCATACCCACACCCAGTTTTTCTTCTCCAAACGAGAGTGTATTTCCAGTTTTTTTGACCACATTCAGTTGTAGCCCTGTATTAATGATATCATTTTCATATGAAATTCCTTGTCCGTAAAGAATATCAAATTCAGTTCCGCGGAATGGGGCGGCTACCTTATTTTTTACTACTTTCACTTTTGTGCGGTTACCCACCACTTCTTCACCTTTTTTAATTTGTGCAATGCGACGAATATCGATACGTATTGAGGCGTAGAATTTTAAAGCCTTTCCTCCGGGGGTTGTTTCGGGATTACCCCAGGTCATACCGCCGATTTGTGAACGAATTTGATTAATAAAGATAATAACAGTATTTGATTTGGAGGCAATTGCGGTTAATTTTCGTAAAGCTTGAGACATGAGACGCGCTTGTAGTCCGATTTGTTGATCACCAATTTCTCCCTCAATTTCTGCACGAGGAGTTAGGGCTGCGACAGAATCAACAACCGCGACCTCGATTAATCCAGAGTGAACAAGATTTTCTAAAATTTGTAAAGCTTCTTCTCCACTATTTGGTTGAGAAATAAGTAATTCAGAAACTTTTACGCCAATGCGTTTTGCATATTCGGGATCGAGCGCATGCTCCGCATCAATAAATGCACAGCGTCCTCCCCGTTTCTGTGATTGTGCAATAACTGAAAGTGCAAGAGTTGTTTTTCCAGACATTTCTGGGCCAAATACCTCGATAATTCTTCCTTTGGGAAGTCCTCCCACACCAAGCGCCACATCGAGAGAAAATGATCCAGTGGGAATTGTTTCTACTTGCATCGCCTTTTGATCTCCTAATTTCATAATTGCACCCTCTCCAAATTTACTCTGGAGACTTTCTATAAGGCTTTCGAGATCACGATTTTTTTCTTTTATGCTTCCGTCTTCTCCTTTTTTAGTATCTTTTTTAGAGGCCATATACATAGTACGTAAATTATATATTACGTACTAGTATATCGTATTTTATGAGCTAAAGAAATGCCCGGTGTTATTGTTCCACAGAGGGTGTTTCTGATGAAGTTGTGGGGGTATCTGATACGGCGGGAGAGGAGGTTACTGACTCGGGTAGCTTCATATCTGTTGATTTGTAAAATACATTGCGTGTAATAGTGGTTTCTCCTCCCAAGAAGCGTTTTGTACTTATGGTGAAAGTATTCGCTCCTTCATCAAGATCTTTTTGTATCTGGAATGTGCCGTCATCAGTTACCGGAACTTCAGTTTGATTAATAAATACACGATCTTTTGGATTTTGTATAGTACCACTCACCGTATATGATTTTTCGGTAACAATCTCGGTGTCTCCTGCAGGAGAGATGACTTCAAGAGATGGTTTCCCGAAGAAATCTGCAATAACGGGGAGTCCGATGACTAGAACTAATACAACAAGGGCTGAGATAAAAAGGGAACTTTTTTTTATAGAGCGAAGCGCGAATCTATTTTTAGGTAGTGTGTCTTTTTCTCCTGATTTTTTCATATCATTTTCACGAGAATAACGGCGCCATAAGACATCAGCATCAAGCTCAAGTATCTCTGCTATTTTTAATATATATCCATGAACATAGGGAGAGGCGGGAAGGTGCTCAAAATCACTCTCCATAAGAGCAGTAATATGATGGGGGGCAATATCAGTAAGTTCTGAAAGTTTGAGTACTGATATACCCTGGGCCCGCATTTCATCTTTCAGGGTTTCTTTGAGAGTTTTTAGTTCGGTGAGAGACATGACAGAATAAATTTCTAATTACTAATATCTAATAAATGAAAAAAAGATACTAAAACAGTGTACTCCAAATAGAGTGTAAATTCAAAGGAGAGATGATAAAGAGGTGAGTATTAAAATTATTCAATTTCGACGTGAAGTCGGAGTGTTTAATGTTATAGCCTTAGTTTATTCAAGTAAAATTAGCAAAAAAACCTCACAGAAGTGAGATTTTTTGGAAATTAGAAATTGCAAAAGATTATTCGGTATCTTTTGCAATATACACTTCTCTCGCTTTTGCACCATCGCCAGGGCCAATGAGTTGTTTATCTTCCATAATATCCAAGAGTCGTGCGGCACGCGCATAGCCTACTTTGAGACGGCGTTGCAATAATGAAGCCGATGCTTTTTGTGCTTCCTTTACAACTTCGATTGCCTCTTCAAGCATATCATCTTCATCTTCGGTATCTTCGAACGAATCAAACGGACTCTTACCCCGTTCAAATTCTCTATTTTCATTTGAGGTGGTGGATGATGGCTCCTCTCCTTCTTTTTCACCTGCGTCAAAGGTAAGTCCTGTGTCTTCGTCTATGATGAGATCTTGATTGTTTTCTTTAATATAATCAGTAACTGCTTTAATTTCATCTTCAGAAATAAATGCTCCTTGAATACGCTTTGGTTTGGAGAGTTGCGCAGACACATAGAGTAAATCTCCTCCTCCAAGTAATTTTTCTGCACCGGCAGTATCTAAGATGGTGCGAGAATCTATCTGACTTGCAACTTGCAAGGCGATACGTGAGGTGATATTTGCTTTGATAAGTCCGGTAATGACTTCAACTGATGGACGCTGTGTGGAAAGAATCAAATGAATACCGGTTGCACGCGCCATTTGTGCCAAACGAACAATAGCGTTTTCGACATCGCGTCCATAGGAGGCCATAAGATCTGCCATTTCATCAACCACAATCACGATAAAAGGAAGTGGTTCTTCGGGTTTCTTTTTATTATAACTTTGAATATCACGTGCGCCGACTTTCATAAGCGTTTCATAACGATGATCCATTTCGTTGATAGCCCAACGGAATACTCCCAATGCCTTTTTTCCTTGTATGACCACAGGAGCGATAAGATGAGGAAGCCCATTATATGAAGTAAGTTCAACTCGCTTCGGATCGATAAGAATAAGCTTCATCATCTGAGGAGAATTCTTATAGAGTAAAGAAATCAAGACCGAATGAAGCATAATTGATTTTCCAGAACCCGTTGCGCCAGCTATAAGTAAGTGGGGCATTTTTTCAATATTAGAAAAAATAGGATCTCCTGTAACATCTCGTCCAATACAAAATCCGAGAGCTCCTGAGGTAGTGAAGTCAGGATAAGAGATTAGATTTCCAAGGCGTACCACGGCCGCAGTTTTATTTGGTACCTCGATACCAACATATGGTTTTCCAGGAATGGGAGCTTCAATACGAATAGGATGGGCAGAGAGTGCAAGCGCAAGGTCTTGATTGAGAGCGGTAATACGAGAGAGCTTTACTCCTTCTGCGGGACGGAGGGTAAACCGAGTTACTTTTGGTCCAATATTTATTTCTCCCATATCAACTGCAATACCAAAACTTTCAAGGGTTCGCTTGATGATATTTGCATTTGCGTGTAAATCTCCTGCGCTGGGTTTTTCTACAGCCGTTTTTAATAATTCTAATGGAGGGGCTTTATAATCAGCAATTTTAGTGATCACACCCTTTGTTTTATTAGGAATAGGAATATTTCCAAATGACTCTTTCACTAAGTCTATCTTTTCAGATTCCTTTTCTTCAGGAAGGCCTTTTTTCTTTTTTGTGTCTACAGGTTCTTGTTCGCCGGTAACAATAGGTTCGGGTTGAATTATATTTTTATTTTCAAGCTTCTCTTTTTTAGAAAAATTCAATTTTATAGGATGGTCGAACGCAATGACGATACCGATAATCGCAACGATGAGTAAAATAACACTTGCCGCAACATCTCCTATCCATACTTTTATATAACCGATAATACCTCCACAGATACCCCCAGAACCATCAGATATAACATCAATAAATCCGAGTCCAGCAAGAAAAAACAAGAAAGAGCCCCATATAGTAGGAATATAAATAAGGCGATTTTCTCTATGAATAAGTAGATTTAATGATACTCCCACAAGAGTAATGGGAAGTAATATATATCCCCACCCAAAGAGCGTTTTTAAAAAAGAAAAAATGGATTCACCAACAACACCCGCTTGATGAAAACCCGCAAGAGCAAGAAGTATTGCAAATGCAATAGAAACAAGTGCCCAGATAGTATGAATGGTTTCGTCAGCAAGATTCCGTTTTCCTATGAATGAGGGTTCGATTTCTTTTTTAGAAGGTTTTAATTCCTTTTCTGATCGTTTATTTTTTGTTTTAGCCATAAAAATACTGAAGTAATGTATACATTAAACACCAAATAGAAGGTTTATTCAAATGTAAATAAAAAATTTTTGACATAAAAATTTTTCTGCGATACAGTACGAGCAACGAATCCCGTTAGAAGTTGCACGTGCGTGTAACGGGGGAGAATAAAATCAAATCATATAATAATTAATTAAGTATGATCGTGAACTATGAAAATAGTATGATCTACTTCTCATAGAATGAATAAAGATACTGTAGTTATAGATATAGAAACGAAGAATACATTCGCAGACGTAGGACGGGATAATTTTACGGGACTTAATATTTCAGTCGTGGGGGTATATTCATATAATCAGGATAAATATATTGCCTATGATGAGCATCAATTAGATGAGCTCGGAGAACTTATGAAAAATACAGGATTGGTGATTGGATTCTCCATTACTCGATTCGACTTGCCCGTTATGGCAAAGCACTATGATTTTGATTTATTCGCAATTCCTCGTTTAGATATTCTTGATGAAATCGAAATTAATATAGGAAAACGTATTAGTTTAGATCTACTCGCAAAAGAAAATTTAGGATATGGAAAAACGGGACATGGTATAGATGCGCCGATTCTGTATGGAGAGGGAAAATTAGATGAACTAAAAAAGTATTGTTTAAACGATGTGAAGGTAACGAAAGAGTTATATGATTTGGGTAAGAAACAAGGATATTTATTAGTACCCACACGAAACAGCCCCAACCCAGAGAAAGTAACATTTGATTGGCACGAACGATTAATGTATCAGAGATTGTTCTAACTTAATTACTAAAATAAAACTCAAAGACGGGTTTTATTTTTTAGTTTCTTTCTTCTATTCCTCTCTTTTACTATATTTCTCTTTTCTTATTTCTTATCTTCCATATTTTTTCGCGATCGCGAAAAAATATGGAGAAGTCTATAAAGCAACACAATACTCTGTTTTTAGTTTCTGATGCAGACATACCATGAGAAAATATTGTATACTATAGCTAATCTCATCGTGTGATTATCTCTTATGAATTCCTCCTCATATAAATCTAGTTTCACCCTCATCGAACTCCTCATTGTCATCGGTATCCTCGCTATCCTCACCGCAGCCGTCGTCATAGTCCTCAATCCCACAGAATTACTCAAACAAGGCAGAGATAGTACCCGTATGACT
>Ga0172380_10003757_pt1 | contig 20372 bp, 15 predicted proteins | sample Leawe162metaG_FD_119747 | JGI IMG/M metagenome (GOLD analysis project Ga0172380, IMG submission 119747) | Leachate microbial communities from a municipal landfill in Southern Ontario, Canada - Leachate well 162 metaG | ecosystem: Engineered > Solid waste > Landfill > Unclassified | place... | reverse complement strand
GCGATTTAAGAACTATACTTGCGGTCGTTACTTGCCGACAAAAACTCCAAGGACCTACATTCAATGTTCCATTGCTTAAATCACTCAATCACTGAATCGCTCAATCTCTCAATTTCTTCCATTGTGCTCGCCGCCGTTCAGGGCATCACGGAATTTCTGCCGGTCAGCAGTTCCGGGCACCTGGTGCTCGCGCGCAAGCTGTTCGGCTGGTCCGACGACGGCGGCCTGGTTTTCGACACCGTCCTGCACGCCGGCAGTCTGGCGGCCATCCTGATTTATTTCATGGGCACGTGGCGCGACATTATCGCGGGATATTTTAGTTTTCAAAGTCCGGAACGCTCCGCCGCCCGCCGGCTGCCCTGGCTGTTGATCGCGGCCACCCTGCCGGTTGTATTGGCCGCGCCCTTGCTCAAGTCGTTCATCGAAAGCGAAGAAACGGCGCGCAACGGCATTTCCGTGGGGTTAAGCATGATCTCCACGGCCTTGTTGTTCCTGCTCTGCGACCTGCGCTTCCGCCCTTCCGGCAAGCCGCTTGGATTCCGGGACGCCTTTTTCATCGGCCTCATGCAGATTGTGGCGCTGATGCCCGGCCATTCGCGCTCCGGCTGGACAACGGCCGGCGGCATCTTGACGGGCCAATCGCGCGAAAGCGCCGTCCGTTTTTCTTTCCTGATGGCCGTTCCCGCCATTGCCGGCGCCATCCTGTTCCAGATTGGGGACATCCTGCGGATGGAACGCGCACAAATTGAGCCGCTTCAAATGCTGATCGCTTTCGCGGTCTGTTTCCTGGTCAGCCTGCTCGCCATTCATTTTTGCATAAAATATTTCCGCCGGCATTCCTTGCGCGGCTTCAGTGTTTATATGGGTCTGGTCGGCCTGCTGGCGATCGTGTGGCTGTAAGCCGGAAAGTTTAGCGCACGCGTCCTGTTCTTGGGAAACGCTTTTTATCCTCTGCCACGCTCCAAGGTCATTCTGAAATTGCCTTAATTTTATGAGGATGGATGTTTTTAACTTATCATTTCATGATTAATCGGTGTGCAAAATAAATATATTTTTTTGTATTGACATACAGCATACATATGATATAATGACGATAAATAAAAAAAGGAAAGAAGATAATGCATCGCCTTATCACCATAGCGGATATTCGGATGGGAGCAACACTGCGAGGTCGGGACGCGACGCGGCCTGTCCCGTCTGGGTCCTGCTTTTTTGTACGAATAGGTGATATTTCTCAGGATGGCGAGCTTTTGACTGATGAGTTAATCCGCATCGAACCCAATGCGGCCGTGAATGAAGACTTGTTTCTTCGTCCGGGCGACGTGCTGTTTCCTAACCGGGGCGCCCGTACTACGGCCCTGGCCTATCGCCTCGATCTGCCGCGCACGCTTGCGGGTGCGCAGTTCTTTGTTTTGCGGCCAGATACCGGGCGGGTGCTTCCGGAATACCTCGCCTGGTTTCTCAGGACGGAAGAGGCCGCGCGGTATTTCGAGGGGCGGCGCAAGGGTACATACGTCAAAATTATCCAGCGGAGCGACTTGGCTGAAATGGAGATTCCGTTGCCGTCGCTTAATGTGCAACGGAGAATCGTAGAGACTGCCAGCCTTGCTTTGAAGGAACGTATCCTCGCTGAGCGCCTGGCTTCTCTCAAGTGGAAACTCGCGAAACGTCTTCTTTCAAAAGCGTGCAGTAACCACTCTGAAATTTAACCAAAGGAACCAAGCACATGAGAAAAATTGACCAAGCCCAAATCAACGATGTCGCCTGGCGAGCCTGTGACACCTTTCGCGGCGTCCTGGACCCGGCCGACTACAAGAACTACATTCTCGTTATGGTATTCCTCAAATACATCTCCGATGTGTGGAACGACCATCGCGAGCGCTATCTCAAGGAATTCAATGGGGACACCGTACGCGTGAAGCGCCGTCTTTCCCGCGAGCGCTTCCAACTTCCGGAGAGCTGTGACTTCAAAAGCCTATATGAGCACCGGAACAACGCCGACATCGGCGAACGGATTGACGTGGCGCTGGGGGAAATTGAAGAGGCCAACAAGGAAAAATTGGAAGGGGTCTTCCGTGAAGTCAGTTTTAATTCGGAAAACAAGCTGGGGCAGACGCGGGACCGCAATGCCCGCCTGAAGCATCTGCTGGAGGATTTTAACGATCCCCGCATTGACTTGCGCCCCTCCGTGGTGGGCGACGAGGATGTGATCGGCAATGTCTATGAATACCTGCTGGAGCGCTTCGCTTCCGATGCCGGCAAGAAGGCCGGTGAATTCTACACCCCCGGCCAGGTTTCAACCCTGCTGGCCCGCCTGCTTGCGCCTAAGAAAGGGGATACCATCTGCGATCCCGCCTGCGGTTCCGGATCGCTACTCATCAAGGTGGGCCGTCAGGCCGACGAACGCGATTTCGCCCTTTTCGGACAGGAGAGCAACGGCACCACCCATGCCCTCTGCCGGATGAACATGTTCCTGCATGGCATGGACAGCTTCCGTATCGAGTGGGGCGATACCCTGCGCAATCCGCGTTTGGTCGAGCATGACCAGCTTATGAAATTCGACATCGTGGTCGCCAATCCCCCTTTTTCCCTTGAAAAGTGGGGCGTGGAGGAGGCCGCCGCCGACCCGTTCCACCGCTATCATCGCGGATTGCCGCCCAAATCGAAGGGCGATTACGCTTTTATCACCCACATGATCGAAGCCGCCCGCGAGGGTACCGGTCGAGTTGGGGTCGTCGTGCCCCACGGCGTTCTCTTCCGTGGCGGGGCGGAAGGGAAGATCCGGCAGAAATTCATTGAGGAAAACCTGCTGGAAGCCGTCATCGGCCTGCCGGCCAATCTGTTCTTCGGCACCGGCATTCCCGCCGCCATTCTGCTCTTTAACAAAGCCAAAACCCACGGCAATGTCCTCTTCATTGATGCCTCCCGCGAATATAAGGACGCGAAGAACCAGAACATCCTCACCGCAGAACACCTCGACAAAATCGTCCGAACCTACCGCGCGTTCGAGACGGTGGAGAAATACGCCTACCGCGCCACGGCGCAGGAGCTGGCCGACAACGATTTCAACCTCAACATCCCCCGCTACGTGGATACCTTCGAGGAAGAGGCGGAGATCGATCTTGGCGCCGTGAAAAAGGAGATCGCCGGACTGGAGAAGGAACTCGTCGCCGTGCGCGCCAAAATGGATAAATACTTGAAGGAGTTGGGGATATGAAAAAGAAAACCGCAATGCGGTGGAATTTCCTGGCATCTGGAAGTCCGTTTTCAACCCGGATTTTAATTGTGGCGAATTCGCCATAATAGGAAGCAACAGAGGCCAAAGGAGACTATGAGCAACGTAAAGAGAAGAACCATGGAGGTTCAAGGAACGACCATCAGCATCCTGTCACGGGAAGAAAAAGACTACATTTCCCTCACAGACATGGTGCGGAACTTCGACGGGGGCAGTGCGCTGATTGAGCAATGGCTTAAGAACAAGGATACCGTCCTGTTTCTGGGGGTCTGGGAGCGGATCAACAACCCCGCTTTTAATTCCCTCGAATTCGAGGGAATTAGAAATGACGCCGGACGAAACAGCTTCTTCCTGTCCGCCAAGAAGTGGGTCGAATTGACCGGAGCAAAAGGGCTGATCGCCAGCGCAGGCCGCTACGGCGGCACCTACGCCCATCGCGACATCGCTTTCGAGTTCGGTTCGTGGCTCAGCCCCGAGTTCAAACTCTATCTCATCAAGGAATTCCAGCGGCTCAAAGAGGACGAAAACCGCCGCCTGTCGCTGGCCTGGAATCTCAACCGCACGCTGGCCAAGCTGAACTACCGCATTCACACCGACGCCATTAAGGCACACCTCATCCCCGCCGCCCTGACGCCTGCACAGATCAGTTTCACCTATGCCAACGAGGCGGACGTATTGAATGTCGCGCTTTTCGGCCAGACGGCGAAGCAGTGGCGGGAAGCCAATCCCGACCTGGAAGGCAGTATGCGCGACTACGCGGCGATTGAGCAGTTGCTGGTATTGGCCAACATCGAGGGCATGAATGCCGAGTTCATCCGCATGGGCTTGGCTCAGTCCGACCGCCTGGTCCGGCTCAACGAAATCGCCATCCGGCAGCTTCAATCGCTGACCTGCAGAGATGCCGCGAAAGCACTGGATTCCAAGCCGGCATCGGAGCCCATTGCCAAGCGGCTGGAAGCCAAGAAGCCGGGCGGGAAGAAGGGCGGCGGCGTATGAACAATACCGGTTTTCTCAAACCAACCAAATTGGCAAGTGTTGCCGAGGTCATCTTTAGTAATGTTGACAAGTTGTCCTCTCCCGGCGAAATTCAGGTTCGTCTCTGCAACTATACAGACGTGTACTACAATCGCAGGATAGACAGCCGCCTGCAGTTCAAGACGGCAACAGCTACCCCGAGAGAAATTAAACGGTTTCACCTGCTCGCGGGTGATGTCGTGATTACGAAGGATTCAGAAAGCGCTAACGATATAGCAGTTCCCGCTTATGTCGCCGAAGATATACCGGATCTCGTTTGCGGCTATCATCTCGCAATTTTGCGTCCAAAAAACGGCATATTGGATGGGCGGTTTCTTTCTCAGTTGTTGCAGCTACATCATACTCGCCAGTATTTCGCCACATTAGCCAATGGTGTCACGCGCTTTGGCCTGGGCACTGATGCAATTAACAAAGCCCAAATTAGGCTCCCAAACGTAGCGATCCAGCGCAAGATCGCGGACATCCTCACACTCTGGGACGAGACTTTGGAAAAACTCGACGCCCTGATCGCCGCCAAAGAGCGCCGCAAGAAGGCCCTCATGCAGCAGCTCCTGACGGGTAGGAAGCGGTTGAAAGGATTTACGGGTAAATGGAGGATTCAAGAGTTAGGTGCGGTTGTCACTCCGAACAGTCGTCCGGTTCCAAAGCCAGCCAAACCATTTCTCGCTGCAGGTATACGTAGCCATGGGCGAGGCGTATTCCTTAAACCTGATTTCAACCCCAGTGAAATTGCTTTAGACGAACTATTTCAGCTTCGGACTAACGACCTCGTTGTTAATATCACGTTTGCCTGGGAGGGTGCATTAGCAATTGTTCCACCAGAGGCTGACGGGGCCTTGGTTTCTCATCGCTTTCCTACCTTTCAATGCGAGAAAAACAAAGCCGCACTTGGCTTTATCCGCCATATAATTAGAACAAAGCGCTTCGTTTTTGAATGCGGCCTCGCATCCCCAGGAGGTGCAGGGCGAAACCGAGTTCTTAGCAAAAACGCCTTCCTAAACATCGCCGTGAGTCTGCCATCGTTTGCAGAGCAAACCGCCATTGCGAACATCCTCGGCACCTGCGACGAAGAACTTCGACTTCTTCGTGCCCAGCGCGATACCATAGACCAGCAGAAACGCGGGCTGATGCAACGGTTGTTGACCGGAAAAGTGAGGGTGAATAGTGCAGAAACAAAGACGGACAATGACAAGCGCGGACACACGAACAATGGAAATGAGTTGGGCGGCGCACGACGACGTCGTGCCTGCCTTGCCACCGACTGCATCCGGTGACGGAGTCCGTGTTTGTCCTTGGCGGCCATGTGTCTGTCCGTGAGCGCGAAACGAAAGGGGGCAACGCCGTATGAGCGAGAATGAAAACCTCTTGCCGAAGCATGGCGGATATAAGCGCCTGCTTTCGTATCAGTTGGCGGAACTGATTTTCGACATCACGGTGTTGTTTTGCGAGAAGTACATCCCGGTCTCGGATCGCACGAACGACCAAATGGTTCAGTCGGGCCGTTCCGGTTTTCAGAATATTGCGGAAGGCTCGGTGGACTCCGGCATTTCCAAGAAAAGCGAGATCAAACTTACGGGGATCGCCATCGGTTGCATGGATGAACTGGCCAAGGATTATGTGAAGTACCTCAAAAAGAAGAAACAGGAGGAGTGGCCACCCCATCATTCGGCGCTGATGGATCTGAAAAGGCGGCAGGTAAAGTCACCTGTGGCGTTCCGCGAATGGGTCAGAGATGTCTGGGAAGCATCGGCCAAGAGTTGCCCGCCGGATCAGATCGTAGCGAACGGCGTGCTGTCGCTGCTGAATCTTGCGCTCTACCTGACACGGAAACAGCTGGCGGCACTGGAGAAGAAGTTTCTTGCAGAAGGGGGCATTAGCGAGCGGATGTATCGGCTCCGTAAAGAGGCGAGAGAAAGAGCCGAGCGGCGAGAAAAGGAAACACCATGACAGACAATGACAAACAAGGACACAAGGACAGGGACCCCTCCTTCCAAGAATCCCATATCAGTCAAATCCCCGCCGTACGGTTGCTACAGCAACTCGGGTACTCATACCTGAGCCCGGAGGAGGTGTATGCCGAGCGGCGCGCCAAGTTGCGCTATGTCCTGCTGGAGTCCGTACTCAACAAACAACTGAAACGGTTGAATGCGATTTCTTTCAAGGGGCAGACCGTACCGTTCTCGGATGAGAACATCGCCAAGGCTATTGAAGCGCTTCGTGAGGCGCCGTTTGACGGGCTGGTGCGGACGAGCGAGAAGGTCTATGACTTGCTGACCCTGGGCAAGAGCCTGGACCAGACTATCGACGGCGTGACAAAGGGTTTCACGTTGCGCTATATCGACTGGATCAATCCGCGCAACAACACCTTTCATGTCACCTCGGAATTTGAAGTGGAACGCACCGGCAGCCGGGAGACGCGGCGGCCGGATATTGTGTGCTTCGTCAACGGTATCCCGTTCGTGGCGATCGAGTGCAAGCGGCCGGAAGAAAAACATTCGCTGGAACAAGCCGTCAAACAATCCATCCGAAATTGGCAGAATGACGAGATCCCGCATCTCTTCCTCTATACCCAGCTCGTGCTGGCCTTGAACAAGAATGAGGGTAGTTATGCCACCACCGGCACGCCGATCAAGTTCTGGGCGAAGTGGCGCGAGATGCGCGATGTGGATACGGAAATTCGCGCCGCCATCAACGGTCCGGTGCGGCGCGAGGAGCATGAAAAGCTGTTTAAAGGCGCTTTCGCCTATGCCAAGCAGGCTTTTGAGGAAATGGCGGTCCAGGAGCGTGAACCGACCGGACAGGATCGGTTGATCTGGGCGTTGTGTCGTCCGGAGCGGTTGATTGAGCTGGCCCGGCAGTTTGTGCTTTATGACGAGGGTGGCGCGGTAAAAAAGGTGGCGCGGTATCAGCAATATTTCGCCATCCGCAAAACCCTGGAGCGGGTGCGCCAGCGCGACACGGAAGGCCGCCGCAAAGGCGGCGTAATCTGGCATACCCAGGGTTCAGGCAAGTCGCTGGTCATGGTGCTGTTGGGCAAGGCGCTGGCGATGGACGACCAAATCAAGAATCCCCGGATCGTGATCGTCACGGACCGTATTGATCTCGACGAACAGATTTGGAAGACCTTTCACCAGTGCGGCAAAGAGCCGCGCATGGCCAAAACCGGGAAACATCTGCAGGAATTGTTGCAGGATGATCGCGTGGCGGTGATCACCACGGTGCTCGACAAGTTCCGGGCGGCCGCCAATGCCGCCGATGGCTTTAGGAATGAGGACGGCGACATCTTTGTTCTGGTGGACGAAAGCCATCGCAGTCAATATGGCGAGGCCAACATCCGCATGCGGAAATCGCTGCCGAACGCCTGTTTCATCGGATTCACCGGCACGCCGCTGATGAAGAAGGAGAAGAACACGGCGCAGAAATTTGGCGGCTTCATCGAGCCCGCTTACACCATCCGCGACGCCGTGGCCGATGCGGCTGTGGTTCCGCTCCTCTACGAAGGCCGTCACGTCATGCAAAACGTGAATCAGAAGGCTGTGGACACGATGTTCGAAGCGATGTGCAAGGGCTTGACGTCCGAGCAGAAGACCGACCTGAAACGGAAATTCGCGTCGCGCGACGAACTCAACCGTCTGGAAAGCCGCCTGTACTTGATCGCGTGGGATGTTTCGCAGCATTTTTCGTCGCAGTGGGCGGGCACAGGTTTCAAGGGCCAGTTGACCGCTTCCGGCAAGAAGGAGGCGCTGATTTTGAAACGGTTCCTCGATCAGTTCGGGAAAGTGACCAGCGAGGTGGTCATTTCCGGCCCCCAGGAGATCGAAGGCGATGACGGCGCCATGCTGATCAAAGAGGAAAGCGTGGAGCGTTTCTGGAAAGCGATGATGGAGAAATACGGCACGGAGAAGGAATATAACCGGCAGATCATCGGCGCCTTCAAAAACGCCGAGGCGCCGGAAATCATCATCGTGGTGGACAAGCTGCTCACCGGTTTCGACGCGCCACGCAACGTGGCGCTGTATATCGCGCGCAGCCTGAAAGAGCATACACTGCTGCAAGCCATCGCCCGCGTGAATCGCCTGCATACCGGCAAGGATTACGGCTATATCATTGACTACTATGGCGTAGTCACGCAGTTGCATGAGGCGCTGGAACTGTACAGCGCCTTGGAAGGCAAGTTCGACCAGGAGGATTTGGAGGGCACGCTGACCGACCTGACCGAAGCGCTCAAGGGATTGCCAAAGTCGCATGACGCGCTCTGGGATCTGTTCCGGGAAGTCACCAACAAAAAAGATGAGGAAGCCTTTGAATTGGCGCTGGAGAAGCCGGAGCGGCGGGAGGATTTTTACACGAAACTGTCGAAGTTCTGCCGCTTTTTGAAAATGGGGCTGTCCAGCATTCATTGGGTGACCGCCACCCCGGCGGACACGGTAGAGCGCTACAAACGGGATGCGGTGTTCTTCCAAAAGCTGCGCGCCTCCGTGAAGATCCGGTATGCAGAGGAGATTGATTACCGGGATTACGAGGCGCAAATCCAGAAGATGCTGACGACCTATGTGCAGGCCGACGAGATTATCCAGGTGGTGGATCCGGTGAATATCTTCGAACGCCAAGCGTTCGAAAAGGAAGTCGAGAAGGCACGATCTCCCAGAGCCAAAGCCGACATCATCGCCAATCGGACGAAGAAAACCATCACCGAGAAGATGGGGGAGGACCCTTTTTTCTATCGGAAATTCTCCCTGCTGCTGGAGCAAACGATTGCCGATTACAAGCAACAGCGCATCTCGGAAGCCCAATATCTGGCCAAGGTGAAGGAGATCATGGAAAGCGTGCGCGACCGGCGCAAGTCGAACCTGCCGTCCTCACTCGAAGGAAACGATTTTGCGCAGGCTCTCTACGGGGCGGTTTCAGAACAACTGTCCCCTGATGCCGGTCGGGTTGTGCGGGAAAGTTCAGCTCACTACGGGTCTGCGGTGTTGTCTGAGGATGCCGTGGTCGATCAGATTCGCGCGGAGATGAGTCTGCGTATGGAAGAGATTATCCGGAATGAGGCTGTCGTACGCTGGCGGGACAATCCAGACGCCCAAAACCGTATGCGTAATCAGATGGACGACTTTCTGTTTCAGCTTCGGAGCACGCGAGGGATCACCCTCTCCCTGGAACAGATGGACTCGCTGATGGAATCCTGTCTTCGCATTGCGCGCAACCGCCCGAACGATGTGTAAATGAGAAGCATCACCACAACCATCGGCCGTTGTTTCCTGGAACGAACCGGTCGGCGCACGCTTGCGATCAGCGTGTTGCCGAATGGAATGATGGAGGTTGTCGCTCCTATGAACGCCGGCATTCCTGAAATACAGGCAAAGATTAAGAAACGTTCGGGTTGGATCATTCGCCAGCGCCGTCATTTCTTCACCCTGCATGCCGAACGCCCGAAACGACGGTACTGCACCGGAGCGACCCATCGTTATCTGGGGCGGCAATTCCGGCTGAAGGTGACAACGACAGCTAAACCGGTCGTTAAATTGCGGGGCGCCTATCTGCACATCGGTTCGCGATCACTTTCCAGAAAGGATGTGGCTACTTTACTCTCAGGCTGGATGCGGGAAAGGGCCAAGGAACAATTCGAACGTCGTTTGGAAAAATGGCGAGCGTGGTGTGTCGAACGGGGGTTGCCGGAGCCCAAGCTGCATCTGCTCGATATGCCCAAACGATGGGGTAGCACCCATTCTAATGGACGTATATTCTTGAACCCGGAATTGGTGCGGGCGCCGGCCCCCTGCATCGACTATGTGATTATGCATGAGGTTTGCCACATCAAGCATCCGCGGCACGACAGAGGATTTTATGCCGAACTTGAAAAACTTTGCCCAAGGTGGAGAGCGATCAAACAGCGTTTGGAGACGTCAGAGTCATGACCCAGCGTATCGCATACATATTCCCGGTGAGGCTTGCCATGCTCACGGCGTGGGCGCCGGGCCTTCGATCCGCCTCCGGCGGAACAGCCATGATTTTTTGCAGGCCGGATCCCTTGACCCGGCGGGATCGGAATTCCTATCCATGAATATAAAAACGGAGCTTGCATCGCCAATGTTGCCTGCGAATTCGCCGATGCGCCGACTCGCCGAACCGCCCGCTCTGTCCAACCCAAGCCTGCGCATCGTTCCAACCGACTGGGCCGCGCCGTTGGATTTGGCGGCGGCTTTCGGCCGGGCGCCGCAACGGCTGGAAGTTGACCTGGGCTGCGGCAAGGGCCGGTTTTTGCTGGCGCGCGCGGCCGCATACCCGCAAACCTCGTTTTTGGGGTTGGACCGCCAAACGGGGCGGCTGGCCAAAGTGGAGCGCAAGGCGCAACACGCGCAATTGGCCAATATCCGCCTGCTCTATGCCGAGGCCGCCTACGCCGTCACCCATCTGCTGCCGAGAGGCTCGGTGGCCGCCTACTATATCTTCTTCCCCGACCCCTGGCCGAAACGCCGGCATCATCGGCGGCGGCTGTTCGACGCCGCCTTCCTGGATGCGCTCAACGCCACCCTGCTGCCCGGCGCCAGCATCCATCTGGCCACCGACCACCTGGATTATTTCGAAAGCATCCGGCGCCTGCTGGCGGGGGACGCGCGGCTCGCGGAAAAGGCGCCTTTCGTGACATCGGCCGGGGAGCGCACGAATTTCGAGCTGATTTTTCTGCAACAGAACAAGCCCATCGGCCGTTGTTCGTTCGAGAAAAAGGCAACATAGAATTTTTTCACAATTCGTTTGCTTTTTCCGGCGTGTATTAATATAATGTCCAACTTATACGCGAAGGAAAAAACAGTCATGGCCCGATCGAAAAAGAAGACCGATATCCAGCCGCAAGATCAACCGGCGGCGGAAGAAACCGCCGCGCAAACGCGATCGACCAAGACGCCGGACGCCGTGGCGCCCCAGGCCGCGCCCATCCCGGAGGAGCAGCCGGTCACGGACGACAAATCCGCGGCGCCTGTGGCTTCCGAAGCGGACAAGGCCATCGCCTCCAAAAAGTACGATGCCACCACCATTACCGTGCTGGAAGGCATGGACGCCGTCCGCCTGCGGCCGGCCATGTACATCGGCGACACTTCCGTCCGCGGTTTGCACCACTGCGTTTTCGAGGTCGTGGACAACAGCGTGGACGAAGCCCTGGGAGGGTACTGCACCGCGATCCAGGTCGTGTTGAATGCGGACGGCTCCCTCACGGTCAACGACAACGGCCGCGGCATTCCCGTGGACATGCACGCCACGGAGCACAAGCCCGCCCTGGAAGTGGTTATGACGACCCTGCACGCGGGCGGCAAATTCGACCACCGCAGCTACAAAGTGTCCGGCGGCCTGCACGGCGTCGGCGTTTCCTGCGTTAACGCGCTCAGCGAATGGATGGAAGTGGAAGTGCGGCGCGAGGGCACCGTCTATCGCCAAGGCTATAAAAAAGGGATCACGGCCTCGCCCCTGGAAAAGATCGGCAAGACCAAGGGCACGGGCACCAAAGTCACCTTTTTCCCGGACGGCACGATTTTTTCCACCGTCAAGTTCGAGTGGGACATCCTGGCCACCCGCCTGCGCGAGCTGGCCTTCCTGAACAAGGGCGTGGAAATCCGGCTGACGCAGGAGGATCCGGCCCGCGACGAAACATTCCGCTTCAAGGGCGGGATCGTGGAATTTGTCCAGCACCTGAACCGCAACAAGAACCTGATCAACCCGAAAGTCATCTATTTCTCCAAGGAACGCGACGGCCTGTGCGTGGAAATCGCCCTGCAATATACCGACACCTACACCGAAAACATCTGCACCTACGTCAACAACATCAACACTGTCGAGGGCGGCACGCACCTGAGCGGGTTCCGCTCGGCGTTGACCCGCACGATCAACACCTACGCCAAGGCCAACAAGCTGATCAAGGACGACAGCGAGACCATGAGCGGCGACGACGTCCGCGAGGGATTGACCGCCGTGATCAGCGTGAAAATCCCCAATCCCCAGTTCGAGGGCCAGACCAAAACCAAGCTGGGCAACAGCGAGGCCCAGGGCATCGTCGAGTCCATTGTCAACGACGAGCTCGGCTCGTTCTTCGAGGAGAACCCGCCCGTGGCCCGCCGCGTCGTGGAAAAAGGCCTGCTGGCCTCCCGCGCGCGGATCGCCGCGCGCAAGGCGCGCGACCTGACGCGCCGCAAGGGCGCCTTGGACAGCGCCTCGCTGCCGGGCAAATTGGCCGACTGTTCGGAGCGCGACCCGGCCTTGTGCGAGCTGTACCTGGTGGAGGGCGACAGCGCCGGCGGCTCGGCCAAGCAGGGCCGCAACCGTGAATTCCAGGCCATTTTACCCCTGCGCGGCAAGGTGCTCAACGTGGAGAAGGCGCGCTTGGACAAAATCCTGAACAACAATGAAATCCGCACCATGGTCACGGCCGTCGGCGCGGGGATCGGCAAGGATGAGTTCGACGTCGCCAAGACCCGCTATCATAAAATCATCATCATGACCGATGCCGACGTGGACGGCTCCCATATCCGCACCCTGCTCCTGACATTTTTTTACCGGCAAATGCCGCAGTTGTTCGAGCAGGGCTATATTTACCTGGCCCAGCCGCCGTTGTATAAAATCACCTGGAAGAAGCGCGAGGAATACATCGACACCGACGCCCAATTGACCCGCCGGCTGCTCGAACTGGGTTCCGAGGACATGACCCTTTCGGTGGCGCGGACCAAGAAAACCTACGTCGGCAAAGAACTGCTGGCCGTACTGGAAGTTTTGGCCGAACTGGAACAACTGGCCCAGAACCTGGAACGCAAAGGCATTGTCTTCGAGGAATTTCTCCAGCGGCGTCATCCCAAGACCGGGGACTTCCCCAAATACCGCGTCTCCGTCACCAACGGCAACGGCGGGGCCACCCATTATGCCTATACCGACGACGAACTGGCCAAGCTGCGCGAATCCCTGGAACAGAACGCCGGGCACCAGCTCGAGATTTTTACCGAATACGAGCCTGGCGGCGCCGAACCCTCCGGTATCCGCTGGCTGGAAATTCATTCCGGACCGCAGATTGTCCGGCTGGTGGACAGCTTGGAGAAGAAGGGGTTTGTCGTGGGCCAGGGCGCGGAAACCGCGGCGGAAAAGACTGCCGCCCCGTACCAGTTGGTCGGCGAAGATCAAGCGGATATTCCCGTCCAGTCCCTGCGCCAGCTGCTCGACACGGTGCGCACGGAAGGCCGCAAGGGCATCAGCAATATTCAGCGTTATAAAGGCTTGGGCGAAATGAACCCCGCCGAACTCTACGAAACCACCATGAACCCGGAAAAGCGCCGGCTGCTCAAAGTCGTGACGGAGGACGCCGTGGAGGCCGACCGTATTTTCACCCTGCTGATGGGCGACGAAGTGGAGCCCCGCCGGGAATTCATTCAAGAGAACGCCTTGAACGTCCGCAACCTGGACATCTGAAGAAATTGAGTGATTTAGTGATTGAGTGATTTAGTGATTTAGCGATTGACCGATTGATTACATCAGCAATCAAAAATCCGAAATCAGAAATATCTTATCATGTACGCCCGCAACGAGATTGTTCAGAATATAGACATTGAAGACGAGATGCAGCGCTCGTACATCGACTACTCGATGAGTGTGATCATCGGGCGCGCCCTGCCGGACGTGCGCGACGGGATGAAACCCGGCGCGCGCCGGATTCTTTTCGCCATGCGCCAGCTGGGTCTCCTGCACAACCGGCCTTACAAGAAATCGGCCAATGTCGTCGGCAACGTGCTGGCCCACTATCACCCTCACGGCGACGCCGCCGTTTATGACACGCTCGTCCGCATGGCCCAGCCTTTTTCCTTGCGCTATATGCTTGTGGACGGCCAGGGCAACTTCGGCAGTATTGACGGCGATAACGCCGCGGCTTACCGTTACACCGAGTCGCGACTCCAGCAAATTGCCGAGGAAATGCTCGCCGATATCGACAAGCGCACCGTTCCGATGGCCAGGAATTACGACAACTCCCTCGACGAACCCTCCGTCCTGCCCGCGCGCCTGCCGAATCTCCTACTGAACGGCAGCACCGGCATCGCCGTCGGCATGGCCACCAATATCCCGCCCCACAACCTGAACGAAGTCGTGGATGCCCTGGTGACGCTGGTGGACAAGCCGGAGGCCGGTGTGGATGAGCTGATGAAGCACGTCAAGGGTCCCGATTTTCCGACCGGCGGCATCATCTGCGGCCTAAAGCCCATCGAGGACATGTATCGCACCGGCCGGGGCCAGATCCGCGTGCGCGGGCGCGCCGGCATCGAGGAAGGCAAGCAAGGCAAGGATTGTATCATTGTCACCGAAATCCCATACGTGGTCAACAAGGCCACCTTGATCGAGAACATGGCCCGCTTGGTTCAGGAGAAGACGCTGGACGGCATCGGCGATATCCGCGACGAATCCGACCGCAACGGCATCCGGATTGTGATCGAACTCAAGCGCGGCGTCGTGCCCAAGGTGATCCTGAGCAATCTCTTCAAGCACACCCAGCTCCAGACCACATTCGGCGCCATCATGCTGGCCATCCATCATGGCCGGCCCAAGGTCATGAACCTGAAGGAGATCCTGCAGGCCTTCATCGAACATCGTTTTGAAGTGCTGACCCGGCGCATCCAGTTCGACATGGAGAAGGCCGAGGCCCGCGCCCACATCCTCGAAGGCCTCAAGATCGCGCTCGACCATCTCGACCAAGTGGTCAAGATCATCCGCGGGGCCAAGAACCGGGACGAGGCCCGCGCGGAACTCATCAAGCGCTTCGGCCTGTCGGAAATCCAGGCCGACGCCATCCTGGATATGCGTCTGTACCAGTTGACCGGCCTGGAGCGCGACAAGCTGGAGGCGGAATACCTGGACCTGATCAAGCAGATTTCCTGCCTCAAGGACCTGCTGGCCAACAAAAACAAGATTTACGCCCTCCTGAAGGAGGACCTGCTGGAGGTCAAAAAACTCTATGGCGATCCCCGGCGCAGCGATATTGTGCCCGACGAAGGCGAGGTGGCCATCGAGGACCTGATCGCCGACCAGGGTTGCATCATCACGATCAGCCACGGCGGCTACATCAAGCGTGTGCCGGTCGGCACCTACAAGGCCCAGCGCCGTGGCGGCAAGGGCGTGGCCGGCATGGAAACCAAGGATGAGGATTACGTCGAGCACCTGTTTGTGGCCAACACCCACGATTATATTTTGTTTTTCACGACCGGCGGCCGGATTTACTGGGAAAAGGTCTATGAAATCCCGGAGGCCGGCCGCACGGCGCGCGGCAAGGCCATCGTCAATTTGCTGCAACTCAAAAGCGACGAACAGATCGCCGACATGGTGCGCGTGCGCGATTTCCCCAAAACCGAATTCTTAGTCATGGCCACCGCAAAGGGCGTCGTCAAGAAAACCAACCTGAGCGAATTCGGCAACCCGCGCCGCGACGGCATCATCGCCATCAATATCGACGAAGGCGACCGCTTGATCGCCGTCAAGCTGACCAACGGCCGGAACGACGTCATGCTGGCCACGCGCAACGGCATGAGCCTGCGCTTCGGCGAATCGGAACTGCGCGACCAGGGCCGGGCCACGCGCGGCGTCATCGGCATCCGCCTGGAGGAGGCCGACACGCTGGAGAGCCTCGAAATCGTGGATCCCAAGGCCACCTTCTTTGTCTGCACGGAACACGGCTACGGCAAGCGCACGAGCTTCGAGGAATATCGCGGCCAGCACCGCGGCGGCAAGGGCATCTACGCCATGCGCGCCTCGGAACGCAACGGCCGGGTAGTCGGCGCGCACGCCGTCATGGAGAACGACGCGCTCATGCTGATCACGGCCAAGGGCAAAATGATCCGCATGAAAGTGAGCGATATCCGCGTCATCAGCCGCGTCACGCAAGGGGTCCGGCTGATTGCCCTGGACGAGGGCGACGCGCTGGTCTCGGCCACGACGGTCGAACCGGAGGATGAAGAACCCGCCGACCTGGTGGAGCCGGGAAAAGACGGAGGAGAGACGCCGGAAGGCGGCGGCAAATAGCAGACTGATAAACAGCAAGCAGTAACCGGATTCACTCAAGCGGTATGGGTGTATGGGAGTAAAGAGTTTTCTCCGCACACCCACACCCACTTACACCCATACTCCCATACTTCAGTTGCCCGCCCTCACTGGTCGCTGGTCTTCTTCTCGTCCCGGATGATTTCCTGCAGAATCGTGTGATAGCCTTTGCCCTTGGCCATCTCGTCGTTAAGCTCGCGCAGGACCGAAACCGTCCCCTTGCGCCGGGACGCTTCCACCGCAATAACCGCGTCGCCCACCTGGATGCGGTCGCCGGGGCCGACCCGGCAGGTTTCGATCGCGCGGTCGTTGACAAAAGTGCCGTTGCGCGAGTTGCAATCGCGGATAAAATAGCTGCCGTCCTTGTAGGAAATCTCGCAGTGAACGCGGGAGGCCAGTTTATCGGCGATCAGCACGTCGGTTTCCGCCCCTCGGCCGATGGTAATGGACTTTCGGCCCAGCTCAAACTTCTTCTGTTCGCCATCCGGCAAAACATATCGCAAGATCATGGTAGTCCCTCATGATGAAATGCAAAATGAAAAATGAAAAATGCGGAATTAAAAACCCGGGACTTGAGTCTGTCCGTACTCTTCATTTTGCATTCTGCATTTTTCATTGGATTTATTGGGTTTCGGCAACATCTTAAAATACGCGATGGTCTTCCGCAAGCCTTCTTCCAGCGAGACCTCCGGCTCCCAACGCAATAGGGCCCGCGCCTGGCGAATGTCCGGCTGGCGGGTCTTGGGATCGTCCACCGGCAGGGGATGAAACTCCAGCGGGGAGGCGCTGCCGGTGATTTCCAGGATCTTACGGGCGAATTCCAGGACAGTCATCTCCCGGGGATTGCCGATATTGACCGGCTCGTGCGCCGAACTCAACGCCAGGGCGTAAATGCCGCGGATCAGGTCGGAGACATAGCAGAAACTGCGGGTCTGGCGGCCGTCGCCGAAGAGGGTGAGCGGCTCGCCCAAGAGCGCCTGCTTGATGAAAGCCGGCACCACACGGCCATCGTTGGGACGCATCCGCGGTCCGTAGGTGTTGAAAATTCGCACAATCCTGGTATTGACTCCGTGGGTGCGATGGTAAGCCATGGTGATGGCCTCGCCAAAGCGTTTGGCCTCGTCATACACGCCCCGCGGCCCGATGGGATTGACGTTGCCCCAGTACGATTCCGGCTGAGGATGCACGAGCGGATCGCCATAGACCTCCGAGGTGGAAGCCAACAGAAAGACGGCTTGCTTGGCCTTCGCCAACCCGAGCGCATTGTGCGTGCCCAGGGCGCCAACCTTCAGCGTCTGGATCGGCAGTTTCAGGTAATCCACCGGACTGGCCGGCGAGGCAAAATGGAACACGAAATGAACCGGCCCCTCGATCTCAATGCGCTTGGTCACGTCAAGCGGGATGAACGTGAAAGCCCCGTTCGTCCGAAGCTGGCTGATATTGTCCAAATTGCCGGTGATGAGATTATCTATGCACACAACGCGATGGCCCTGGCCGACAAGGTGATCGCAGAGATGCGACCCCAAAAAACCGGCGCCGCCGGTGACCACCGCTGTTTTTTGGCCGCTTGCTGACGCCATTGTCATGTCAATTCCTGTATGCCGTCCGGCATCAAATTAGGCCCCGCAACGGGGCAACTTTTTCATAACGCCCGGTGAGGGCACCGGGCCTACAGCGTCTTTGTAGGCCGGGTCCCCTGACCCGGCGGGATTGTCATGCCATAGGCGGATCCGCCTCCCGCCGTCGCATAAAGCTATGGCGGGCAGGCTGGCGGAAATTTCCTATGCATCGAATTCGCTTGCACGAACAAATGCCGACAGTATATAAAATCCTCAACAAAGGTAAAAGCTTTTCGTCAATTCTACACCAGGAGGTTTTTCATGCGGACGCGCTATACGCTGGGTTGGTTGCCGGACGTGCCGGATACGCGGGATATTCCGTTTGCGGCGGTCTTTCGCGTGCCGCGCAAACTGCCCGCGCGCGCGGACTTGCGCGCCGGCTGTTCACCCGTGGAGGACCAGGGAAACCTGGGCAGCTGCACGGCCCAAGCCCTGGTGGGCGCCCTGGAGTTCCTCGAACTGCGCGCGTTGCCGTCTCCATCCGATAAATCAAAAATCATAAACCAGGCTCCGCCGGAGCGCTTCGCCCAGGCGAGTCAAAAATCCGCAATATCGCGGTTTCGCGATCTCAGCCGCCTGTTTGTCTATTACAACGAACGCGCCGCCGGCGGCACGGTGCAGGAAGACTCCGGCGCCATGCTGCGCACCGGGATCAAAACGCTAAAAGCCCTGGGCGTCTGCCGTGAAGCCCTGTGGCCGTATGAGATCGACCGTTTCACCGTGAAGCCGACGGCCGCATGCTTTACGGAGGCCGCCGATCACCAGGTGACCGCCTATCAACGCCTGAACGCGCTGGTCGAAATGAAAGCCTGCATAGCCATGGGCCTGCCGTTCGTGTTCGGCTTTGCCGTCTATGAGCACGTCATGTCCGCGACCGTCGTGCGCACAGGCAACATTCGTCTGCCCCGCAAGGGCGAACGCATGCTGGGCGGCCACGCGGTCATGGCGGTGGGTTATGACGACACCACCAAAACGATACTATGGCGGAACTCCTGGGGTGCCGCCTGGGGCCGGGACGGCTACGGTCAAATGCCCTACGCTTACGTGGAAAGCCGGGAGCTTTCCGACGATTTCTGGTGTATTCAGGGCACGGAGAGCGACCAATATAAATGCAGAATTTAGAATGAAGAATGCAGAATTAAGAACATTAAGATCCGGTTGCCTGCGTTTTTTTCATTCTGCATTCTTAATTCTGCATTCGTACAATGCCCCGGCCCTTCTCGATCCGGCCGATCTCAACGGGGGCGGCTTTTGCCCGGCGCAATAAGGTCATGGCGGCATTCAGATCGGCGGAGCGCACGATAACCACCATGCCGATGCCCATGTTGAAGACGCGGTACATTTCATCGCGCGCCACGCACCCGCGTTCCTGAATGAACCGAAAAAGCGGCGGCACGGTCCAGGCGGAGCGGTCGAACACGGCATCCGCCGACTTCGGCAGAATCCTGGGCACATTATCGTAAAACCCGCCGCCGGTGATGTGGGCCAGGCCGCGAATCGTGACCGCTTTCATCAGCTGCTGGACGGGATGCAGGTAGCTGACGTGCACCGCCAGGAGGGCCTCGCCCACGCTCCGGCCGATGCCCGGCAGGATATCCCCGATTTTCAGTTTTTCCTGCTCAAAAATTATCTTGCGCGCCAGCGAAAACCCGTTGGTATGCAGGCCGGCGGACTTGAGTCCGATCATAACATCGCCGGGGCGGATGGTTTGCCCGGTGATGACCGCCTTGCGCGGCGCCACCCCGACAATCGTGCCAACCAGGTCGTATTCGCCCGGCGGATAAAGCCCCGGCATTTCAGCGGTTTCCCCGCCGATCAACGTACAGCCGTTTTCGCGGCAGGCCTTGCATAAACCCTTCACCACGGCCTGAAAAATTTCCCCCTCGAACCGGGCCGTGCCGAAATAATCCAGGAAAAAAAGCGGCCGGGCGCCGTGCACCAGGATATCGTTGACACAATGATTGACAATGTCCTGCCCCACCGTATCGTGCCGGCCGGCCAGCATGGCAACCTTGAGCTTGGTGCCGACGCCATCCGTGCTGGCCACCAGCGCCTGGTCCTTGCCCGGCGCGGCAAAGAGCCCGCCAAAGGACCCGATCTCGCCGAGCAAACCGGGCGTTTTGGTCGAACGCACCAATTTTTTTACCGCCCGCAATGCCGCCATCTTGTTGTCGATATTCACGCCCGAGGCCGCATACGCCGATGTCGCTTTCGCCATGATTTGTGATTCTCCCGATGGATTTCCGCATAAAAGCAGTTGGGACGGATGATATCCCAGAGCCGGGTCGATGTAAAGGATTCCATTACTGCGATTCAGACAGTGGGGAGATAGCGAGGCCAGAGGCCGCAGGTAGGGCGACCGGCGGCGGGCCATAATGACGCCCGTGAGTATTTTGCTCGCGGGCGTTTTTTTGTGTTGCAATCTGTAT
>Ga0172380_10003756_pt1 | contig 20379 bp, 20 predicted proteins | sample Leawe162metaG_FD_119747 | JGI IMG/M metagenome (GOLD analysis project Ga0172380, IMG submission 119747) | Leachate microbial communities from a municipal landfill in Southern Ontario, Canada - Leachate well 162 metaG | ecosystem: Engineered > Solid waste > Landfill > Unclassified | place... | reverse complement strand
TGGCCACTCCGCGCCGGGCCGTACCCCGGATGAACGTTCCTGTCGGCTCCGTCATCATCGGCGGCGCGCAGGCGGGTATCATGCCGCTCACAGCTCCTTCCGGCTGGCACATCATAGGCACAACCAGCATTGCGCTCTTCGATCCCCATCGCGAGCCGCCTGCCGCCTTCCGCCCGGGAGACAGGATTCGTTTCGTGCTGGAGGAGATCCGGCAATGATCGAGATATTGACCACGGGCGCGGCCAACACCGTGCAGGATCTCGGCCGCTTCGGCTACCTAGATGCGGGCGTCGGCCGCTCGGGTGCCATGGACGGGCTGGCGCTCGAACTTGCCAATCTGCTGCTCGGAAACGCAGCCAATGCCGCCGGTCTCGAAGTCACGCTCTTTCCCTTCCGGCTGAAGGTCCATGTTCCTTGCGCCATTGCCGTGACAGGTGCCGATTGCCCGGTGACGCTGGGCGGCCGTGCCTTTCCGTCCTGGTGGGTTCTGCCGGCCGGGCCCGGCGATGTGCTGGAGGTTGGCCTGCCGCGTTCTGGCGCGCGGGCAAGCCTCGCCTTCTCCGGGGGGATCGATGTGCCGGTGGTCCTCGGCTCACGCTCCACGGATCTGAAAAGTGGCTGGGGCGGCCTTGAGGGCAGGGGGCTCAATCGCGGGGACCGGCTGGCGCCCGGCAATCGATCCTTTCCAGGTTTTGCCGATCTGCCGGCCGGCTTCGGCATGGATCCGACCTCGGTTCGAGCACCGCTTTCCGGGGTTGATGCCGACGAAATCGGTGTGCGGGTTCTGCCGAGCGCCGAATATCTGGCCTTTACCGATGAGGCTCGAGCGCATCTTGCCGGCGCGGCATGGGAGGTCAGCGCCGAAGCCAATCGCCAGGGCTATCGCCTCGTCGGGCCGGAACTGGCGATGAAGGAAAAGCGGGAACTTTTTTCGCACGGCATCATGCCGGGAACGGTGCAGGTGCCGCCATCCGGTCAGCCGATCATCCAGCTCGCGGAGGCCAATACCTGCGGCGGCTATCCCAAGATCGCCAACGTCATCGAGGCCGATCTCTGGCGCTTGGCCCAGGCTGCGGTCGGTGCAAGGCTTCGCTTCATCGAGACAACGCGGGAAGAGGCGATCACCGCTCTTCGTGCGCAACGCGCAGCCATAGCCGGGATTGCCGCCACAGCGGCTCTGGTGCGCAAGGACAAGAAACTGAACGACCGGGGAAACGGGTAGCATGGCAAACAGCACCATTGTCGTCGGCGCCGGGATAGTCGGCGCCGCGATTGCATTCGAACTGCAGAAGCGCGGCCGGCAGGTGACGCTCGTGGACAGGGATGAGCCGGGTCTCGGCGCCTCCTTCGGCAATATGGCAAGCATCGCAGTTTCGGAATTCATGGCCGTGTCGCGGCCCGCCACCTGGCGCAAGATTCCGCGCTGGGCGCTGGATCCGGAAGGTCCCGTCTGGCTGCGTCCGTCCTACGCTCCGAAGATGGCTTCATGGTTTCTGCGTTTCCTCGCCGCCGGGCGGCCGTCCCGCGTTGCCGATATCGAGGCGGCCGGGGCGAGCCTTTGCGCCCGGGTCCATGAGGATCTGCGCCCGATGCTCGAAGCGATCGGCGCCCGCGACATGCTGACGGAAGAGGGCTGCCTGTCGATCTACGAGACAGAGGCGGAGTTTGCCGTCGACCGCGATCATATCGCGCTCATGGAAAACTATGGCTTCGCGCACAAAGTATTGGCCGGTGACGCAATCCGCGATCTCGAACCAGCGCTTTCGCCGAGGATCGCGAAGGCGGTGCTGCTGCCGCAGAACCAGTCGATTCGCAACCCTTACCAGTTGGTGCTGAAATTGGTCGAAGCGCTGAGGCAAGGGGGCGGCACCTTTGTCTCCGGCGAGGCCGAGCGGATCGAGCGCCAGCCGGAGGGCCGCGTCGAGGTCGTTCTTTCCGGCGGCCGGCGACTGAAGGCAGCCAACGTGGTGCTTGCCGCGGGCGTGCGCACGCGGTTCCTCGCCCGGCAGATCGGCGAACCGATCCCGCTCGAGACCGAGCGCGGCTATCACACGCAAATCATGGCGCCCGGCATTTCCATGCGCCACTCGATCATCTGGCCGGAACGCGCCTTCATGGTAACCCCGACTGCGGGCGGCATTCGCGTCGGCGGGAATGTCGAGCTTGCCGGCCTCGATGCCGCGCCCGACTATCGGCGCGCCCGCGTGCTCGTGCGTCACGCCCAGCGCGCCTTGCCGGAGCTGAAGGTCGAGGAGGCCACCGAGTGGATGGGGCATCGTCCGGCCCTGCCGGACACGGTGCCTGTGATCTCCGCATCGTCGAAGATGCCGGGCGTTTGGTATGCGACGGGACACGGCCATCTCGGGCTGACCTATTCGGCGACAACCGCAAGGCTGATCGCCGATATGATGACCGGTGTGAAGCCTCCGGTCGATATGACGCCATTCAGCATCGCTCGTTTCTAATCCGCAGGGAGGGATTTTCATGGCAGGAAACGCATCGGGGCCCGTGGCATTGATTACAGGCGGTGGCCGCGGCATGGGCGGCGCGATAGCCCGCGAGCTCGCCGCGAACGGCTATCGTCTGGCGCTGATGTCGCCATCGGAAAGTTGCGAAAAGCTTGCAGCCGAGCTTGGTGGAGTGGCCTCGCGGGGCGTCGCCGAAAAGGCGGAAGATATCCAGGCCATCTTCGACCTGACGATGAAAACCTATGGCCGCATAGACGCCGTGGTGAACCATACCGGTCACCCGCCGAAAGGCGATCTGCTCGATATCGCCGACGAAGCCTGGGCGCTCGGGTCCGACATGATGGTGCTCTCGCTGGTGCGCATGGCGCGGCTCGTAACCCCGGTCATGCTGAAGCAGGGCAAGGGCGCCTTCGTCAACATCACGACGTTTGCAGCCTACGAACCTTCCCTGGCATTTCCGGTATCCTGCACCTACCGCGCGGCGGCCGGCGCGTTCACCAAGCTTTATTCGGACCGCTATGCGGCGGACAATATCCGGATGAACTGCATCCTGCCGGGCTACGTCGACAGCCTCGACCACAAGCCGGAGACAGCTGAAAAGATTCCCATGAAGCGCATCGGCATGGTCCAGGAAATTGCCAAGACGGCAGCCTTCCTGCTGTCGGATGGTGCCGGCTACATCACGGGACAGAACATACGCGTCGATGGCGGCATCACGCGCCACGTCTGATTGGAGTTTGTGATATGAGATGGAAGCGTACGATCCAGCTGTTGGACGTTCATTGCGAGGGCGAAATCGGCAGGCTCGCGATCGGGGGCGTGCCGAAGATTCCGGGCAATACGATTGCCGAACAGCTTCACTGGTTGAATACCGATCCCAAGGGCGACGAACTGCGCCGCTTCCTCGTGCTGGAACCACGCGGTACACCGATCGGGTCGGTCAACCTGCTGCTGCCGGCCAAACACCCGGAAGCCGACGCCGGCTTCGTCATCCTGCAGCCCGATCAGGCGCATGCGAGTTCCGGTTCGAATTCAATCTGCACCACGACGGCGTTGCTTGAATCGGGCATCGTCGAGATGAAGGAGCCGGAAACGATCGTCACCCTCGATACGGCGGCCGGCCTCGTCAGGGCGACAGCCACCTGCCGCGACGGGCGTTGCGAAAAGGTGAAGCTGACCATGGTGCCGTCGTTCGTGCATGAGCTCGATGTCGAGATCGACACGCCGCAATGGGGCAGGGTCAGGCTCGATCTCTCCTATGGCGGCGTCTTCTATGCGCTGGTCGATGTCGGCCAGATAGGCACGACGATCGAGAAGTCGAATGCCCGCACCCTCGTCGAGGCGGGAATGATTCTGAAAGAGCTGATCAACAGGACGATCCCCGTCGTTCATCCGGAAATCCCGGCGATTTCTGGTGTCGCCTATGTCATGTTCCGCGATATCGATCCCGATGGTGCGATCCGCACCTGCACCACGATGTGGCCGGGGCGCGTCGATCGTTCGCCCTGCGGCACCGGCAATTCCGCCAATCTGGCGACGCTCCATGCGCGCGGCAGGGCCAAGGTCGGGGATGTCTTCAGGTCCCGTTCCATCATCGGCTCTGAGTTCGAGGTCGGTCTTTCGTCGGTCGCCGAAGTAGCAGGCAGGCCGGCGATCGTCCCTACGATCACTGGACGCGGCTTCACTTTCGGCCTTTCGCAGGTGGCTCTCGATCCGTTCGATCCTCTGGCGGAAGGCTTTGCGCTCACGGATGTCTGGGGCCCTTCGGCGGGTGACATCGGCAAGCCGCGCAATTGATACACGTTGGCAAGCGGCGGTCGGTCAAGGTGACCCGGCCGTCGCGGTTCGTCACGGGTAGATAACCCCCTTGCGCAGGATGATGTTGGCGTAGAGGCGAGGCTCCCCAGTCTGGACGACGGCATGAACCGCGCGGACCCGGTCGTAGAAGGCCGCGCCGACCAGCGGCGTTACCGTCCGGTCCGGTTCATGGCGCTTGCAGCAGTCGATTATTTCCCGGTGCACGGTATCGGTCCGGTCGAGGTCTTCTCCGACGGTCGAGCGGAAAATTGCCTCGGGAACGAAATCATCGATCGGAAGAACGCTGAGGACGGCATCCAGAACCGGAAGCAATCCATGACCATCGAGACGGATCAGGCGTCTCGCATGTTCGGCGCCGGGATAATTACCGTCAACGAGGGCGATTTCGTCTCCGTGACCCATGCCCCGCAGGGTGGCGAGCAGGTCAGGTCCCAGAAGCGGGTCAAGTCCCTTCAGCATGTTCGATATCCTTGAATAGAACCGTCTGGTCCGTGAGGTAGCGGGCAAAGATCGGCAGGCTGGCGCCGCCGATTGCCCGCGCCTGGCTCCCCACCGCGCCCTCGATAATGTCAGGCATCTGAATCCCCTGGAGATCGAGCTGGCCAACCGCGTCAAGCGTTGCCTTGACGAGGCGCTTGCGCACCCAGGCTGGAAATCCGCCATCGATGACAGCCGCCGCGAAGTCGACGATGGATGAGGCCGCAACTATCGCCTGGGCAATGGCCTCTGCACTGTCCTGTATCCATATTTCCAGCGGTTCGCCGAAGTCGATCCAGTCGTCGGCGGCATACCAGAGGGGTTTAGGGTCGATCCCGCGCTCCCGCAGAAGGTTCTCCAGAACGAAAATCGAGGCGATCTCCAGCAGCTGCCGGGTTTCGCCCTGCTTGTTGCGCACCGGCAGGGGGCCGATCGCACCGGCGGTACCTGTTCGTCCGACGAAGACCGCCGAGTTGAGGACGATGCCCCCGCCGATGAACGATCCGACGTAGAAATAGACGAAATCCGGGTAGCGCGGGCCGGTGCCGAACACGAGTTCGGCACCGCAAGCGCTTGTCGCATCGTTTTGCAGATAGACCGGGTAGGGCACCCGGGCGATGACCCCCGCCTGCAGGTCGAAGTTACGCCAGGCATCCATCGCACCGGGAGGCGCGCCGACTTCCTCGGCCCAGTTCCAGAGCTCGAAAGGTGCGGCGATGCCGACGCCCGCGACATTCGCCTTCTGCTCGGGAGACATCTTGGCCTCGATCTCGGCGATGCCGTCGGTGATGAAGGAGAGAATATCTTCTGGCTCCGGATAGCGGTATGTCCGGTGCAATTGAAGCCTGATCCGCCCGACGAAATCCATCAGCACAAGATCGGCGCTCCGCCTGCCGATCTTGACGCCGAAGGAAAAGACGGCGTCCGGATTGAGGTACATGGGAATGGAGGGCTGGCCGACCCGCCCGCGCACGGGCTTGCCACGGATCAGCAACTGGTCCCTTTCCAGGGCTCGCATGATCACCGATACCGTCTGCGCCGAAAGCCCGGTCTTGCGGGCGATGTCCGCCTTCGACAGCCCGCTCTGGCGCCTGACGACCGAAAGCACGAGGCGCTCGTTATAGGCCCGCACCCGTACCTGATTGGCGCCTCCGCCCGCGCTCACGTATTCGGGCAGACCGGCTGTTGGCGCTGGGTTTTCCGTCAATGGCATGGCCGCTCCTCCTTCGCCGGGACCTCCGCGTCGTTTGATGCACCATTTGGCACAGAATGTCACATCGAATTAATAATTCAATTGGATTTATTTATTGACACTGCCAATTTTCTGATGTTCTAAATAGCGCGTTGAGGAGAGGCGGAACGGTTTTCCGGGCTGCCATCAGGGCGCGCGGAGCGCCCGGACCGACATTTTGCGGCCGGACGAACCGGCCGTCACATTTTTTCGGGAGGAAAACATGAGAAAGTCTCTTATTACCGCTGCCATGTCGGCTCTGGCTCTTGGCGCCGTCTTTGCCGCCCCTGCCCACGCCGAAGGCGTGTCGGCATGCCTGATCACCAAGACCGATACCAATCCCTTTTTCGTCAAGATGAAGGAAGGCGCGACCGCCAAGGCCGCCGAGCTCGGAGTGGATCTGAAATCCTATGCCGGGAAGATCGACGGCGACTCGGAAAGCCAGGTCGCAGCCATCGAAACCTGCATCGCCGATGGCGCCAAGGGTATCCTGCTGACTGCCTCGGATACCAAGGGCATCGTTCCCGCGGTCCAGAAGGCTCGCGATGCCGGTCTTCTCGTCATTGCGCTTGATACGCCCCTCGAACCCATCGACGCGGCCGACCAGACCTTTGCGACAGACAATCTTCTCGCCGGCAAGCTGATCGGCCAGTGGGCTGCCGCAACACTGGGCGACAAGGCGAAGGACGCTCGTGTCGCTTTCCTTGACTTGACCCCCTCCCAGCCGAGCGTCGATGTTCTTCGTGACCAGGGTTTCATGATCGGCTTCGGCATCGACCCGAAAGATCCCAACAAGATCGGCGATGAGGACGACCCGCGCGTGGTTGGCCACGACGTGACCAACGGCAATGAGGAAGGTGGACGTTCCGCCATGGAGAACCTTCTTCAGAAGGATCCGACAATCAACGTCGTGCATACGATCAACGAACCGGCGGCTGCAGGCGCCTATGAGGCACTCAAGGCCCTGGGCAAGGAAAAGGACGTGCTGATCGTGTCCGTCGATGGCGGGTGCCCGGGCGTCAAGAATGTCGCTGAAGGTGTCATCGGCGCGACGTCGCAGCAATACCCGCTTCTGATGGCGTCCATGGGCATCGAGGCGATCAAGAAGTTCGCCGATACCGGCGAAAAGCTGGCCGCGACCGAAGGCAAGAATTTCTTCGATACCGGCGTCGCGCTTGTGACAGACAAGCCGGCTGCTGGCGTCGAGTCGATCGATACCAAGACCGGTATGGACAAGTGCTGGGGCTGACCCAGTCAGTCATGGCCTGATCTTGAAGGGCGGCCCCGGCCGCTCTTCTGACAAATGGCCGGATCTTTGACACACGGCGCGAAACATGCGCTGATTTAATCGCAGTTTGCCTCTCCGGATGGACGCCGTCCGGACGATCATTCTGGCCAGCAAGCCCTACAGGACGGGGTTCAGTCGGGAGGATTTCCATGAGCGAGCCACAGACAGCCGCACAACCGCATCAAGATTATGAAAAGGTCCTGTCCGGCAGTTCGACGCAGGTCGTGTCGTTTGACAGCCACGACAAGACACTGGTCCAGAAATTCCAGCACTTCCTGCATTCCAGTCCGGCTGCGGTTCCACTGATCGTGCTGATCCTGTCGCTGGCTGTCTTTGGAGCTATATTGGGTGAAAAGTTCTTCTCCGCATTCACCCTGACGCTGATCCTTCAGCAGGTCGCGATCGTCGGTATCGTCGGCGCCGCCCAGACGCTGGTGATCCTGACGGCCGGCATCGACCTGTCCGTCGGCGCGATCATGGTGCTCTCGTCGGTCGTGATGGGGCAATTTGCCTTCCGCTACGGGCTTCCCCCGACATTTGCGGTTTTCTGCGGTTTTGCAGTGGGTGCTGCCTGCGGCTTTATCAACGGCGTACTGGTTGCCCGCATGAAACTGCCGCCCTTCATCGTGACGCTCGGCATGTGGCAGATCGTGCTCGCATCCAACTTTCTCTACTCGGCCAACGAGACGATCCGTTCGCAGGACATCTCGCAGCAGGCGCCAATCCTGCAGTTCTTCGGCCAGAACCTGCGTATCGGCAGCGCGGTATTCACGTATGGCGTCATTGCCATGGTGCTGTTGGTGGCGCTGCTCTGGTATGTGCTGAACCACACAGCCTGGGGCCGGCATGTCTATGCGGTAGGGGACGACCCGGAAGCCGCGGAATTGGCGGGCGTCAACGTCAAGCGCATGCTGGTTTCCGTCTATACCCTGTCGGGCCTGATCTGCGCGCTGGCGGGCTGGGCCTTGATCGGCCGCATCGGATCGGTATCGCCGACGGCAGGGCAATTTGCCAACATTGAATCAATCACCGCCGTGGTGATCGGCGGCATTTCGCTGTTCGGCGGTCGCGGTTCCATCCTCGGCATGCTGTTCGGGGCACTTATTGTCGGCGTCTTCTCGCTGGGGCTTCGCTTGATCGGCACCGATCCGCAATGGACCTATCTCTTGATCGGCGTCCTCATCATCTCCGCCGTGGCAATCGACCAGTGGATCAGAAAGGTAGCAGGCTGATGGCTCAGGAACCCATTCTCACCGCACGCGGTCTGGTCAAGCGCTACGGACGTGTGACCGCTCTCGACAATGCCGATTTCGATCTATATCCGGGCGAAATCCTCGCGGTAATCGGCGACAACGGTGCCGGTAAATCGTCCATGATCAAAGCCATTTCCGGCGCGATCGTGCCGGACGAGGGCGAGATCCGCCTGGAGGGGAAGCCGGTCGGTTTTCGTTCTCCGATCGAGGCGCGCAACGCCGGAATCGAAACCGTCTACCAGAATCTCGCGCTGTCGCCGGCGCTCTCGATCGCCGACAACATGTTTCTTGGCCGCGAGTTGCGCAAGCCCGGCGTCATGGGCTGGTGGTTCCGCAAGCTCGACCGGCCGGCGATGGAAAAGTTCGCCAGGGATAAGCTGTCGGAGCTTGGACTGATGACGATCCAGAACATCAATCAGGCGGTTGAAACCCTTTCCGGAGGGCAGCGGCAGGGGGTGGCGGTCGCGCGGGCGGCCGCCTTCGGATCGAAGGTCATCATTCTCGACGAACCGACGGCCGCCCTCGGTGTCAAGGAATCGCGGCGTGTGCTGGAGCTTATTCTGGAGGTGCGATCGCGCGGCCTTCCCATCGTGCTGATCTCACACAACATGCCGCACGTTTTCGAGGTCGCTGACCGGATTCACATACATCGGCTTGGCAGGCGGCTATGCGTGATCAATCCGAAGGACTATACGATGGCCGATGCCGTCGCATTCATGACGGGAGCTCGCACGGCGCCCGATTCGGAAATGGCTGCATGACGACCACGCCGACGGCTCTTGCCGACGAAATTCTGCGGCGGGCGGGTGATCGTCCGCGCTTCCTCGTCGCCATCGCCGGGCCCCCGGGGTCGGGAAAATCGACGCTCGCGGAGCTGCTTGCGGGGATTTTGACCGCCCGCGGAAAGCCGTCGGTTGTCTTGCCCATGGATGGCTTCCACATGGACAATGCGGTTCTGGCGGAGAAAGGCCTGCTCGCCCGAAAGGGCGCACCGGAAACCTTCGACGTGCGCGGCTTCGTCGATATTGTGCGGGCTGTCAGATCGGGCGCGGAGGTGCTGGTGCCCGTATTTGACCGCAGTCGGGAGATCGCGATTGCGGCCGCACGCTCGATCGCCCCGCGCCATCGCATTGTTCTCATCGAGGGCAACTATCTTCTGCTGGATGAAGGGCCGTGGACGAGCCTTGAAGGTCTGTTCGATCTTTCCATCCTGATCGCACCGCCGGAGGAGGCCCTGGCCGAACGGCTTGTTGATCGCTGGCGCCGTTTCGGCCTCGACACCGCGGAAATCACGGCGAAGGTCGAAGGAAACGACCTCCCCAACGGTCGCACTGTTCTCGCAAGAAGCCGCCCGGCAGACCTCGTCATATCAGGCTTTTAGTCACCCCCTGCCTGGCCAAATAGTAGCGCTGGTCACGACCGCGCATCCTGTGGGGCAGGGCGGAAGATGCGGCAATTCAGTAAATTCTAAAGATTTAAGAACCACTTAACTCCACGACGCGTAAAATTCGACCGATTTGCTTCAGTCAATTTCAGGCTGCCTTTGGTACTACCCATGCATGAGCCGGTATCTGGATCACCCGCCGCCCACAGGCACGTCGCCAGGGCAGGAGGACTGGAATACGGCTCGACAGCGTGGACGACGGTATTGCGCCAGGGAGCAGGACATGACCATCTTGATTGTTGAAGACAACGCGACGAACGCGATGATCCTCAAGCATCTTGCCAGGAAGGTCACCGACGAGGAAATCCTTGTCGAAGCGGACGCCATTCGCGCCCTCACGCTCTGCCACAACACCTTGTTCGACATGCTGATTGTGGATCAGATTTTGCCCGGAATGACCGGCCTGCAATTTGTCAGCAAGATCAGGATGATGCAGCGCTACGACGCGGTGCCGATCGCCATGGTGACCGCCGATCAGGAGCCGAAGCTTCGGGCAAGTGCCCTGGAGGCCGGCGTCACCGACTTCCTGACCAAGCCTGTGGAAGCTGTCGCCTTCCGGCGCCTGCTTACGTCCTATCTTGACCGCCGCGTTTCGGCCAAGGCTATCGCCGGCTGAGCTTGCCGATTGCATCCCGGGAAATGAGCATGAAATCCGTCTTCGCCGTAGAACTGGTCAAAGCATCACCCCACCACGCCGTGGGTACCGCCTTTGGCGAGAAAAACCGCGCCGGCCAGGTTTCGCAGATCAGGGAAAGCGGGGTCGTCGAATGATGGGCATTGTGCGCAGCACCGGAAACATCATGCGCAAGGCCGGCGAGACGACGGTCATCCTGCAGGTCCTTTCCGCAGTCCTGCTGGTCGTGCTCGTATTCCTCTTTCTCGACATCTCCCGCCAGTTCCGCATCCTGCACGATGACATCCGTGATGACGCCGTCTGGTCGATATTCCAGCTCGACCGGGAAGTCCGTGCGCTTGCCGTGAGCCCGGCCGTGCCGGGTGCGTCCTCATCAGGGAACGAATTCGAGGAGCAAGCCGCGCGATGGAATGCCGTTCGACAGCATGTGTCCGCCGTAGGGGAGGCCCGACTGAGCGCCGATTTCCTCGCCGAAGCCACAGCCGGGCGTTTGCTCGCGGATATATCGGTCGCAATGGCGGACTTGGACCGGTTTTTCGAGGGCGGGGTCTCTGCCGCCAACCAGGAGGAGCTCGGCCAAGCGCTTGCGATTCTATCAGATAAGACCGAGGAACTGCTAGCTTACACCCATGCGCAACGGAGCGCCGAGCGAGCCTATAGCCGTGCGCTGATCCTTGATCTGGAGAGGACTGCGGCGATCATGCTCGCCCTGCTGATGGCCTCGGTCGTCTTTCTGGTGGTTACCCTGCGCCGGCAGTTGAAATCAGTCCGCAAGGCCGGGCTCGAACTCGAAGGCATGACCCATCGGCTCACCGGGGCCTACGAAGCGGCAGACGCCGGCAACCGTGCCAAGTCGCAATTCATGGCGACGATGGGACATGAGATCCGCACCCCACTCAACGCCATTCTCGGCATGGCGGAACTGCTTGAGTATTCCGAGCTTCCCGATGATGCGAGATCGAGCGTCAAGACCATCCGGTCTTCCGGTGAAGCCCTTCTCGAGGTGATCAACGAGATCCTCGACTATTCGAAGATCGAGCATGGGAAGCTCGAACTCGAGGAGCGCGCAGTCGATGTTCATGCGCTTGCCGAAACGACCGTCAGCATCATTCGTGGACGCGCCGACGACCACGGCAACACCATAGTGCTCGACATTCCCGATTCACTAGACGCCCTCTATGTCCGCACCGATCCGACCCGGCTCCGCCAGGTTCTTCTCAATCTCCTCAGCAATGCGGTGAAATTCACCAGCAAGGGCACGGTCACGCTGCGGATGCGCGAGTTCTATCGCGGCGGCAAGCTGATGCTGCGTTTCGAGGTCGAGGATACCGGAATCGGGATCGACGAAACCGGACTGGCCAAGCTTTTCCAGCCGTTTTCGCAGGTCGATGCGAGCATCAGCCGCAAATATGGCGGCACCGGCCTCGGCCTGACGATCTGCAAGCAGATCGTCGAGAAACTCGGCGGTGAACTCGGTATGAGCAGTACGGTCGGCGTGGGCAGTATCTTCTGGTTCGAGCTGGCGGTCGTCGCCGTCGGCAAGGACGAGGTCAAGAACCAGTCCGGAACGTCCGACGTGTCCGCCAGCTTGCCGCGCATGCGTATCCTGCTGGTCGAGGACAACCGCGTGAACCAGATGGTCGCGACACGGTTCCTGAACCGCCTCGGCCAGGACGTCACGATCGCCAACGATGGCGCGGAGGCTGTGCAGAGCGCGGCAGAGGAGGTCTTTGACCTTATCCTGATGGACATGCAGATGCCCGTCATGGACGGCATCGAGGCGGGCATGACGGGGTTCGAGTCCAAGCCGGTAACCATGAAGAGGCTGCGCAAGGTGATAGCTACTTTTTCCGAAACCGCTGCCGACGAAGTGGCGGATCCCCAGGAGGCGGCCGGCCTGCCGGACCTGGAAGAGTTCGATGTTCCGACGCTTCCGCCACTGCCTTTCGACGGACTGGACGAGGCTCGCCATTCCGAACTGGTGGACGCACTCGGCGAGGATGTCTTCCGGGAACTCGTGGAATCGTTCTTCAACGACGCCGACGGGCTGATCGATGAGCTGATGCATGCGGTCGGCGAGGAGAATGCTGCCGAAATAGATCGTGTACTGCACACGATCAAGGGCGCGGCGATCAATGTCGGGCTGAGTGATCTTGCGGGCAAGGCGAACGCGCTTCGCGACCAGGAAACGACCATAACCGACGTCGAGATACTGACCGACGAAATCGAAACCCTGAAATTCAAACTGGTGGCCTGATGGCCATGGAGGCTGCGATGCGTATCCTGCTGGTGGACGACAACAACACCAATCTGAAGCTCCTGACGAAACTCGTCGGCAGGCTCGACAAGTGCGAGGCGATCCCTTTCGCCAGTCCCGATGCCGTCCTTTCCGCCTTGCCGGAACTCGATTTCGATATTGCGATCATCGACTATCAGATGCCGGTCTATAACGGCGTCGAACTCTATACGGAAATCGTCCGGTTTGAGAAATATGCCGAGGTGCCGGTCATTTTCGTCACCGCCGACAAGGACATGACGACCCGCATGGCAGCCTTGAATGCCGGGGCCATCGACTTCCTGACCAAACCGGTCAATCCAGTCGAGTTCCAGGCGCGCGTCCAGAATATCGTCAGCCTTGCGCGCGCCCGGCGCCAGCTCGCCGATCAGGCGGAGTGGCTGCGCCGCGAAGTCGACCGGGCAGTCGGCGAGCTTCGTCAGCGCGAACAGGAGATCATCCAGCGCCTGACGCTTGCCGCTGGCTACAAGGACCCGGACACGTCCCGCCACACCCGGCGCGTCGCGGCCTATTCCGAGGCGATCGCGGTCCAGCTAGGTCTCACGCCGCAGCGGTGCAATGACATCCGCCTGGCCGCACCCATGCATGACATCGGCAAGGCCGCCATGCCCGACAAGGTGCTTCTGAAACAGGGTCGCCTGACCGAAGCCGAGTATCGCCAGATGCAGGTGCATGCGCAGATCGGAAGCGACATCCTTGCGAATTCCCATTCCTCATTGCTGCGACTCGCATCGGAGATCGCCGCAAGCCACCACGAGCGCTGGGATGGCCAAGGCTATCCCAACCGGCTGGCGGGGGAGGATATTCCCGTTTCCGGACGTATCGTATGCATAGCCGACAGTTTTGACGCGCTGACCACGGAGCGGCCCTACAAGCCGGCCTGGTCCTTTGAACGAACGGTCGAGCACATTGTGAGCCGTGCCGGCACCCAGTTTGATCCGCAATGCGTCGCGGCCTTCGAACGCGCGCTCCCGAAGATCCGGGAGGTCATGGAGAATGACCGCAAGGAGCAGATGCAGGAATCGGCGATAAGGGCCGCTGCCTTCTAGGCCTCGCAGACAGAAAGCATTCATCGCCGAAAACGTGGTTTTGACTGCCGGACGGAACGTGCTATCGACGGCCCGTTGACACCCTGCCCGGAGGTTTTCCTGCCATGAAATCGCTCACAATTCGCCGCCCTGACGATTGGCATCTGCATCTGCGCGATGGCGCGATGCTCGCGGGCGTCATCGGCGATACGAGCCGCCATTTCGCCCGCGCGATCATCATGCCGAACCTGGTGCCGCCGGTGGTGACGACTGCCGATGCCCGCGCCTACCGCGACAGGATACTGGCTGTAGTTCCGATGGCCGATCGATTCGAGCCGCTGATGACCCTCTATCTGACGGAGCAGACCAGCCCGGACGATGTGGAGGAGGGAATGCGAAGCGGCCTCATCACCGCCGTCAAGCTCTATCCGGCCGGCGCGACGACCAATTCCAACAGCGGCGTGCGCGACATGGACAAGGCCATGCCGGTGCTGGAGCGCATGGCCGAGATCGGCCTTCCGCTCTGCGTGCATGGGGAAGTGACCACGCCCGATGTCGATATCTTCGATCGCGAAGCCGTGTTCATCGACACCGTGCTCGATCCCCTGCGTCGCCGGTTGCCGGAACTGAAGGTCACGATGGAGCATGTGACCACATCGAACGGCATCGATTATATCAAGTCGGCTGACAGCAACATCGCAGGTTCGATCACCACCCATCACCTGATCATCAACCGCAATGCAATCCTCGTCGGCGGTATCCGTCCGCACTACTACTGCCTGCCGGTCGCCAAGCGCGAGAGCCACCGTCTGGCCCTACGGGCCGCTGCAACCTCCGGCGATGCCCGCTTCTTCCTGGGCACGGATTCCGCGCCCCATGTCGATCCGCTCAAGGAATGCGCCTGCGGTTGCGCCGGGATCTATTCCTCGCCCAACACCATGAGCTGCATCGCCCATGTCTTCGAGCAGGAAGGGGCGCTCGACAGGCTGGAAGCCTTCGCCTCGCTCAACGGCCCCGCCTGGTATGGGCTGAAGCCCAATGACGAGACGATCACGCTGGTAAGGCGCGACGCGCCCGTCGAATTTCCGGGGAAGATCGAGACGGGCGCGGGTCCGGTGACTGTTTTCGATCCCATGTTCCCGCTCTATTGGGACGTTGCTTGACGGCGCAAGCATTGGCGGCAAGGTTCATGGAAAATTGTCGCCACTTTTGGGCGGGATACTTGTCTTGCGGTAGGATGGAATTTGTCTTAGGCATTTGATCCTTGGCATATTGAATTCTGCATAAGGGGGTTTGCATGACGTTCCAAGAATCCGTTTCTACTGTTCTTTCGAAATATATGGATTTCAATGGCCGCGCTGCGCGACCTGAATTTTGGTGGTTTGCGCTGTTCAGCTTCCTCGTCAATATCGTTGCCTCGGTGATCGATGACATGATTTTCGGAATGGGCATCCTGGAAACCCTTTCCACTTTGGCCCTTCTCCTGCCCAGCCTCGCTGTGGGTGCGCGTCGTCTTCATGACATTGATCGCTCCGGCTGGTGGTTGCTGCTGGCGCTCGTGCCGATCGTCGGCTGGATCGTCCTGATCTATTTCAATGTCCAGCCAGGGCAGCAGGGCGAAAACCAGTACGGGCCGTCGCCGGTCGCTTGACACCTTCGCTTTTGGATTCGGCCGGGTGACCGTTCCCGGCTGAATCTGTTGCTCACTGCGCGCATGCTGTTCGCATGCCGCGCGGCATCAAGGCAATCACCGCCCCGCGCGCACAAGCATCTGGAAAGGCGGGCAGCTTGCTGCTATTGGCGTCCATGTCCAGAGCAAGATGACAAGGAGCCTGCCATGATCCCGACGACATTCTCCGACCCCGCCGTGATGGCCGAACTCGTTGCGAAGATGCTCTGGGAAATCAAGGCGGTGCATTTCTCCGCCGACAAGCCCTACAAGCTGTCCTCCGGGATGATGAGCCCGGTCTATATCGACTGCCGCAAGCTGATCTCCTATCCGCGCATCCGCTCCGCGGTGATGGACTTCGCCGCCGCGACTATCCTGCGCGAGGCGGGCTTCGAGCAGTTCGATGTCGTCGCCGGCGGCGAGACGGCAGGTATTCCGTTTGCGGCCTTTCTGGCCGACCGGCTCGGCCTGCCGATGATCTATGTGCGCAAGGCCCCGAAGGGCCATGGCCGCAACGCTCAGATTGAGGGTCATATGCCGGAGGGTGCGCGGGTGCTGGTCATCGAGGATTTGACGACGGCCGGCGGCAGCATGTTCAAGTTCATCGATGCGGTTCGTGCGGCCGGTGGTGTGGTCGACCATGGCATTGCCCTCTTCTATTACGGCATTTTCCCTGAAGCCAAGGAACGTTTCGTCAACGGCAATGTCGTGCTGCACTACATCGCCACCTGGCGCGAAGTCCTCGCCGTCGCTCGCGCTCAGAAACTCTTTGATGAGAAGACACTTTCGGAGGTCGAGGCATTTCTCGACGCCCCACTCGCCTGGTCTGCGCGCAACGGAGGAGTTGCGGCTCTCGCCTGACGCGGGGCTGGCAATCCCAGGCGGATTGCCCTAAATCGATTGAAATCGCAAAAGCTACCGGGAGGCTCGAATGATCTTGTGCTGTGGTGAAGCTCTGATCGACATGCTGCCGCGCGAAACCACGCTGGGCGAGAAGGGCTTTGCCCCCTATGCCGGCGGTGCGATCTTCAACACGGCCATCGCACTGGGAAGGCTCGGGACGGCGACCGGTTTCTTCACCGGCCTTTCCGACGACATGATGGGCGACATCCTTCGCGAAACGTTGAAATCGAGCCACGTCGACCTTTCCTATTGCGCCACGCACTCGCGCCCGACCACGATAGCCTTCGTAAAGCTTGTCGAGGGCCAGGCGACCTATGCGTTCTACGACGAGAACACGGCGGGGCGAATGATCACCGAGAATGATCTTCCGGTGCTTGGCGAAGACTGTGAGGCGTTACATTTCGGTGCCATCAGCCTCATTCCCGAACCCTGCGGCTCCACCTATGAGGCGCTCATGAGGCGCGAGCATCACCGCCGCGTCATCTCGCTCGACCCGAATATCCGCCCAGGTTTCATCAAGGACAAGCCCGCGCACATGGCGCGCCTCAACCGCATGGCTGCGATGGCGGATATCGTCAAGTTTTCTGATGAGGACCTCGCCTGGTTCGGCATTGAAGGCGCACCGGGCGACCAGGCCCGTCATTGGCTCGATGTGGGCGCCAAGCTGGTCGTGATCACGCGTGGAGCGGATGGGGCGACCGGCTACACCAGAGATTTCAGCGTCTCCGTGCCGAGTGAGCGCGTGACGGTGGTCGATACGGTGGGCGCCGGCGACACATTCGACGCAGGTATTCTCGCATCGCTCAAGATGCAGGGGCTTCTGACCAAGGCCAAGGTTGCCGCGCTCGACGAGCAGTCAGTTCGTAATGCGCTAGCGCTCGGCGCCCGGGCGGCAGCCGTAACGGTGTCGCGGGCCGGGGCAAATCCGCCTTTCGCCCGTGAAATCGGGCTCTGAGGCGCGGGCATCCTGCCATATCGGCGAGGGGCCGATTGATGCCAGGGTGCTTCTGCCCTACTTTAGGAAAACCGCACCTGTCGTGCTTTCGTGTATGGAAGGTGCCGGGGCGTCTATGGCCGCGTGGGGCGCGCCTGTGAAGGTACAACCGATTTGCCACCAGAAGGAACGGACGGATGACCAAGGAATTCGAAGGTAAAGTTGCGCTGGTGACGGGTGCCGGTTCCGGTATTGGCGCTGCCTGCGCAAGTCAGCTTGCTGAGCAGGGCGCGAAGGTTGTCGCTGCCGACATGAACCTCGATGGCGCGCAGAAGGTCGTCGACGCGATCAACGCGGCCGGCGGCTCGGCGAGCGCCTTCAAGATCGATGTAAGTGATCCGGAAGCCGTCAAGGCGATGATCGACTTCACCGTGAAGACCTATGGCGCCCTTGATTGCGCGGTCAACAATGCCGGCATCGGCGGACCGCTGAAGCCCATCGCCGAATACGAAATCGACGAATGGAGGTACGTCATCGACGTCAACCAGAACTCGGTCTTCTATTGCATGAAGTACGAGATCGAGGCGATGCTCCAGAAGGGCAAAGGCTCGATCGTCAACATGTCGTCCATCTTGGGCACCAATGGCATCGGTGCCGCGCCCGCCTACGTTTCCGCCAAACACGCACTCGTTGGAATGACCAAGTCGGCGGCGATCGCCTATTCCGCACAGGGCGTGCGCGTCAACGCTGTCGGTCCAGGCTATATCCGCACGCCGCTAGTCGAAAACAGCCTGGATGAGGAAAGCATCGCTGGCCTGGTTGGCCTGCATCCGATCGGACGCCTTGGCACCTCGGAGGAAGTGGCGAACCTGACCCTCTTCCTTCTGTCCGACAAGGCTTCCTTCATCACCGGCAGCTATCATCTGGTCGATGGCGGTTATGCCGCGCAGTAGGCGGTGAGCCTCCACGGAAGGCCGCGCCGTCGCGGCCTTTTCTTGGGCCCCGGACCTATTTTCCTCTGGACAGGATTGTGGCGACCAATCCCGCCGTCGAACTGTCGTGTCCGGATGCGCCGATCTTTCCTTCCACGATGGGAAGCAATCCGGTGGCCAGCTCCTTGCCGAGTTCCACGCCCCACTGGTCGAATGAATTGATGCGGAAAAGGACACCTTCCACGAAAACGCGATGCTCGTAGAGCGCGATCAACCGGCCGAGCGCAAACGGGGTCAGTTGATCATAGACGAATGTGACCGAGGGGCGGTTGCCCGCGAAGACGCGATGCGGAGCGATGACGTCGGCCTGCTGGTCATCCATGCCCTTTGCCTTCAGTTGCTCCTTGGCTTCGGCAAGCGTGCGGCCTTTCATCAATGCCTCCGATTGCGCGAGGCAATTGGCGATCAGCAGCTCATGCTGGTGGCGAAGCTCGTGTTCGAAACCGCGCGCCGCGATCATGAACTCCACCGGTATGACGGTCGTGCCCTGGTGGATCAGCTGGTAGAATGCGTGCTGGCCGTTGGTTCCGGGCTCGCCCCAGACGACCGGCCCGGAGGAACCCACCACCGGCCTGCCGTCGATCGTCACGCTCTTGCCATTCGATTCCATGTCGAGCTGCTGGAGATAGGCGGGAAAACGTGAGAGCCGCTGGTCGTAGGGCAGGATCGCGCGGGACGGATAGCCCAGCACATTGCGGTGGTAAAAGCCGATCAGCCCGAGAAGCATCGGCAGGTTGCGGCGCGTCGGTGCCGCGCGGAAATGGTTGTCCATGGCATGCGCGCCGTCGAGAAAATAGCCGAAATTCTCGCGTCCGATGGCGATCATCAGTGACAGACCGATCGCCGACCAGATCGAATACCGGCCACCGACCCAATCCCAGAAGCCGAACATGCGATCGGCGGGGATACCGAAGGCCGCGACGGCGTCGAGTGCGGTGGAAACGGCGGCGAAATGCAGGCCGACGGCATCCTCTCCCAGCTCTCTGGCGATGAAGGTCCGTGCCGTATGCGCATTGGTCATCGTTTCGATGGTGGTGAACGTCTTCGACGCGACGATGAAAAGCGTGGTTTCCGCGCTGAGGAGCTTGAGGGTGTCGGCGATATGCGCGCTGTCGACATTGGAGACGAAGTGAAGGCGTGGTCCGTCATGGAAGGGCGCCAGTGCCAGGGTCGCCATTGCCGGCCCGAGATCCGAACCGCCGATGCCGATATTGACCACATCGGTGATCTTCTTGCCGGTGGCGCCCTTGACGCTTCCGTCGCGAATGCTCTCGGCGAAGGAGCCCATGCCGTCGAGTACCGCATTGATGTCCGGCATCACATCCTTGCCGTCCACGAGTACAGGCGTGTTGGCGCGGTTGCGCAGCGCCGTGTGGAGAACCGCGCGTCCCTCGGTGAAATTGATAGCTTCACCGGCAAACATGGCGTCGCGTTTCTCGTGGACGCCGGTCTCGTCGCAGAGCTGTTCGAGCAGCTCCATGATTTCCTCGTTCACCGCGCATTTGGAGTAATCCATCAGCAGGTCGTCCAGGCTCGCGCTGAAGCGGGAGAACCGGGCGTCATCCGCTGCAAAGGCCGCGCGAAGGTCCTCGGCTCTTGTGGCCGCTGCGGTGCTGGTCAGCTTGTCGATGATCGCCGGCATCTGTTCGTCCCTTGATTAGCGGATAAGGCCCGCGACACTAGTCTGCCGTCCAGCATCGATCAAGGCGCGATGCGTCGCTTCCGGAGCACGGTCACGGCACAGAATGGGGAGAAACAGGCGCAGCGGGGTGAACCGCAGCCAGGCGCCGCTGAGCTAGACCAGGGCGCGCTGGAGGTTATGTGCGCAATCGGCTCAGGAGCTCGGACGCAATTCGCGGCGCAGGATCTTGCCGACGTTGGATTTCGGCAACTCGTCGCGGAATTCGATAAAGCGCGGGCGCTTGTAGTTGGTCAGGTTGGCCG
>Ga0172380_10003755_pt1 | contig 20386 bp, 18 predicted proteins | sample Leawe162metaG_FD_119747 | JGI IMG/M metagenome (GOLD analysis project Ga0172380, IMG submission 119747) | Leachate microbial communities from a municipal landfill in Southern Ontario, Canada - Leachate well 162 metaG | ecosystem: Engineered > Solid waste > Landfill > Unclassified | place... | reverse complement strand
GTATTGACATTGGCCAGATTATTGGAAATGACGTTGAGCTGCATTTCCTGGGCGTTCATGCCGGTGGTGGAAGTAAAGAGTGCTCTGATCATGTTTTTCTCCTGCTGTTGCGTAGATTTTTTATAAGGAGCCAACAGCGGCTGTTTTTTTCGTGGGGCAGCAGTTGTTTTTTATTAAAAAAGAGTCAAATTTTGCGTTAACTCGTCAATTTCCCGACAGTGCTGATTGCCTTGTCATCCATCTCATCAAAGGTGCGGATTACCTTCTGCTGGGCCTCATATGACCGGTGCAGGTCGATCATGCTGGTCATCTCGGTGAGCAGGGAAACGTTCGAGCTTTCGAGAAAACCCTGTCTGACCGCGAAGTCGGTGGCCGGTTGCTCCTGGGCTCCCTCATTTTTCAGTTTGAAAAGGTTGGTTCCTTCCTTCTCGATGTCAGTCAGGTTGGCAAAGGTGGCGATGTCCAGCCGGCCGGCATTAACGCCGTCCACCGTCAAACTGCCATCCGTGGCCACGGACACCTCGTTGCCGTTGATGACGATGGGCCCGCCATCGCCTAAAACCAGATGGCCGTCCGCATTCACCAGTTGCCCTTCGCTGTTGAGGAGGAAGTTGCCGGCCCTGCTGTAACGGACGCCCTGGGGGGTCTGCAGCTTGAAGAACCCGTCGCCGCTGATGGCGAAATCCAATTGATTGCCGGTATTCTTGGCCGAGCCTTCCTGCTGGTTTGTTACTATCTTAAGGGCCTTGCCGACCCGCGGCCGATTATGGTTGGTGGTGTAGAGCATCTCCCAGAAGGTGACATCTTCCTTTTTGTAGCCGGGCGTATCCACATTGGCCAGATTGTTGGATATCTGGTTCAGGCGCTGGCTCTGGGCAAGCATGGTTTCCGTGCCTTCAATGAGGCCTAAACGGTTTTTGATAAACATGAATCCTCCGGCAGAAGTGTTTTTTGAGGGCTTTTGCAACTCATGTGCCAAGGGGGCTTATAGTGGTTGGGGTGGCGGGGAGGGTGCTGCTGGTCCTGGTGGCAAAATAAATTTATGCTTTTAAATTATGTGGTTACACCTACTGGCTGGCGCAAGGGTTGGGAGACGGCGGGCGCAGGAGGGATGTGATGGGGGGCTGGCAGGTGACCAGGGGGGGAAGAATTTTCCCGGTAAGGGGTTATGCCTGGTATTTCTGGTTTGTCCGGTAGACAAAGGCCAGAATCTCGGCAACGATGAAGTAGGTCGACTCGGGGATTTCTTCGTTGAGATCAAGCCTGGAAAGAACCTCTACCAGATCGGCGTCTTCGTGGATGGGGATATCATGCACCCTGGCGAGTTCCAGCAGTTTTTCCGCCAGCAGGCCTATTCCCTTGCCGATCACCTTGGGGGATGCGTCTTTTCCCTTGTCATAGCGGAGGGCCACGGCCTTTTTTTGCCGGACGTTTTTGCCGGAGCGTTTTTTGTCAATCATAATTGCTGAAATCTCACGGGAAAGGTTGCAGTAATATTGGACCTCAATTACTGTTAATTTTCAATGAAATTAAAAAATCTTCTTTCAGCCAGGCTGAAAAAACGCTACAAACGGTTTCTTGCAGATGTGGTGTTGGCCGACGGGACCGAATTGACAGCCCATTGTCCGAATACCGGCAGCATGCGGGGTTGTCTTGAGCCGGGAAACCCGGTCATGTTGTCCCGCTCCGGCAACCCGGCCCGCAAATATCCCTTTACCCTGGAAATGATTCAGGTGGATGGCTGCTGGGTGGGGATCAATACCGCCCGCACCAATCATCTGGTGCGGGAAGCCATTGAAAACGGGGTGATAACGGATTTTGGCGCGGTTGATCGGGTTCAGCCCGAGATCAAGGTTTCCGCCGGCAGCCGGCTTGATTTCCTGCTCATTCGCGGGACGGAGAAGATCTATATGGAGGTGAAAAACTGCACCCTGGTCGAGGGGAGACGAGCCATGTTCCCGGATGCAATAACCAGCCGCGGCACCAAGCATCTGCGGGAGCTGGCGGAACTTGCCCGAGGCGGGCATGAGGCGGCGATTTTTTTCTGCGTGCAGCGCACGGACGGGGAGGTCTTTGCCCCGGCGGCCCATATTGATCCGCTTTATGCCTGGACGCTTGCGGAAGTTGTCGCGCAGGGGGTGAAGGTGCTGGCCTATCAGGCCGTGGTGGGGCCTGCGGAAATCCGTTTGACCCATGCCCTGCCGGTGCTCCTTGCCTAACGGATTCGTAAAAACTGAGAATTTACCACGGAGAGCACAGAGCCCACGGTGGAAAAAATTAAAATATCATGAAAACAGATAAAGAAAAAGCCGTTGTCCTGCTAAGCGGCGGACTTGATTCCACCACCGTGCTGGCCATGGCGATAGCCCAGGGATACGCCTGTTATTGCCTCAGTTTTTCCTATGGCCAGCGCCAGACCGTTGAGCTTACCCGCGCCAGGGAGAATGCCCGGCTAATGGGCGCGCAGAGCCATCTTGTTTTGAATCTTGATCTTGACAAGATCGGCGGCTCCGCCCTGACCGGAGATATGGCGGTGCCGAAAAACCGCAGCGCAGGCGAGATGAACGCTGCCATTCCGGTGACCTATGTGCCGGGCCGCAATACCATTTTCCTGTCCCATGCCATGGCCTGGGCTGAGGTGCTGGGCGCTTTTCATATCTTCATCGGCATCAATGCGCTGGATTACAGCGGCTACCCGGATTGCCGGCCGGACTATCTCGCGGCCTTTGAAAAGGTGGCCAATCTGGGCACCCGGGCCGGGGTGGAAAGCGGCTTGAATTATAAAATTCAAGCTCCGCTGATGCATTTGACCAAAAAAGAGATTATTTTAAAAGGAAAGGCCCTGGGTGTTGATTACAGCCGCACCCACAGCTGTTATGACCCGGACAGCGAGGGCCGGGCCTGCGGCAGGTGCGATGCCTGCCAGCTGCGGTTGAAGGGATTTAACGAGGCGGGATTGGTTGATCCTGTCGTCTATCAGTAAAAGGGTGGGAATGAAATGAGTAAATTTGCCCAGCTGGGCCAGCTTTTCATGGTGGGTCTACCCGGCAAGGATCTTGACGAATCCACCTTGCGGTTGATCGCTGAACGCGGCATCAATAACTTCATCATCTTCAGGCGCAATGTTGACAACCCGGAGCAGCTCAGCCAGCTTTGCGCCGATATAAAAAAAGCCTGCCGGCAGGCCAAGCTGCCCCCTCCGCTGATTGCCATTGATCAGGAAGGCGGCACCGTGGCCCGGCTGCCGGCCCCGTTTACCCAGTTTGCCGATGCCCGGCAGCTGGCCGGGGCTCTCGATCCTGTGGCCGCGCTGGCAGACTATGCCGACACCTGCGCCAGGGAACTGGTGCAGGTCGGCATCAATATGAATCTGGCCCCGGTGCTTGACGTCTGCCCTGCCGGGCAGGGTTTTTTCATGGAAAAACGCTCCCTGGGGGCAGATCCGCAGCTGGTCGGGCAATTGGGCAGCCAGGTGATCAATGGCCTGCAGGCAGGGGGTGTAGCCGCCTGCGCGAAGCATTTCCCCGGTCTTGGCGCGGCCAAGCTTGATCCCCATCTGCAGCTGCCCGTAGTTTCCCGGGCACTGGCAGAGATCAGAGTGCATGATCTTGTGCCGTTTCAACAGGCCATTGCCGCCGGGGTGGCGGCAATTATGACCTCCCATACCATTTATGAGCATCTGGATGCTGCAACTCCGGCAACCTTGTCAGGTCATATTCTTACTGATCTGCTGCGTTCCGAGCTCGGATTTGACGGTCTGGTGATCACCGATGATCTGGAAATGGGAGCCATTGAAAATGAAAGAACAGTGGACGCGGCAGCGGTGCAGGCATTTGCTGCCGGGGCTGATCTGATTTTGATCTGTCATGGCCACGATAAGGTTTGTCAGTCTTATGACAGTTTGCGGGAGGCCATCGCTGATGGCAGGGTCTCCCTGCCACGCTGTGACAACTCCTTGAAAAGATTGGAAGCCGTGCGGCACAGATTTGCCTGACGGCATGAAAAAACAACGAATAACGAGAGAATGGTGGAGCCAAAAAAAATAATATGATAGCATAAGTCTACTCGGTGTGTCCGGCCCCGACTGCCGAGGCCGGATGGACGTTCCATTGCCGTATCGACAGATGAAGCGGCAAAATTTTTCATGGAGGACGTGTATGGAACTAAAGGTTGAAGGCCGTAATCTCGAAGTAAGGAAATCTTGGCAGGATAGAATTGAGGAAGAAAAAGAGCGGTTGATGCGTCATCATCCCGGGCTTATTCTCAACCTTCGTGTAACCATTGAGGAGACGACGTCCCACAAGCAGGGCGGCTATGAAGTCCGGCTTGTAACGGGTGTTCCTAATGATACGGTGGTCGTCAAGAGAAAAGGAGATTCGGTGGCACCCTTGCTTGTTGATGCTTTTGATACCTTGGGGCTGCAGTTAAAGGAATTACAGCGGAAAAGAAGACAGACCAGCAAGGTGCCTGAAGCCGCAGGTGATATAGGGGCTGGATTCGGCGTGATCAAGCGTCTTTCTCCCTATGAATCTTATGGTTTTATTGTGGCCGATGACGGCCGCGAGATTTATTTCCACGAGAATGCCTTGAAAGACCTGGTTATGGACCAGCTGGCCGAGGGCGATGCGGTTGCCTTCGGCGTTACCGAGGGCCATAAAGGGCCACAGGCAACCTGGGTGCGCACCGCCTGATTGGCATGACTGAGGTTGTGGAGTCTATCAGACTGTTAGTCTGATAGACTAATATCTGATAAACCGGGGCTTATTGAAAGGTAAGCCCCTTTTTTATTCCCTAAAGGGGAGCACCGCACATGACTCAACAGCAGGAAATCATTTTTGCAAAAATAGCTGCCAGAAAAAAGGAACTGGCCGGCAAGGTGCTGATTCTCTGTCATCATTATCAGCAGGAAGATGTTTTTCAGTTTGCCGACCTGACCGGGGATTCTCTCAAGCTTGCCCGTGAGGCCGCTGAATCGGGGAAATATCCCTATATCATTTTCTGCGGCGTGCATTTCATGGCTGAATCCGCCGACATTCTGACGGATGACGATCAGGCAGTCATTCTGCCGGACCTCAATGCCGGCTGCCCCATGGCGGACATGGCCACCGTTGAGCAGGTTGCCGCCGCCTGGAACGAACTGGAGGAGGTATGTGGGGGACAGACGGTTATCCCGGTCACCTATGTGAATTCTTCAGCCCGCATCAAGGCCTTTGTCGGTAATCGGGGAGGGTCGGTCTGCACCTCGTCCAACGCGGAACGGGTTCTGTCCTGGGCCTGGACCAGGGGAGAGAAAGTTTTCTTTTTCCCGGATGAGCATCTGGGAAGAAATTCCAGCAAGGCGCTGGGAGTTAATGATGAGGAGATTGTTGTCTGGCAGCGGGGCAGGAAACTCGGTGGCAACAGCGTGGAACAGCTGAAAAAGGCCCGGACAATCCTGTGGAATGGCTACTGCCATGTTCATCAGGAGTTTCTGGTGGAACAGATTGATAAGTGGCGGAGAAAGATCCCGGCCATCCGCATCATCGTGCATCCGGAAAGCCCCTGGGAGGTGGTGCGGCAGGCTGATTACTATGGATCCACCGAAAGAATTATTGAGGCAGTCAGGGAGTCTGAGGCTGGGGCTGTCTGGGCCATCGGCACCGAGGTCAATTTGGTGAACCGGTTGAAAAAACAACATCCGGACAAGACCATTCATCTGCTGGCGCCAACGCCATGCACCTGCGGCACCATGAGCTGCATCACCCCCGCCAATCTGCTGTGGGTGCTGGATAATCTCGCGCAGGGCAAGGTGGTCAATCAGATCACGGTGGATGAGCAAACCGCTGTTGGGGCAAAACTTGCCCTGGACCGTATGCTGGAGATATAAAAAGTAAAAAGTGCCTAAAGTACTTGGAGTACTTCAAGTGCCTAAAGTTCAATAGGCATGAGGTTGAATCCCCAATCAGAAATCCGCAATCCGCAATCCAGCAACGCTGACAAACTCAAAGTCCGGCAGCACCAGGCAGGTCAGCTGGCCGCCATAAACGGCCCCGGTATCAATGCCGATTTTGTTTTTGTCGATGAAAGGGGTGTCAAAGGGGGTATGGCCGAAGATGACCCGCTTGCCGAAGTCATAACGGGAATCCAGGAATTGGTCCCTGGCCCAGCAGCACCAGCGGGGGGACTGCTGACTTAAATGGACATGGGGTTGCAGACCGGCATGGGCATAAATGTAATCTTTGTCTTCCCAGTAAAGCAGCAGTTCATTAAAAAAATGATAGTGACTGGCAGGAATGTGGGCGGCGATCCGGCCGATAAATGGGGGCATGATGCCGTAGCTTTCCAGGGTTTTATCGCCACCCATGCGCAGGTAAAAGTCCCGTTCCTCGCCGGCCAGGGAGGCGAGAAATATCTGTTCGTGATTACCCATCAGGGGGATCACCCGGCCCGGAGCCGCCTCCATCAGCCGGATCACCTCGGAGACCACTTTTTTTGAATCCGGCCCCCGGTCAATGTAATCACCAAGAAAAATGATCGTGTCACGGCTGAGATCCGGCTGAATTTTATGGAGCAGTTCCAGCAGAGATGTATGGCAACCGTGAATATCGCCGATCACATACGTTCTTGGCATGTTCTGCTTATCCGGTGGCCTGCCAGGAGCGAAGAAGTTCCTCAGCCTCCTTTCGCTCCGGAAAATCGATATTTTCACTAAGGCATTCTTTTAATTCCTGCCGCGCCTCGGCGTCAGCTCCCTGGCCCTTGAGGGAAAGGGCGAGATGGTAGCGGATGGTGGGCACGTTGGGCAAAGCGGCAATGGCTTCTCTGAACTGGGTGGTGGCCAGGTCATAGGCGCCCCGTTTGTAATGGATGAATCCCAGGGTGTCGCTGATATTCGGGTCGTTCGGCAGCCGTTCTTTGGCAATCAGGGCCAGCCGCAGCGCCTCGCCCAGATCGGGATTTTCTTCCTGGGTAATCAGCCAGGCCAGATTGTTTGCGGCCGGGGCAAACTTGGGGGCAAGCTCAAGGACCTGGCGGTAGGTTTTCTTGGCCTCTTCAGGCTTGCCGGTCTGTTCATAAAGCGGTCCCAGTCCCATCAGTGCCTGTAAGGAGTCCGGCTTATTCTTCAACAGTGACTGGTATTGGGCAATCGCCTCACTGGTTTTGCCGCTTTTTACCATGAGCCGGGCAAGCATCATATAGGGCTGGGGGTTTTCAGGGGCAAGTTTCTGTGCCTGGTGAAAAACGGTAGCCGCCTCATCAAGCTCGCCCTGGCTGAACAGCAGATCGCCCAACAGCAGCAGATTGCCGGGGTTGTCTGGGGATTTCTCCTGCTGGCGGCGAACGCGTTCAATGGCTTTCTTGGGCTGCTTGTTGCGCACATCAATAGCCGCCAAAGTAGCCAGGGCCGGGGTGTAATCGGGTTTTTTCTTCAGGATTTCTTCAAGCAGGGGTATTGCCTCGGTATATTCTTTCCTCGCAAGTCGCGTCAGGGCCAGATTTTGGAGGATTTCAATGCTTTCCGGCAGCATTTCATGCATCTGGGTAAAAGCCTTCAAGGCATTATCCGTTTTGCCTGCATAGAGTAAACTTTGCCCGAGAATGATTGCGGCTTGAATATTGCGGGGATCAAGTTTTAATGAAATAGCGGCCTCCTGCTGAGCGTTGTCAAATTCCCGTTTACGGAGGTGAAGATGGGCCAGCAGGGTGTGGGCCTGGGAACTGCGGCCGATGAATTTGACTGCCTCGGCAGCAGCTTTTTGGGATAATTCCATGTTGCCTTTATTCAAATGGGCAAGGGCAAGCTGAAAATATGCCTCTCCCCAGCGGGGGTTTTCCTTGAGTAACTGGTCGAGACTGGCAATGGCTTCATCATTCTTGCCGTCTTTAATGGCAAGTTTGGCCTTGACCAGCAGGGCCAGCGGGAGTTTTCCATTTTCGCCAAGTACTTCAGCAACAAGGGTTTGCGCCTCAGTAAATTTTCTCTGGTCAAAATAAAAGTCAGCCAGCATGGCCTTCAGGTCCAGGGGATTTTTGCTGGTGGAGATGAGTTGCTTCAGAGTTTCCTCAGCTTTACTGAAATTGGCTGTTTTTTTGTAAAAGTCAACCAGGTAAAGGGGGATTCGTTCGTTATCCGGCTCAAGGGCCAGGGCTTTTTTGATGGTCTCTTCCGCCAGAGGGAATTCTTTTCTGTTCATATAAAATGATGCCAGCTCCAGAAGCGGCACCGGTGAAGAGGGGAAGGCGCTGACGGTTTTGAGCAGGTTGTCTTTCGCCTTTTCATCCTCTTTTTGACTCAGGTAAAAGGCGGTCAGGGTCTGGTGGGTTGACATCTTCTCAGGGCTGAGCTCCAGGGCCTTCAGGAGTGCCTGTTCCGCCTGCTCAGACTTTTTCTGGGCCGAATAGATTCTGGACTGCAGAATATAGAGCCGGTCGAGTTTGGGTTGGCTGGCCAGGGCCTTGGTCAATGCCTCCTGGGCCTTGTCGATATTGCCTGCCGCAAGTTCAATATTAGCCAGGACCGCCAGGGCTTCCGCGTGGTCAGGCTGGGCCTGTAGGATTTTGTTGATCTGCGCGCGGCTTTCCTCGGGTTGTTTGGCGAGAAGCAGAAATTCCGCTGTCTTCAGCAAGGCATCATAATTTGTCGGATCAAGGCTTGCCGCGCGCTGCAGTTCCTGGAAAGCGCTTTTGGGTTCGCCGGTTTTGAGATAGGCCAGGCCAAGCTGGTAGCGCGCTTTGGCATATTTGGGATCAAGCTGGACGGCATTTTTAAATTCCAGGATCGCGGCCTTGGTTTGGTCCTTTTTGAGGTATTCCATGCCCTTATCATAATGGGCCTGCTTTTTGACATCAGGACTGGAGCAGCCGGAAAAAAGCAGAAAGGGAAAAAATAAAAACAATAGAAATAGCGCCGAACGGGATGAAGTGCCCATAAATTTCCTCTCACGGTTTTCCAATTTTAAATATGCACTGTATTGTAGGTCAGGATAGAAGAAAGCGGGGAAAAAGGCAATAGAAAGAGGCATAAGTGTTCGAATCAAAAATATTATAACATGGTTAGAACCATAGAATGTTGTTGCCTTTTTTTATAGCGGCGCATAACATGATTGAATTGTTCGTAATATTTTTTTAATATCTGTGATATTTTTGGGGGAGGTTTTTGACATGGGAAATGTAAATAAAAATAAAATATTACATTTTTTTGTTTCTCTTGCGGTAGTGGTTGCCACTGTTTGGCCAGTGGGCGTGAAGGCTGATCCCGCAGCCGAGGCGGAAAAAGATTATCTGATCGGTGTGGGCGATGTGCTTGAAGTCCAGGTCTGGCAGGAACCTGACCTGTCCCGGACGGTTAAGGTCCGTCTCGACGGCAAGATCTCGTTGCCCCTTGCCGGAGATGTCCAGGCGGCAGGCAAAACAACAGGTGAGCTTGATCAGTTTCTGGAGAAAAAGATCGCTGATCTGGTCACTGAACCAGCGGTCTCGGTCATGCTTGTTGAAAATCGCAGCAGGCGCTATTATGTTGTCGGGCAGGTCGGCCAGCCCGGTGAGTTTCCCATTGAGTTTCCGCTGACTATTTTGCAGGCTATTGCCCGCAGCGGAGGTTTCCAGGAATGGGCCAAGCGGGAAGAGATCAAAGTTGTCCGCCGGCAAGGCGGCAAAGATGAGTTTTTAAACTTTGATTATGATGAGTTCACCAAAGGAAAGAATCTACAGCAGAATGTCTTAATTGCGCCGGGAGATACGATAATCGTGCCATAGGGCGTTAACCCTCATTGAAATGCGAGACCAGTACGGTGAATAAAGAAAACATACTTGCAATCGGCTCCTTATTTGTTGTTTCGTTGCTGGGCAATAGCAATTCGGCTGACTGTCGGGAGAATGTCCTGTCCGGAAGTCTCAGTGTTCAGCAGGAATATGATTCCAATATTTTCCAGCTGGAAGATGATGAAGAGGATCGCTGGACCACGACATTGCTGCCGACTTTGGCCCTCGTTTCTACAGGAGAGAAGGACGAGGTGTCCCTGACGGCGAGCTCGGATCTAGGCTGGGATCACCGCCTTGATGAAAGAAATTTTACTCATGATCTGGCATTTTCCGGCAGCAGGCAGGTTTCTCAGCATTGGCGCGTCACCATGTCGGACAACTATTCCTATAATGACGAATCCCCTGAGAGGGATATGGACCCGGGGCTCAGCGTTACCGCGCGTTTTCAGCGCGCTGGCCGGTATGAGCAGGCTGAAGTGGCAAGGCTGCTGTTCCCGGAATTGAGTTATACACCTGACGACTATCTCTACGTTCTGACCGAGTTGGACAGGCGTTTCTCCCGGGCCAGTGCCATTACTCAGCAGGAGGTGGAGCGTTATCTTTCCAACACAGAGGGACGCCGGCGTTATTCGGACAATGAATTCTCGATCGGCGCGGAATATGAGTTTGCCAGAGACAGCCTTTTAACCCTGGGTTACAGATATTTTGCCAATGATGACAGATCTGCCAACATCTCCGAATATTATGAGCACTCTCCCAGCGTCGGCTTGTCCTACCGTTTCAACCAACAGTGGCTTGCCTCGGTCACCCATGAGTTTACCAAGGGCCAGTATGACACCGCAAATGATATAAATGAAAATGATACTCTTTTTGCTGTCGATTATACCTTAAGCCCAACTGATCAGCTCACAGCTTCCTATGAATATGATACGACGAATTTTCAGGGGACCAGTGAAGATATCCTCGATCAGACAGGGGAACTGGGGTGGAATCACGATCTTACCGCAACTACCCGACTCACAACTACATTATCTGAAAATTATCTTGCCCGGGAATATAATGGGGATGAAACAGAGGCTGGCCTTGATTTGGGAATTTCAAGAAGTTTGCAGAAAGGATCAATTTCTCTGGGCGCAGGCTATTTGTATGCCCAGCAGAAAAGTGATGGGTCATGGGATGATCTCCGGGAAAATTGGACGCTTGACGGTGGAATCACTTATAACTTGCGTGAAGATTTAACGGGAACTTTTAATCTCGCCTATGAAAAAAGATATCTGTGGCCGGAAATAGGCGGCAAGGAAGATTTTGACGATTATGAGGCCGGTGCTGCGCTAACTTACTCGTTTTCTCGCTGGTTTGCTCTGACCTGCCGGTATACCTACAATAAACTGGAGAGCAACAATAGTATTGTGTCAGGGTATGATGAGCATTTGATAGTTGTCGGACTCTCAGCCGCCAAGGAGCTTCTGCGCTGGTGAGCGAAGCGGATGGTTGAATAGTTGATGAGGCGATTTAAGCCCTTTTACTTTTTCCTTCGTTTACTTTATGATGGATCAAGCCAATAAGCGGCAGTGGCTTCGTGAAATTTCCCTAAAACAGATGGCCATTCCATAAAATATCTCTGTTTATCTAAATCAACTAGTGGTTATTGTTAAAAATTATATCTAAATGGACCAAGAACAGCGGCAGCTTATAAAAAAATATCTTGATATCCTTATGCGCCGGAAGAAGATGATCATCGCTTTCTTTCTCCTCGGCGTGGTTGCGGGACTGGGGCTGTATTTAAAGACTCCTAAAGTTTATCAATGCATCTCGCTTATCAAGTATGAGCGGCAACAGGTTAACCCGAATGCCATGTCGCCGGATGACGTGCGCTCCAGGACCCAGGAGGTGGTGTCCACGGTAAGCCAGCAGATCACCAGCCGCAGCAGTCTCGAGGCCTTGATCAAGGAATTTGACCTCTATGCGGAAATGCGCGCCAGTCTTCCCATGGAAGACGTGGTTGATATGATGCGGGAAAAACACATTGAAATCAGCCAGGAACGTGGCGATATTTTTAAGGTTTCCTACCAGGGAGGCGATCCCAAAAAGGTATTGCGGGTGACCAATGCCATTGCCGCCAAGTTTATTGAGGAAAACCTGCGTTATCGGGAAGAGCGGGCCTCTGAGACTTCCGTCTATATCCGGGATGAATTAAGGATGGCAAAAGAGGGTCTGGATAAAAATGAAGCTGTCATGCGTGATTATAAGCTGAAGTATTATAACGAAATGCCGGCTCAGCTGGCGAATAACATGACCCGTCTCAGCGCCCTGCAGGAACAGTATCAGAATAATCAGGTGAGTGCCCAGGATCTTGAGCGGACAAAGGTGATGGTGCAGGAACAGATCTCTTTGCGGGGTGAATTGCTTGCCCAGCAATTGAACAGCGGCGCCGGGGCAGCACCAGTCATGCCGGGGAAGCAGCAGCCTACCGGGATTTTTGCCCAGATTGCGCAATTGCGCGCGGAACTGCAGAACCTCCAGGCCCGGTATACGGACAAGCATCCGGAAGTCCGGCGGGTGAAAAAGCAGCTGCAGGAGCTGGAAGCAGAGCAGAAGGCGGCAATGCAGCAAACCGGAGAGGCGGCTGCTGCAGCGGGAGGGGCCAAAGAGGCGCAGAATGAACCTTACATCGATCCGCAGATTGAGCAGCTGAAGCAGCAGTTGAGTAATTTGGAGTACAATATTGAAAGGTTAAAACAGGAGCGGGGGGAGATCAAAAAGGAGATAGAGCAATACCAGAAATGGGTTGAATCCACTCCCATCCGTGAGGCGGAATGGGCTGCTCTGACCCGGGATTACGAGCAACTGCATCAACGTTATCAGGAACTGGTGGGGCAGAGCTTGCTGGCCGAGTCTGCCCAAAGCCTGGAAAAACATCAGAAGGGGAGCCAGTTCAAGATCGTTGATCCCGCGCATTTTCCGGAAAAGCCTTTCAAGCCCGATTTCAAGAAGATTATGCTGATCGCAGTGGGCCTGGGGCTTGGTATTGGCGGCGGGCTGGCTTTAGGGCTTGAGTTGGTAGGAACTTCCTTTAAAGATCCCGCAGATGTAGAAAAGTATCTGGGCATCCCCATCGTCTGCGCTGTACCGAATATTTATACCGAGGCTGAGCTGAAGAAGAGAAAAATCCGACAGATCTTCTGGGGGGCGCTTCTTTTTGTTTGTGTAATTCTCATTGTCGCGGCAACAGGCTACTTCTGGAAGCAGGGCATGATCATACTGTAGGAGAAAAAGAGTGGGAAAGGTGGCCGAGGCCCTGTCCAAATCAGGTGCCGATATAAAGCCGGGCGCAGATGCCGGTGGTGCGGGAAATGACCAGAAAATGAGCGCCCGACCCGGGAAAGATAAGAAGAAGGCTGGGGGAAAAATTAATTCTCCCCGGTCATTCTCGTCTTATGAGGTCGGTAGGGACTGGGATGAAAGACTTGTCACCGCAATCGAAAATCATCCCGGTGTGGCGGAAAGTTTCAGACGGCTGCGGGCCAAGATTCTTCATCCGGCTGAGGGCAATCCTGCCCGGTCAATATTGGTGACGAGTGCCAGCCCTGGCGAAGGGAAAAGTTTCGTCTGCGCCAATCTGGGGGTGATTATGGCTCACGGGGTTGATCAGCATTCCCTGCTGGTTGATTGTGACCTGCGCCGGCCGAGTCTTGGCCGCTTTTTCGGCATTGCGAGTAAAGGAGCTGGATTAGTCGACCATCTGCGTGATGGAACGGATCTCCCTTCTTTAATCGTCAAGACAGGAATTGACAGGCTTTCTCTTATTCCGGCAGGTATTCCCCCTGAAAATCCCTCGGAGCTTCTGGCTTCCCAGGGCATGTCCAACCTGATCAAAGAGGTCGTCGACAGATATGCTGACAGGTTTATCATCCTCGACAGTCCCCCGGCCCAGGCCGCTTCCGAGACTGCGGTGCTGGCCCAGCATGTTGATAAGGTTGTGCTGGTAGTCAGGTGGAACGGGTCCGGCCGGGAGCAGGTTAAAAAACTTGTCGAGCAGCTTGGTCCGGAGAAAGTTCTGGGCATTGTCTTTAATGCCTTTGAGATGAATGTTCTCGATAAACGACTGCAGGATGAAGGATATTATAAATATTATTCTGAAGAATATTAGCCAATCATGCCGTTTATCCTGAAAAAATATTACCCGGCCCGAAATATATTTTTTTTTCTCGGCGAAGGGCTGCTTATTTTTCTGGCAGTAAACAGTGTCTATTTCATTTTTAAGGGCCCCCAGCTTTACAGCGAAGCAGTTGCTCTTTACTGGATAAGAGCCCTGCTGGTCACTTTGATTTTTCAGCTCTCCCTCTATTTTTTCGATCTCTATGACCTGAGCGGGCAGGTATCCGGTGCTGAAGTGATTGCCCGGGTGATGCAGGCCTTTGGGGTAGGCTGTATTTTTCTGGCTTTTGTCTACTATTTTTTCCCGCTGATTATGATTTCGTCCCAGATTTTCTGGACATGTTATGGGGCGATATGCACCAGTATTCTTTTCTGGCGTTTTATTTATAACAAGGCCTTGGACAGAAAGATGTTTGTCCAGCCTGTTGTTATTCTGGGGGCGGGGAAGCTCGCCTCCCGGATTGCCGCTGAAATCGAAGGGAAACGTGATTCCGGTTATAAAATCATCAGTTTTATCGGGCAACAGCGCGATCCGGCCAGCCCGATCCCCGATTATATCCCGCTGCTTCCTGAAACGGGACAACTCCCGCCATTGTGCCAGCTGCACAAGGTGGAAAAAGTCGTTGTTGCCCTGGATGATGCCAGGGGGATGACCCCGGTGCAGGAGCTGCTGCAGTGCAAGATGCAGGGAGTGACAATCGAAAATGGCGTCACCTTTTATGAAGGGCTTACCGGGAAAATCCTGGTTGAAAAGGTTAATCCTTCCTGGCTGATCTATTCATCCGGGTTTAAGTTGAATCGCTGGTCCATCTTTGCCAAAAGATTTCTCGATATTGTGGTTTCCTTTGCCGGGCTGACTCTTTCTCTTCCCGTTACCTTGCTCAGCGCCTTGATTATCAAGCTGGAATCCCCGGGTGCGGTTTTTTATAAGCAGGACCGGGTGGGGGAGAAGGGCAAGGTATTTAAGGTGGTGAAATTCCGCTCCATGCGCAGCGATGCGGAAAAGGATGGACCTGTCTGGGCCATGGAAAATGACACACGAGTGACCCGTTATGGCAGCGTTATGCGCAAGGTGCGTATCGATGAAATTCCGCAGATGTGGAATGTTCTGAAGGGAGAAATGAGTTTTGTCGGGCCACGGCCGGAGAGACCGGTATTTGTTGAACAGCTCACCAGGACCATTCCCTATTACGCCCTGCGGCATATCGTCAAGCCGGGCATAACCGGCTGGGCTCAGATCTGTTATCCCTATGGCGCCTCCGAGGAGGATGCGTTGCGTAAACTTGAATATGACCTTTACTATATCAAGAATCTTTCGCTGCGGATGGACCTGTGGATCATTTTTCAAACCATTAAGACGGTCTTGTTTCAGAAGGGAGCAAGATAAAAAGTCCTAAAGTACTTGAAGTGCCCAAAATGCCTAAAGTTGAACTGCGAGGATCGCTAACCGTCATCACCGCAAACTGGAATAACAAAGCATGAAAGTTCGCGGGCAAGGCCCGCTTCTACAACTTTAGGCGCTTTAGGCACTTCAAGTATTTCAAGTATTTTAAGTACTTTAGTCATTTCAACTCAAAAGTATGAGGTTTCTATGTGCGGCATAGTTGGCTATATCGGGCAGCGGCGGGTTGTGCCCATTCTGCTCGAAGGTTTAAAAAGGCTGGAATACCGGGGTTATGATTCCGCCGGGCTTGTTTATCTGCAGGATGGCAGACTGCATAAATATCGCTGTGAGGGGAAGCTGGCAAATCTGGAAGCGGTGATGGATAAGGTGCTGACTGACAGCACCATCGGCCTTGGCCATACCCGCTGGGCAACCCATGGGCCGCCCTCGGAAGCCAACGCCCATCCTCACTGTGATTGCAGTGGCGAGTTGGTGGTGGTTCATAACGGCATTATCGAGAATTTTCAAACGCTGCGGGAAAAGCTCATGGCCCAGGGCCACGTCTTTACCTCGCAGACCGATACCGAGGTTCTGGCCCATCTGATTGAAGAACATCTGCGGGGGGATCTGGTCAAAGCCGTACGGGAAGCCTTAAAAGAGGTGGAAGGATCATTTGCCCTGGGAGTAATGTGGCTGAAACAGCCAGAGCTGCTTGTGGCAGCACGCTATCAGAGTCCTCTGGTGCTGGGTGTCCATGAAGGCGGATCATTTATGGCATCTGACATCCCGGCACTTCTGCCCTTCACCCGGGATGTTATCTTTCTCGATGACGGGGAGATGGCCGTGCTGCAGGGGCATTCTTTGCAGATTTCCCGGCTTGATGATGGCACGCCGGTGGAAAAGGTTATGCAGCATATTGACTGGAATGCCGGCATGGCGGAAAAATCAGGCTACCGGCATTTCATGCTCAAGGAAATCTTTGAACAGCCGCAATCCATCCTGAATACCTTCCGCGGCAGAATTGATCCCGAGACCGGCGAGGTAAAATTGCCGGAAATAGCCCTGAGCAGCGAAGAACTCTGTGCAATTCGCCGTATCTCTCTGGTGGCCTGCGGCACATCCTGGCATGCGGCCCTGGTGGCGAAATATTGGCTGGAGAAGAGGGTGGGGCTGCCGGTGGAGGTGGATATTGCCTCGGAATTTCGCTATAGACGTTTATTGCTAGGGCCCGATGTGATGGTCATCCCTATTTCCCAGTCAGGTGAAACCGCGGATACCCTGGCCGGCCTCCGTCTGGCTAAGAAACTTGGGGCTAAGGTCATTGCCATCTGCAATGTGGTGGGCAGCACCATTACCCGTGAATCTGACGGGACGATTTATACCCACGCCGGACCGGAAATAGGCGTTGCTTCCACCAAGGCCTTTACCAGTCAACTCACCGCCCTTTTTCTGCTGACCCTTTTCCTGGGGCAGGTGCGTGGAACTATTTTGCCGGAAAAGGCGAGGGAGCTTGGCAAACAATTGATTGAGCTGCCCGGCATTATTGAAAATGAACTGCCGCGGCTGCAGGAACAATTAAATGTCATTGCCGAAGAATTTTCCCGCAGCCGGGATTTTCTTTATCTTGGCCGGGGAGCCAACTTTCCCATTGCTTTGGAAGGGGCTTTAAAGCTTAAAGAGATTTCGTATATCCATGCCGAAGGATATGCCGCCGGAGAGCTGAAGCATGGCCCGATTGCCTTGATTGACCGGGATATGCCGGTTCTCGCCCTGGCGCCGAAGGACAGTGTTTACGGCAAGCTGATTTCCAATGTGGAGGAGGTCAAGGCCCGGCATGGCAGAATGATCCTGGTGGGAAGCGCCTCTGATGATCATCTTGCCCGGCTGAGTGACTATGTGATCGGTTTGCCGGACGTCCATGAAGACCTGACGCCTTTGCTCTATGTCATCCCCCTGCAGCTTCTTTCCTATCAGATCGCGGTGCTTCGTGGCTGCGATGTGGATCAGCCGAGAAATCTGGCAAAGAGCGTCACGGTGGAGTGATTGCGGAATGCGGATTTCGGATTTCGGATTGTTGAAGGAAAATGAACCAGCAGGAAATGAAAGAGCGGACCAAGGAGTTTGCCAAAAGAATTGTCAAACTGTGCCGTAATCTTCCTGCTACCAGCGAAGCGTGACTAATTGGGAATCAGATATTTCGGTCCGGAACATCTGTGGCTGCAAATTATCGGGCAGCTTGTCGAGCAAGATCTCCCGCGGAATTTATCTCGAAGATGGCGATTGTGGAGGAAGAGGCGGATGAGTCATTAGTTCTGGCTTGAACTACTCGGCGAAATGGAAATATTCAACCAAGATCAACTTGAGCCGTTAATGCGCGAAACTAATGAACTAATTGCTATCGTTGTTGCTTCAATAAAAACGTGTAGAAGAAAAAAATGATGCAAGATTAACAGATTGCCAGATTGGGAACTCCGCTATCTACAATCCGGTTTTACCAATCCGCAATCCGAAAATCGCAATCAAAAAACAAGCAAGCGGAACAATGAAAATATTACCCGGATGCGGTTTTTTTAATCCGCAATCCGCAATCTGAAATCCGCAATATGGAGTATTCCCTTATGAAAATTCTTGTCACGGGCGGTGCCGGGTTTATCGGCTCAAATGTTGTTGATGCCTACCTTGAAGCCGGGCATGATGTGTATATCATGGATAATCTTTTCAGCGGCAAATGGGAAAATATCAACCCCAAGGCAAAGTTTTACCTGATGGACATCCGTTCCGCGGAGGTTGCCAAGGTTTTTGCCAAGGAAAAATTTGATCTGGTCAATCACCATGCGGCCCAGATGTCTGTTCCGGCTTCAGTGGAAAATCCGCTTTTTGATGCGGACGTCAATGTTAAAGGATTTGTCAACCTGCTTGAGGCGGCAAAAGATACCGGCATTAAAAAGGTCATTTTTATCTCATCAGGGGGGGCGATTTACGGTGAAGCGGAGGAGTTTCCCACCTCTGAAAAATCCCCGGCCCTGCCGCTTTCACCTTATGCCATTACCAAATCAGTGTCGGAACAGTATCTCGCCTTTTATCGGCATCAGTACGGGTTGGATTATACCATCCTGCGCTATGCCAATGTCTATGGTCCCAGACAGATACCCCATGGTGAAGCAGGGGTAGTGGCGGTCTTTATGGATAGATTGCTGGCCGGTCAAACCTGCAGTATCTATCATTTCCCCAATGAGCCCAGAGGAATGACCAGGGACTATTGCTTTGTCGGTGACATCGTCCAGGCAAATCTGCTGGCCCTTGGCAAAGGCAGCGGTAAAGCCTTTAATATCGGGACAGGAGTCGAGACACATACGGCAGATCTTTTTGCCGAGGTATTTGCTGTCTTGAAAAAGGCAAAACCTGATTTGGCTGAGGAGCTGTTGCAGTTTAATCGTGGCGCCGCCCGCTTGGGAGATCTGACAAAAAGCTGCCTGCTCTGCGATAAGGCGAAACAGGAACTCGGTTTTGCGCCAAAATTTTCATTGTCCCAGGGGTTGGGAAAAACAGTCGCCTGGCGTCTTGGAAATAAATAAACGTTCAAATTTTTTTTGAGTTCTCCACGGCCTTTGTGCCTTTGCAGATAGAAGGAGTAAATAGAATGCAAGCAACTATTGCTGTTGTCGGTCTCGGCTATGTCGGCCTGCCCCTGGCGGTGACTTTTGGCAGGTTTTTTCCGACCATTGGTTTTGACATCAAAGAGCAGGCCATAAAAAGCTACAAAAAAGGGGTTGACCCCAACGGCGAGGTCTCAGCCGAGGGCTTTCAGGCCGCCTCGCAGATTTCATTCACCAGTGATCCGGCGGCCATTGGCAAAGCGGATTTTATTGTGGTAGCGGTGCCCACTCCCATTGATAATGCCCGGCAGCCTGATCTCTCTCCCCTGCGTGGGGCGAGTGTCACGGTGGGCCAAAACATGAAAAAAGGCGCAGTGGTTATCTTTGAGTCCACGGTGTATCCCGGCACCACGGAAGAGGTCTGCGTGCCTATTCTGGAAAAAGAGTCGGGAATGCAGTGGAAACGGGATTTTCATGTGGGCTACTCTCCGGAGCGCATTAACCCGGGGGACAGAGAGCACACGTTGACCAGGATTGTCAAGGTGGTATCCGGTGACACCGACGAAACCCTGGAAAAGGTCGCCGGTCTCTATGGGGCCATCATTGAGGCCGGGATATACCGTGCCGGCGGCATTAAAGAGGCTGAGGCCGCCAAGGTCATTGAAAATACCCAGCGTGATCTGAACATTGCGCTGATGAATGAGCTGGCCGTTATCTTCGACCACCTGGGGATCGATACCTTAAATGTTCTCAAAGCCGCAGGAACTAAATGGAATTTTCTGCCTTTCCGGCCAGGGCTTGTGGGAGGACACTGTATCGGGGTGGATCCCTATTATCTGACCTATAAGGCGGAAACCGTCGGCTATCATCCCCAGGTAATTCTGGCCGGCCGCCGGATTAATGATGGCATGGGGAAATTTATCGCTGAGAAAACGGTAAAACTGATGCTTGCCGGCGGGATTAATCTGCAGCAGGCCAAGGTGGGCATTCTGGGGCTGACTTTCAAGGAGAATTGCCCGGATTTGCGTAATTCCAAGGTTTTTGATATCATCCATGAGCTGCAGAGTTTTGGTATAAAGCCCCTTGTCCATGACCCGCGGGCTGATCGGTCTGATCTCCAACGTTACTTTGGGGTAACACCCGCTGAATTGAAGGAAATGCAAGACCTCGCTGCCTTGATTATTGCGGTGCCCCATAAGGAATATTTAGCAAGACCGTTGCAGGATTTCATCGGGCGGCTCGCCGCTGGTGGCTGTCTCATTGATGTCAAATCTGTCCTTGATGCAAACGAGGTGCGGCAGAGCGGGGTGAATTTCTGGAGACTTTAATATCCAAAAGTTTTTTTTCACCACTAAATTGTCGGGCGATAAAAGTTATGTCATCAAGTAGATACTATGTATAAGCGCGTACGATTTGCGCAAAACGGGCCGCGCTGTTAAGCTTGTTTTCCAAACAATTAACCAGAACCATTCCAAAAGGAGACAAGCCATGGAAACAGCAACGGCCC
>Ga0172380_10003754_pt1 | contig 20388 bp, 27 predicted proteins | sample Leawe162metaG_FD_119747 | JGI IMG/M metagenome (GOLD analysis project Ga0172380, IMG submission 119747) | Leachate microbial communities from a municipal landfill in Southern Ontario, Canada - Leachate well 162 metaG | ecosystem: Engineered > Solid waste > Landfill > Unclassified | place... | reverse complement strand
GGAATAGATCTCAAAGATGAGCGGATGTACTATGCCATTAGCCCCTTTATGAAAGACTTGCATGAACGGATGATGGCAGATCCCATAACTTTAAATATGACGTTAGACAAGCCTCAAAAAATAGATCTGGTAGTACAAGCATTTAAATTTTTTACAGCAATAGCCACCTTGGAAGATCATGCTCTTGAAGAAGTTGTGATCCAACAAGAGGATCAAAACAATGATCCAGACCGACTCGCGTGGGACACTGCCTGGATGAGCAAATCTATGTCACGGATTAGTCAATTGCCGGATGATGTCTCTTGCAAATTCCTAAAACTTGATCAAATTAGAAAAAAGCGTACCGCTAAATTAATAGATACAGATATTGGGGTATTGCATCAGTCGCTGCTTATTTCTGAAACAGGCTTTTTACGTCAACCTAATGAAGATTATTTGGGTAAGTATGCAAGGTCTCAAATCCAGTATTTCCGAATGTTTATGTTGTCGATCCCAAAGTTGCATCCTGCGACGATAGCTCATATTGCTAGGTACTGCGTGAGCATGGTGCCAGTGATAGGCAGGGGGGAAGTCGGATTTTTGCCAAAATATTTGAAAATTTGCTTGGAAAATAGTGCACCCGAGAAGATGCCAAATATATTGCCAATGATGCTAGAGAGTATAGTCGAGGGGATCAATGATAGAATTGTATATGGCGGCGCTAATCCTGCAAGTGGCGCAAATTGAATGCGCAGTTTCTGTTTAAGGGCTAGTCGTGTATGATATTCCCTATGGTAAAAATTTCTCTTAAGCAAGTTAGAAATACATTTCTCATACTCAGTTTTGGAATATTGTTGTTTGCTGGTGGGTATGAGACCGCTTCGGTAAGACAAGGCAAGTCTGATAATGCGATTGTCCAGAGATTTGTAGGGAGTACCAAAGAGGGACAGCCAACCGCGGCTGACTTTAGTAAATTTTGGGAAGTGTGGAAGAGACTAGAGAATAGCTACGTAGATACCTCGAAGCTAGATTACGCCAAGATGACCTGGGGATCCATGCAAGGGCTAGCACAATCACTCGATGACCCATATACACAGTACTTGCCGCCGAAAGAAAATAAGCAGGCGAGTGAAGATCTAAGTGGAGCTTTTTACGGAGTAGGGATAGAACTAGGATATAAAGATAGTACGCTGGCTGTAGTCTCGCCTATTACGGGGTCGCCAGCAGAAAAAGCAGGGGTTAAATCGGGGGATTTGATCCTCCACATAAAGGATGAAAAGAAACAGTTAGATATTGATACGCGAGGGATGACATTACCTACCGCAGTGACACATATCCGCGGGGAAAAGGGGACAGCTGTTGTTTTGACACTGTACCGCGAGGGTGGGGACAAATCGTTTGAGGTGTCTATTGTCCGTGACGAAATAGTAGTCCCATCGGTTGAGCTAAAATTTGTTGAAAAGGATGGTAAAAAAATAGCTCACTTGGAGCTACACAAGTTTGGTGGACGAACTGACAAAGAGTGGCTTGCCAAAGTGGCAGAAATTGTAGCTGCTAAACCAGCCGGAGTAGTCTTGGATCTGCGCAATAATCCAGGTGGATATCTGGACGGTGCGGTGTTTGTATCGAGCGAGTTTTTGCAATCTGGGGTAATTGTCAAACAAGAGGGGAGAGCTAGTAGTGAAACATATAGTGTCGACCGTAAAGGGAGTCTGACGACGATCCCGCTCGTAGTGTTAGTCAATAAAGGATCGGCATCGGCGAGTGAAATCACCGCCGGGGCACTACAAGACAACAAACGTGCGCAGATTATTGGCGAACAAAGTTTTGGCAAGGGAACAGTGCAAGAAGTGCAGGATTTGTCGGACGGATCATCGCTCCATGTGACAGTGGCCAAGTGGGTACTGCCGAGCGGGAGATGGATAGGGAAAGAGGGGATCACGCCTGATATCAAGGTCGAGGACCTGCCCTCACAGCCAGGTAACCCTGAGACTAAAGATGTTGATGAGCAGCTAGATAAAGCGATAGAGACGGTACTCCAGTAATCCAGTGTTCCGGTTTTCCAGTGAGAAATTTGACTTCAGCGTTTGTTCAGCTTTTGGTAATATATTTGAGATATTGAAATTTTAAAAAAGTTTTTGTAGTATTTTGGTTATGAAGACAAAAATTACTAAACAGTTTGCGAGTGGTTTGTTGGTTGGAATTTTTTTGATGATCGTGTTTCTCAGTGGTGCCGTATCTCAAAAAATTTGGGGGTTGCCGGTACTCAAAAAATGGGCCGTAAATAGTCAACCAGTAAGAGAAAATACTAGTTTGAAGGTCATAAACGAGGAAAATGTGGTGACGGCGGTAGCTGAACAAGTATCACCAGCGGTGGTGACCGTATCATTTAAACAAAAGACTCCGACGATACAACAAAGTTTTTTGGATCAATTTGGGATATTTGGAATCCAGCCTTTTAGAAGTAATCAGAGCCAAGAGCCAGAGGAAAAACAAATGGATATTGGCAGTGGATTTATTGTGGATAACTCAGGACTAGTTGTGACCAACAAACATGTGGTATCTCAAGGACAGCCGAGTGATTACAAGGTTATTTTGAGTGATGATAGCGAGCACCAGGTAGAGAAAATTTGGCGTGACCCGGTCAATGATTTGGCGATCCTGAAAGTGAGTGATGGGAGCTTGAAAGATGCGGCAGACCTTGGTGACTCGGACCAATTAAAAGTCGGAAACTTTGTGATCGCAATCGGGACTGCTCTAGGAGAATTCCGTCACACTGTGACGACGGGGGTGGTGTCGGGGCTAGGGCGTGGGATAACGGCGGGCGATGGCTTTATGGGAGCGGAAAAACTAGATAACGTTATCCAAACCGATGCGGCGATTAATCCGGGCAACTCGGGTGGTCCACTGCTTAACTCGGCTGGGCAGGTGATAGGGGTAAATGTGGCGGTATCACAAGGAGGGAATGGGATAGGCTTCGCTTTGCCAATTAACGTAGTCAAGGATAGTTTGAAAAACTTTAATGAGACGGGACAGTTTGATAGACCCTTCTTTGGGGTGCGATATCAGATGGTAGACAAAGAGCAGGGGATACTCAATCGAGTGCCGTCGGGAGCCTATGTGGTCGAGGTGGTAAAGGACTCGAGTGCGGACAAAGCGGGGATAGTGAAAGGGGATATCATCATCAAGTTTGATAATCAGGACGTGAGTGAAGTAAAAGGTGGACTGGTGGAGCTACTGGGAAAGAAGAAGATCGGGGACAAAGTGGAGATAGAGTACTACCGGGAGAAGGAGACGAAGAAGATGGTGGTGGAGCTCAAAGGGGAGTAGGCACAGAGTAAATTTTATAGGTATCCTTCCTTAAATCCTGGTTTTCTCCTGATTACTGCCATTTCTCGTTCTACATTTGTCCACCCCATACCCGCTTTATTGTAGTCGTGTTTGGTCTCTGCATGTTTGCTGGTCTTTCTTTCGGCATCCAGTGAAGCTGTTCGCTCGTTAATAAATATTGCATATTCCTGGCAAATGTTGCAAAAAGCAATCGCAAAAATTGTTTGCTTAGATATATTCTTGAGCATGGAAATATTATAGCCAATTATTCTAGGATAGATACTTTACGCGGTTTCTTTGTTAATTTCCTGGTTGAGAGAGAAGAGGAGGTCGGTCAGATTGCCTTCGAGGATGGCTTCGAGATTGTGCCAGGAGAGTCCGACGCGGTGGTCGGTGACACGATTTTGAGGGAAGTTGTAGGTACGGATTTTTTCTGCACGGGAACCTCGGCCGACGGCACTACGTCTGGTGGCTTCGAGTTTGGCAATGCGCTCTTCTTCTTGGATTTCCCAGAGTTTAGAGCGCAAAAAGTCGAGACAAATTTCTCTGTTGCGCTGCTGATACCGCTCTTGCGAGGAAACGGTGGTGATGCCTGTGGGAATGTGGATGAGGCGAACTGCTGTAGAGACTTTGTTGACGTTTTGACCACCATGGCCGCCAGCCCGGAAAAATTGCCACTCGAGATCTTCGTCGCGGACTGTAATCTTTTGGGGGTCAACTTTTGGTAGGACGGCCACACTAGCGGTAGAGGTGTGGATACGACCTTGTGACTCGGTTTCTGGGACTCGCTGAACACGGTGTACGCCTGATTCCCACTTTAATAGGCCGTAAGCACCTTGGGGTAGGGAGGAATCGCTGGGGTGACCGGAGAAGAGGTAAGTTCCTTCTTCGAGAAGTTCATATTTGAGGCCTTGGATCTCGGCAAACCGTTTGTACATACGCTCCAGATCGGCGGCCCAAATTTTGGCTTCGTCACCGCCGGCTCCAGCACGGAACTCGACAATGGCAGGGCGGCGGTCTTGTTCTGAGTCAGGGGAAGTCTCCAGAGAGGCGAGCTGGGCTTGGAGACCGTTTATTTTAGATTGTAGATCGTATATTTCGGCACGAGCCATATTTGCGATCTCATCGTTTCCAGTGGAAAGCTCTTTATTATCTACGATTTGCCGTTCGAGGGCGACAATCTCTTTGGCGAGAATCGCTTTGGGTTCGATATCTGAAATAGCTTCACCAATCTCGGCCATACGACTCTGGTTGGCTGGGTCTGCTGACTCGTCTACAAGAGTGTCATATTTAGTGATTAAGGCGTGCAAATCGGTTGGCATATATAAATTAGTATCAAGTAACGAGTAAAAAGTTACAAGTGGGGAAGGGGATAGCTAAGCCTGAGCGCGGATGTCGGTGAGGGTTTGAGGTCCGGACTGAGTACCTTTACGATCTTTTTTGACTTTTTTGCCGGTGGCGGCTGATTGTTTGGCTTTGAATTTGTCGACACGACCTAGTTGATCGACGAAACGTTGTTCACCAGTGAAGAAAGGGTGACACTTGGCACAGATGTCGACGGCCATGTCAGAGTTGACTGAACCAGTCAGGAAAGCGGCACCGCAAGAGCAAGTGACGGTGATCTGATTGTATTTTGGGTGGATGCCTGTTTTCATAGAGGGTATTGTACCAGCTGGGAGAATTTTGGTAAAGGGTGGGGGTTTGACAGAGAAGAGTAAAATATTCTAATAGCTCAAGTCAAGAGCAAAAAGGAGAATTATGGCAAGTTTACATCAATTATTAGAGATGGGCAGAATTACTAGAACCCCTGAGTATGGTTGGAAAGGAATGGTTGGTTTTAATCCTGATGGTAAAAAACACTTTTTAGAAAGTCTTAGAAGTATTGGTGCTGTAGATTTGGTTGATGGACCAGTTCATTCTATTAGTAAAATGGATGGACAAATTGCCCTAAAATGTATAGGGTCAGAGAGTCCAGTTTTTTTAAGTGAAAGATATGCGGCAATTTTAATTGCGTACTTAGTTTCAGAAGGCGAGACAGGTAATAGTAATTCTGTCAGAAAAACCGACTTTAAAGTTGTTGAACAGAATTATGATTATTTTGCGTGAGTCTCGGCGCGGTAGACGCCGTAGGCGATGATCAGGATGGCAAAGAGGGTGATTAAGGTAGGCTTTTCTCCAAGGATAAAGTATGCGGCGGGGATCGCAACAACGCCATGGAGATAGGTAAAGAGATTGGCTTCAGATACTTCGATTTTGCCGACGGCGTAGAGATGGAGAGCAAAGGCCAAGATTCCGCCAGGGATAGCCATGTAGAGGACGGGGAAGAGAACAGAGGGAGTCGAGAGTAGGATTTGGATGTTGGGGAGTGAGTGGGAATATTTTAAGATGAGACCATAGATAAGGGCCGTGGCAAGGTATGTAGGGGAGCCAAGGAAGATGGGAGGGTTACTTTTGTAGATATGTTTGGCAAGTAGGGCATAGGCTGTATATAAAACGTTGTAGCCCATGATTAGGATATTTCCGGTAGTACTAGAGGGGGTGTCAGTAGAACCCACAAAGATTGGCGCAACCACTAGGATGACAGAACCAAGTAGGGCGAGTCCCATGCCTTGCCATTCTCTATTGCTCTCGCGCTCGTGGAGGAAATAGATACCACCCAGGGTGATAAAGATAGGACCGATAGAGCCAAGCAGCGATGCGTCGAGTGAACTGGTACGAGCGAGGCCTTCGTAGAGTAGATAGAGCGGGATAGTACCAAGTAGCTCAATAAATATTACTTTGATTAAGTATGATAGTTTTGGTTGCTTTTTGATGTAGTACCAAAGAAAAATTGGCATAGAGACTATGCCGGCGGCAAGGAAACGAAAGTACAAATACTGAGTGGATGAAATAATGTCGAGTGCTGGTTTGATAAAAGGGAAGGCGACACCCCAGATAAGGGCGGTCGCAATGAGAGCGAGGTAGGCAAGACGGCGAGATTTGATCACTCCAATACTATCGCAGTTTAGTGATGACTTCGTCAATGGGCAGAGTGATTTGCTCACGAGAAGCGAGATTTTTGAGGGTGACAGAATTGTTTTTCATCTCTTCTTCGCCGATAACGATAGCAAAAGGAATGCTTTTTTTGTCGGCATATTTAAATTGTTTATCGATCTTGTCGGTAGGATCGGGGTAGAGCTCGGTGTTGATGCCTGCGTCGCGGAGGAGTGAGGCGACCTTCAAGGCCTGGCCTTGTAGATCAGGGGAGAAGATGGTGACGAGTGCTTTGGTTTTGGTGACTTGTGTAGGGATTAGACCTAGCTGGTCGGCCGCCTCGACTGTGCGGTCAAAGCCGTAGGCCATACCTGTAGCGGCGATTTTTTGGCCAGTGAGCCTCTCCATGAGTCCGTCATAACGCTCGCCGCCGCCGATAGAACCGACGGTGTAGTCCTCGATCACGATCTCCCAGATAGGTCCCTGGGAATAGGAGAAAGAGCGGGCTAGGGTTGGCTCAAAGCGGTAGTATTCTTCCCCAAAGCCTGATTTTTCTAGATAAGTGATAATGGTTTGAATGGTCTCGTCGGGCTTAATATTGGCAACTGCGTCAAAATACTTGTTAGCGTCTGCGTCAGTTATCCCTTTAGTCATCATGTCGGCAATCACACCGTCACGGCCTATTTTTTTGAGTTTGTCGATGGCTACGATGGCGTCGTAGGGGATATCTTTCATCAGATCGCGATTGTTGAAAATAATCACAGGTTTTTTGAAGCCGATTTTAAGGAGAGTATCGAGGTTGACGGCAATTACTTCAGCGTCGGCTGAGGGGGAACTAATTCCAAAGATGTCTAAATCAAACTGAGTAAATTCCCGGTATCGTCCACGCTGAGTATTTTCGGCTCTAAACACTGATTGGGTTTGGTAGCGACGGAAGGGGAAAGTGAGACTGTTTTGGTTGGCGGCGACATAACGACAGGTGGGAACGGTTTGGTCGTAGCGAAGCATGACCTCACGGCCACCATTGTCAGTAAACTTGTAGAAAAGTTTTTCGTCTTCGCCGATTTCACCTTTGAACACTGAGTATGATTCGAGGGTAGGGGTCTCGATGGGTTCGTATCCCCAGGATTGTGCTGTTTTGATCATGATGTCTTTGACCCATTGCCTCTTATATACTTCGGCGGGTAGGAAATCTCTGAAACCTTTGAGTGTTTGTAGATTTTGTTTTTGCATGAGAAAATTATAGCAGAGCTAAAGGGATATTACTCAGCGATCGAGGCGGTGCCGGTGCGCATGAGAATGGTAGCGGTTAGCTCGTCATGATCATCTGTAGTTGCAGTATAGATGAGAGTATCGCCGACGGCGAGATCGGCAAGTTCGATAGTGCCTACAGCGGATTTGTAAATGGTCTTGATGGTCGTGTAGATAACTTGGTCTTTGTCCGACATATTGAGTGTAAGCGAGTTTTTGTTAATTTTGGTAATTTTGCCGAGGCCGGTTGTTTTTTCTGGTGGCTTGATGGGGTCAATGCTGACGATGAGACGGCGACCAGTTAGCGTCTCTTCGCCATCTGGATAGCCGATGGCAATAACGTAATCACCTATACGGATATCATCGGTTTTGATAGTAGCGTTGCCAGGAGTACGTAAGATGTCGGTATCTGCTTGGAGTTTGATATCTTTCTTGCCACTTTTATCCTCAATAATGACTGTATCTTTGATAACGTCTTTGATAACACCTATATAGGCTCTGGCTGAGGAGAGAGTAGGAATGGCCCCCGATTCTTCAGCCAAACTTTCTTGCAAACGTTTTTTGATATTTTCGGTAATCGCGTCATCTGACATAGCGGAAGGTGAGGCGCTAGAGCTAGCGGAAGGGGTAGCTAAATTTGAGGCAGCGTAAATAGGAGAGTGGCTATAGATAAATAGTGAGAGGTAAATTGTGGTGATGAGAGGGATCAAAAACTGTTTTTTCTGCATAGGTTTTTTGAAGGTTTTACTCTATCACAACTCAGCTGTTGTGTACACTGCGTTGACCGTACCCTCTATTTTTGTACCATCATTTTGATAGACAACAATCTTGATGGTGTTGGCACCCTTGATGAGGGAGATCTCTTGGCTAAAAGTACCAAGATCGTTTGGGACGATGAGGTATTCTCCTTTTTCGCCGAGTATGGCGATGTAGGTATCTGGGAGTGTCTTGCCAGATAAGGTTAATTTTGGTTCACTGAGGACTGAGTTGTCTAAGGTTGTGAGTTCGAGAAATAACGATTTTTTGTCTTCGGGGGGAGTTGTTTTTTTGGTTTGGAGAAAGGCTTCTTTAGTGGGAAGCTTGATATTTTTTAGCGCGTAACGAGCTCTCATGATGCCCCCTGTTACGATAAGAGCTAGTATGAGACCTATAACAACTGCTACAGTGGCTTCTTTTTTGACTTTCATCTTGAGCACATCTTAGCTGAACAAAATTAAATCGTAAATAGGTAAAATGGAGTAAAGCCTGCCTGCGCAGGCAGGACTGTAAAGACCTAAGAGAGCGTGGTATTATAGTTACCTATGGATATCAGCTACATTAAGGACGCGAATTTTAAGATCAAAGCCAAGACTGGGACTGTGGCTCTCGACGAAACAAAGTTGATGATCTCTCACAAGACAGGAGGAGAAGATTTTGTGATCACTAATCCTGGCGAGTACGAAGTAGAGGGGATCTCTGTCTTTGGATATAAAGCAGATGAATCAAATATTTACGTAATCCAGTTTGAAGATATCCGTGTTTTGTATCTAGGCAATTTGGTAAAGCCCCTGACAGAGAAAAATATTACGGACCTGGAAAATATCGATGTCGTGATAGTGCCTACAGACGCGATGCCAATAAAAGATGTGATCGAGATGGTATCAAAATTAGAGCCATATTACGTGCTGCCATTTGGCGAATTACGAGATAAATTTGTTGCTTCGTACGAACATGGTAGTCGTAGTGTGAAGAGTCTCAATTTGAGCAAGGTGAGTTTGCCAGAAGATTTGACTGAAGTGATTGTGTTTGAATAGTCTCTGTAGGGCAATGGTAGAATATTCGTATGGCAGTGCAAAAAGTTCCACCACATAGTGATGATGCGGAAAAGAGTGTTCTAGGGTCTATCCTCATAGACAAGGATGCGATTGTGCAGGTTTCAGAGTTCTTGGCGGCCGAGCATTTTTACCAAAACAAACATGCGGATATTTATGAAGCGATGCTCAAATTGTTTGAGGCGCGCGAGCCGATAGATCTAGTGACTTTACCTCAGAAATTAAAATCAATGAAGTTGTTGGATGCTGTAGGCGGGGTGAGTTATATCTCTACGCTGATAGAAGGAGTGCCCAGTTCGGCAAATATCCGTCATTACGGCGAGATTATCCAGGGGTATTACACTAGGAGAAGGCTGATCTCAGATTCTTCTTCGATGATTGAAATGTCATTTGATGAAAGTAGTGATATCGCAGGAATTCTCGATAGCGCTGAACAAAAGGTCTTTTCATTGTCGCAGTCTAGTACCAAACAAGGGTTTATCCCGATCCGTAGCGTACTATCTGAGAGTTTTGACCGGCTGGACGAACTATCTAAAAAATCTGGCTCACTCCGCGGGGTGCCGTCGGGTTTTGCTGACTTGGACAATTGTCTGGCTGGGATGCAGGACTCAAACTTGATTATTTTGGCCGCAAGGCCAGGTATGGGGAAAACGGCATTTTCGCTGAACATTGCACAGTATGCTAGTGTGGTCGCCAAGGTGCCGGTTGGATACTTTTCTCTAGAAATGAGTAAAGAAGAGCTCGTGGACCGTATGCTCGTGTCGCAGGCCGATATAGATGCCTGGCGCCTAAAGACTGGCAAGCTGACACCACAGGACTTTGAGAAGCTATCTGAGGCGATGGGAGTACTAGCGGAGGCGCCACTCTTTATCGACGATACGCCAGGTATCTCGGTCCTAGAGATGCGCACTAAGGCGCGGAGACTAAAGTCGGAGCACAATGTGGGACTGATATTTGTCGACTATTTGCAGCTAGTAAAGGGTCGTAATCTAGAAAACCGCGTGCAAGAAGTGGCCGAGATCTCTCAAGGAATGAAAAATTTGGCTCGTGAACTAAAGATCCCAGTTGTGGCTATGTCGCAGCTATCACGTGCGATCGAAAATAGGGGAGCAGGTAGCTCGCCACAATTGTCGGACCTGCGTGAGTCTGGGAGTATCGAGCAAGACGCGGACGTGGTGATGTTCCTTTACCGTGAAGATGCTGAGGACCTCTCATCCGTTAAACTAAATATAGCCAAACATCGCAACGGGGCACTACGGACTATAGATCTACGGTTCAAGGGTGATCGTGTCCGGTTTTACGGAGTAGATAAAGCGCACTAATTTTGTGATGTGCCTAGGGAGAGACTCGAACTCTCAAGGTCATTACAACCACGAGTTTTTGAGACTCGCGCGTATACCATTCCGCCACCTAGGCTACATTAAGTATTATATCTCACAATTCCACCGAGCGACTGTGTTGTTTTTGTTACTGAAGGGTAGTGGATGTGCATGGTGAACTCAGAAGCATGAGGTTATAGTATATTTTTAATGTGTCAAAGTGGTGAATGTCAAAGTCAACGTGCCCGTGCAGCTGATGAGATGATCCGAACGTTGAGTGTTGGAATGAATTCTGGAAACTCTGCACTTGCTGAAATGAGAAAAAGAACGCCGTGGATTACGGCAGAAGAAGTCGTTGCCCTTAGATATAACTTGGATGCAAGTTTTGCTCCGGTATTAGCTGCTAACTTGGATGAGATTATTGAACTTTTAGGTAACCAACTATCTAAGTAACCATAGCACTATAAGCAACAAGAATTGTGGCGTAAGACCGTCCCACATCCGAGGAATAGAGTGGTGGAAGGAGTGGTGGAATCTGTTGATTGGTTTCATGAAAGACGGTTCCCATTTGAGGAAATTGCGGGGAGCTTCGAGGAAATCTGGGAGTAGTCCTAGAAAAGCACCCCAGTAAGGTGCAAAGTTGTGAACACTTGCTGACGCAAGGCCTGGAAATAGTGGGTACTGGCGATAATAAAACACGAGGACGATAATGCCGGCCAGAGCGAGATCAATTAAGCCATGAATGAAGGCGGCATGACGTGATTTGCTCCCATTGCCGAGGCCAGTGCCAGCATCCCAGTGGGGAACTGCATCTTCGAGATAGTGTGAGAGGAGAATGAGGGGGATAGCTAGATAGGGATTGTCAATTTTTGAGGCAATGACAGCACCTGTGACGGCATGTGAAATGCTAAGCATAGGGACTAGTGTAGAGTGAATAGTGTATAGTGTAAAGTCATATTATGTTGCCAATATTATTTAGTCTCGGACCGGTCAAGATATATTCTTATGGCTTGTTGTTGGCAATTGGGTTGTTTCTGGGTCTTTACTGGTGGTGGAAGATGGGGAGAGATGAGCACTTTGATGAGATTGCTTTGTTTGATCAATACTTTTTGTCCGTCATAACTTTTTTAATTACTGGTAGGCTCGGATATGTTTTTGCCCATATGAAAGAATTGGGGTCAGTTTATCGAACCTTTGCCATTTTGGCATATCCTGGAATAAATATGGCTGTTGGGATAGTTTCGGTGGTTATTTTGATGATCTTATTTGCACGGGCGCATAATTGGAATGAGTGGAAAGTGGCGGATGGTTTGGTAGTGTCGTTATCGTTAATTTTGGTTTTTGGTTCAATTGGAGCGATTTTGAATGGGACTAGTCCAATTTGGCAAGTAAATGCTTGGGGGGCGATATGGGCCCTGATTACTTTTGTGGTTGTGTCGAGAGTGAGAAAGGATTTTCGTTTTTATGCTTGGTATAAAGGCGAATCTAGTATGGCGCAAGAGGGTTTAGCTAGTTTGATTTTTGTGTCACTTGCGGGGCTTTATTATATGGTCGTGAGTTTTGTGGATCACCCAAGTTGGAAAATAGGGATCATCCCAGGAGGATTTGTAGTCGGGCTTGTAATTAGCGCGCTTGGCTTGTATCTGATAAATAAACGGGTGGGTAGACGGGAGAACACTTTGTGGGGTAAGCTAAGTAATATTATAAGGAGAAAATAACTATGCAATATCCCAGAAATATTTTACAACCTGTGGTCGATTACCTAAAGAAGTTAGAGGGTGAGTTGCTGCACCGCCGGAGCTCCCTGGCTAAAGAAGATCCATTTGCCGATACTAGCCGTTTAAATGATAATGCGAGCGATGATACCGAAGCTGCCGAACAAAATGGTCATGAGATGTCAGCTGCGCTAGGTGCAGAGACAAGTCAGGCTCTCAAGAGAGTACGACAGGCAATGCGGAGAGTCGAAGAGGGGACATATGGTAAATGCACTAAATGTGGGGCCATGATCAACACCGATAGACTGGGAATCGATCCTACAGCCGACTTGTGTATGGATTGCGCGAAAAATGCTTAATAGGGGAATCTCGTTTGGAGCCTGGCCGGGAATACCGGTTTGGGTAATCGTTCTCGTCTTGTTGGGACTTTTGGTTTATGTGGTCGTGCCTGCCGGTGCAGGAAAAATGCGGGAATTGTGGGGGAGGGTAGGGCTAGGACTAATTATTCTTGGCGGGGCAGGGAATCTGGTAAGTAGATTGATGTATGGCGGAGTGATAGATAATCTAAATTTTTTTGGTCTGTTTTATAACAATATTTGGGACTGGATGATTGGGGTGGGAGTGGGAATATATCTATTTAAGCGGTAAAATTTTGTCTTAACCCCTGTTACAATATAGAACATGGAAATATCCACAATTTTTGAGGATAGTGAAATAGTTGTGATCGACAAGCCATCTGGACTTGTATGTAATAGGGCCGTGACGATACAGGAGGCCACACTTCAGGACTGGTGGGATAGTAAATATGCTGCTACAAGGGTTAAACCCTCGCCAGAGGTGCAAGTAGCTCCCCAAATACAAGGGTTAAACCCTTGTATGACGGATGAGCAATACTTTGTAGAAAGGTCTGGGCTCGTGCATAGACTAGATAGGGAGACGAGTGGGGTGATGGTGATGGCCAAGACGACAGAAGCCTTTGTGAGCTTGCTCAAGCAGTTCAAGGAGCATAGCGTAAAGAAGGAGTATCTAGCGCTGACCCATGGATACTGGAGTGCCCGGGAGGGAGAAATTAACCTACCACTAGCTAGGCGACGTGATGATAGGAAGAAGTTTGGTGTGAGGGAGGACGGGCGAGAGAGTATGACTCACTACGACGTTTTGTCGGAGTACACAAATTGGGAGTTCCCCAAAGAATTAAAAGTCGATGATAGGGGCTATGTGGGATTTAGTTTGGTATCTTTTAAACCAAAAACTGGTCGGACTCACCAGATCCGGGTACATGCCCAGCAACTAGGACATCCTCTTGTAGGGGACATGGATTATGCGGGGCGCAAGAGGAGTAGGGAGGATCGTAAATGGGCCTTTCGAGTGATGCTGCAGGCGCAGAAGATAGAGTTTGAACATCCTAGGAATGGGAAGAGGATAAATTTTGAGTCAAAGAATGAGGAGCTGAAAAATGTTTTGAAATGCCTGGGTGGTGAAGCGAATCACATACCAGGTGTGTGATATTGACGCGGTGTGGGATAATTGGCGTAGTGAAACTATATACTATTTAAATTTTATTTATGAGTAAGTTGCCAGTGGCGCTATCAGCTGAGGATGAAGTAATTGCTGCAGATACCCTTAGCCTAGTAATGGAGGTTTTAGGTAGTCTTGGTGATAGAAGTATGGAGATTTACTTGGCACATCACCAAGATGGTGTGTCAATTAGAGATTTGGCAATTTCTTTCGGTACTAATGAAGGTGCGATTAGAAATAGATTGAATCGAGCTCAAACTACAATTGATGGTAGGGTTCAAAGTGGTAGACTTGGACTTGAGAAGTGATATCTGTGAAAATTTGACAGGGTGGAGGATAATTGTTTTAATGCCTGTGAATCATTTGGAGAATAATTATGACTAGACCCACAGAACAAGCTCTCGAGAGAGCGGGAAAATATATTAAAGCACCTCGGAATGAAAGTAGATTTAATAAAGTTGTTGGTTCGAAGGAATGGTTTGTTTTGCAGGTCGGTTTAGTAGCTGGGCAACTTCTTGAGGGGTTGCCAAGACTTAATAGAGCATACGATTTAAGTAGATTTGCAGAGGTATTTGAATTTGAGGTAAAATCAGCTAGCGATATTGGAGCTAAGACTGTGCTAGACGACATGGTGCATCAGACTGAAATGGCGATGTTGTTTTTGGAAGAAGCTAGGCCTGAAAAATATGATAAATACTCTAAGGATTTTCTACGAGACATCTTCAAGGTAGTCTATAATTTAGAAGAGTGATTAGATAATTAGCATGGCGTCGCCGAACGAGAAGAAACGGTATTTTTCGTGGACGGCTTCGGCGTAGGCTTGGCCTAAAAGTGAGTCGGCAAATGAGGTAAAGGGAACAGTGGTTTGTGGGGCAGAGCAGAAGGCAGAGACGAGCATGAGGAGAGTAGATCCCGGTAGATGGAAATTGGTCATTAGGGCGTCGGTTAGCGCAAACTGATAGGGTGGATAGATAAAGATGGAGGTAGAGTGGGAGCCCGGTCGGAGTTCGGGATTTGATTCGAGGGCACGCATGGTGGTGGTGCCGATGGAGAGGAGTTTTTGACCGGAATTTTTCAGATGAGCAATATTTTGCGAGGTAGTAGGAGAAATAGTGTAGGACTCAGCGTGCATGTGATGATCCTCGATCTTGTCCTCTTTGACTGGGAGGAAAGTGCCGAGGCCAACGTTTAAGGTGAGTTCATTCCAACTATGACCCACTTTGATATGTTTGAGCAAATCTTCTGTAAAGTGGAGACCAGCCGTTGGGGCAGCGGCGGAGAAGCCATATTTGGCGTAAATAGTTTGGTAATCGGCAGAGTTACCTAGGAGTTTTTTGATATATGGCGGGGTAGGCATGGTGCCGAGCTGAGAGAGTAGAGTGCGAAGCTGTGACTCTTCGATATTGAAGTGGATAGTCCGTTCGATGTCTTTGACGTGTGTGATGGTGCCGGTGAGTGAAGGAGAGAAAATGATAGTATCTCCGATTTTGAGACCAGGGCGAGCGATACAGTGATAGCTAGAGTGACCGAGAGGCTCAGTGAGTAGGATCTCGACTTTGCCACCTGTAGGTTTGGCGCCAATGAGACGAGATGGGAAGACTTTGGTATTGTTGGCGACGATAAAATAGTTTTTGGGCAAAAGAGAGGGCAAATCGTAAATATGGTGATGAGAAATCTCCCCAGTTTGCCGATTGATGTACATGAGTCGAGCAGAGTCGCGGGGGACCGCCTGCTCCTGCGCGATCAAATCTTGTGGAAGGTGGTAGCTAAAGTCAGATAACAACATGAAGCTTATTATAACCGCAAAAGTAGAGGGTGCAGTACTAGGTATGTTAGCATGGAGAAATGAGTAAACGATTTTGGTGGGTGAAGTTGTTGATCGGCGGAATTGTAGTTATGATCCTGGTTGGACTCTGTATCAGGGAGTATCGCACTAGTCAGGTTGCAGGTCACTCTGAATATCGTTTTAACTTGGCGCTAATTGGAAAAAATTCGAGTATCACTTTTGTGTCAGTTGATCCGATGGAAAAGTCGATTTTGACTATTCCATTTCCGACTGATTTAGCAATTACATCGCGGACGAGCGGAGAATACTCGATTTCGTCACTGTACAAGTTGGGGGCTTATAAAGGTAAAGGAGGAGTATTTGCCAGACAGAAAATTCAAGGATTTATGCGGGTACCAGTACCTGGCTATTTAGTAACCAATAGCAGTCTAAGGTCTGGACTTTTGCAGGTGATTTTTGGTCGCCCAGAAACTAGTCTGTCCAAGCTAGATGCGGTAATTTTGTTTTACCGGACGAGTAGATACGCAAATAGGGAAGTAAAAGAAGCGGAGCTGGTGCGAGCAGGGGTAATAAATAACAAAAAATATTATCCTGAAAGACTGCAAGAATATGTGGGGACACGACTTTTTGATTGGGGTATTGGAGCGAACGAAACGACGGTCGCAATCGTGAATGAGAGTGGGGAAAATGGCTTGGGGAGTGATATGGCTGATTTTTTGACAAATTTGGGACTGGATGTGGTGATGGTGAGATCGGTCAGTGGCAAAGAGATGCTCGAAAAATCTGAGTGGCAGGTGGGAAATGAGGACAGTGCAAAAGAATCGGGATACATTTTTCAAAATTTGTTTGGCTTTGACAGACCGAAAATAGAGACTATTCCTGGTGAATATCGTTCGATGGTTTTAATTAGAGTGGGGAAAGACGCAAAAGAATTATTTTGATTTTTTGACGAGGTTGCTACGTGAGAAGGTCGCGCCCGATGAGGGCTGTTTGGGACGTTTTATTTCGCGGATAAAAATCGTAGCGGTGTTGTCGCTGGCACCTTTGAGGCACGCGGTGTAGTTGTAGCCATTTTTTATGAGGTCGATAAGTTTGAGGGAGAGATCGTCAGGTAGACAACCTATGCAAGTTTTTTCGTCGGTATAAATGGCAATCAGGCGAGTACGTGGAACAAGGGTTAAACGCTGTTTGCAAACAAGTGAAAGCAAAATGTCGCGTGAGGCCACTTTGATAAGCATGGTACTTTTTGTGATGCCGGGAAGTTCGATAAAATCTTCTTCGGATAATAAAGCAACGCTCGACATGTTGTTTTTTTGGTGAGGAAGGAGCTTGAGATTTTTGGTGGCGATTGTGTCGTATTTATCTATCTTGAGGACTTGCTCGTAGGCATCTTTGGCCGCTTCTTTTTGTCCTAGCTCAGTGTAAGCACGTCCGAGGCGATTGAGAGCGGTAATATTTTGCGGATGATCAGAGAGAATTTCGAGATTGATTTCGACGGCGGTCTCCCAATCTCCACTGAGGGCACTACGTATAGCTTTGTCTTGTAAGTCATGCATTGATCGCCTCATTATCGGGATTCTGAGGGTGTTTGTCAACCCTCCATCTCCTTTCTGCTATGACGAGCAGGGGTGATAGAATGTAAATATGTCGGGACATAGTAAGTGGAGCAACATCAAGAATAAAAAGGCAGCCAATGATGCGGCTAAAGGTAGTGTTTTTACTAAGATGGCCAAAGGGATAACAATCGCGGTAAAGAAAGGTGGCGGAGTCGGGGATCCTGATCAAAACTTTTCACTGCGACTAGCGATAGATAAAGCGCGGGCTGTAAATATGCCAAAGGAAAATATTGACCGTGCGATCGATAAAGGACTGGGCAAGAGTGGCAGTGAGCTAGCTGAACTAACAATAGAAGTTTTTGCTCCTGATGGTGTAATGGCAATCCTGGAGGTAGTAGCCGATAGTCGCAATAGAGTGGTAGCGGAGATCCGAACGTTAATAGAAAAGCACGGGGGAAGGATGGGTGAGCCTGGTAGCGTTATGTATCTTTTTGATCATTGTGGGATAGTACATACAACGGAAAAGATCGACGATGAGAGGGAGCTAGAGTTGATAGATATTGGGATGATAGATATGGTTGAGGAAGAAAGTGGGACGACTATTTATACCGTGGCTGAATCTATGCATGAAGTAATAAAGTATTTACACAAGCAGGGGATAAACGCAGGCGGTACGATTGGCTATCGGCCAAAGACAACGGTAGAACTAGCTGATTCGACTAGGGTAGAAGATTTTTTGGGTAATATTGCTGACTATGAAGATGTGCAGGAGGTATATGCCAATTTGGGATAGGAAAAAGGGAACTAAAAATATGCTGGTAATGACTAAACGGCGAAAGTTTTTGTTGGTATCAATTTTGCTGTCTTTTGGACTACTGATTGTGCAGAGGCTGCCTGTAGAGTCGCGGTATAGTGCGATTGGGTTTTTTGCGTTGTCGGCTGGACTCCTGACCACATGGTCACTGCTAAAAGATCTGCATGGTATTGCATGGTTGGTCAACTTGATCTTGCCGACCCTTTATCCGGTGTCCGTGGCATTGTTTTATTTCCTTTTACCTCAGGCGGCGATAACCCGAGGGATTGTTGTACTTTTGTTTGCGGTCTCGATGTATGCCTTGCTTTTGACTGTGAATATTTTTGCAGTTGCGACTACTAGAACAATTCAATTGTTGCGGGCGGCGAGGGCGGTAGGGTTTATCTTGTCGATTCTGACTAGTGCCTTTTTGTTTCATGTAATTTTTTCTCTGAGAGTGGCCTGGTGGATAGTGGGGTTGTTGGTTTTTGTGTCAGCACTTCCGATTCTTTGGCAGGGAGTGTGGTCTTATGTAGCTTCGAATACGATAAAACGGGAATTTTATTATGGTTTGGTCGGGGCAGTGGTAATTGCAGAGATGGGGATTGCCTTGTCTTTTTGGCTGATCGAAGTGCCATTGGCCAGTGTCGTACTAGCGATGGGAATGTATGTGACACTTGGGTTGTTTCAGCATGACCTAGAAGGTAGATTGTTTAGCCGAACAATTCAAGAGTATCTAGGGTTTGCAGGGATAGTATTTTTGGTTGTGACAACGGCAGTAATCATGAGGTGGATGAGGTAAAGCACAGGCCTCCCATTGATGTGCAGGGTGGGGGAGTCCTATAGTTTTCTATAATGTCCTATAATAATTATAGGCTTTTCACGAATAGTCCTATAGTTTTTCACGTATGTGGATAAAAAGTATCCGATCCTTGCGTGACTACTGATGACTTATTGTGATCAATCCTGTTACCTTTTGATACAGTTAGTACCTGGCATACGCCGACAGTGTGTGCCAATTACGCCTGGGTATGCCTGGGGAGGGAGTGGTCTCTCCAGATCTACATCTGGGAATGCAGGTTGGGTGAGAAGGTGGTAAGTCCAATGACCACAGAGAGAAATAGATAGCTAATTAAGTTGGAGAGAAGTGAAGCTATATCAGCGAGGGTTAAATGACGAGTTTGACTGACGTAATGACGACACCCTTTTGTTGGACTGATGCCTGGTTGAAAGTGGTTATCTCTCATGTCGCACAATATATCTTTTATGACATAAACCTTGGATTCGATAGGGGGATAGGTATTTTGAGATTTTGAGACTTTAAAATGCGAATTGGTGTTAATAGTCATTATTCAAGGATTTCTTTGTTTTAAAGTCCCCCACTTCATTTGATCTGTCGCTTTAATCCTTTCCGAAATAAACCCGTAGAATTTGCGGGTTTTTGGCTATGTAACTGGTCGTCTATACCTGGGAATGAGGCGTACAATCGATTCTACGGGCTCGTGATCTGGTAGGAAGTGGTATTTTAGGCTAATTTTGCTTATTGGCGGCAATACCGTATGGGTAAAAATATTTGTTCCAGCTATCTGCCGTGGTGTGATAGAGATGTCCGCCATAGTGCCAATCTACTAGTGCTTCGCGGTTGCTCGATGATGCTGAGCTTGTTCCATTTATGTGGATCCATAGTTTTGAGTGCGACAACTGTCATGTTTGTTTTGACTATTTGCATAGGTAGATTATAGCTTGTTGACAAGCGATAGCCAATGTCGCACAATGTTGTGTATAGGCTATCGTCAGATCCCCTGCCCTAGGGAATTTGACTACTATTAACTATAGGATAGCTATAAATACCACTATAGGGTAATGAGCTTCACATCGTGCGTGTGTGATTGGTGTGTATGTGCAAAATAGACGGATATATCATCCCCAATATTAATTCGCTCAATCTAGCAGTTGACGTTATATGAGTGCTAAAGGCACTACTCCAACACTCCAGGCCTGCATCGAAGAGTACCTCGAGTATCTTACAATTGAAAGACAAGTCTCTCCATTTACGATTCGCAATTATCGATTTTATCTTTTGAAGTTTGCTTCTTGGCTTGAAAAATATTATCCAGATTTAGATTTGACGAATGTAACCTCTAAGATGCTAAAGACGTATCGGGTTTTTTTGGCACAACATAAAAATGATAAAGGCGAATATCTCTCGCCAGTGACCCAAGGTTATTACGTGATTGCGCTAAGATCCATGCTCCGTTACCTACTGCGACAAGATTATGAAGTGGTCTCGCCCGAGCGACTGGAGCTACCCAAGGGCAAGGAGCACTCACTAAAATTTTTAGACTACTCACATGTCG
>Ga0172380_10003753_pt1 | contig 20391 bp, 16 predicted proteins | sample Leawe162metaG_FD_119747 | JGI IMG/M metagenome (GOLD analysis project Ga0172380, IMG submission 119747) | Leachate microbial communities from a municipal landfill in Southern Ontario, Canada - Leachate well 162 metaG | ecosystem: Engineered > Solid waste > Landfill > Unclassified | place... | reverse complement strand
GTAGGTTGGTCGTATGGCAAATCAACCGCAGGGCTCATTGGGGCGAGGCACTCGTCGGGTGTCGTTCGCTGCTGCCGAGTTGCCGGGTGTTGAGTCGCTTATTCACTTGATTGAGACGGATCCTTATTCGTTGCCTGCTGCGGAGCAGCTTGAGTTGTTGACGGCGTGGGAGCGTCATAGTGCGTGGTTGGAGTCGTTGAAGGTTGATGCGCTAGAAGCGTTTTCGGGTCCGGACCCAGATAGGGGTGAGGGTGGCGGCGAGGGTCCTTCCGTTTCTGGCCATGACGGCCGCGAGGATGACGTGAACGCGGTCGAGGACGCGAAGTGTGACGAAGTTGCTGCTGCGTTGCACATCTCGGTGGGTACCGCGCAGCGTCGGATTGCGATTGCCCGCGACCTTGTCCACAAGTTGCCGCAGACGCGTCGGTTGTTGCGCTCCGGGCGCTGTAGTTACGCCCAGGCGATGGTGGTGTCCGATGAGTGCCAGTTGCTCACGGTGGAACAGTGTGCTCGGGTGGAGGCAACTGCGCTGCGGCGTATCTCGGTTCAAACGCCGCAGTTGACCCGGCGCAGCGTGCAACGTGTTGTCACCTCAATCTGCCCGCCGCGCCCAGCTGATGTGGTGGACGCGGAGTTCGCGCGCCGCGATGTCACCTTCGTTCGGGTCAACGGGGTGATGGCGACGATCTACGCGACGCTGCCGATCCCGGATGCGATGGCGTTGTGGAACGCGGTCACATCGCTGGCTCACCGCGACCAGCGCGCTGATGATCCACGGACCATGGCGCACCGGAGGGCGGATGCGCTCACTGCGATGGCACATTCGGTACTCGATGACCGCACCCTGCCTGTGATGCAGGGCAAGAAGCGCCTCGACACTCAGGTTGTCATCAGCCTCGAGACGCTCCTAGGTGTAAACGATGACGCTGCCGAAATTGTTGGCTATGGCCCGATCCCAGCGCATTTGGCACGTCGGCTCGCGACGGAATCGGATACCTGGCGCCGACTGGTGACAGATCCCGTCACGGGCCACTTACTCGATTACGGGACCACTACGTATCGGCCGCCAACCGCGTTGCGTGAGTTCATCATCGCGCGTGACCGGACCTGCCAGTTCCCCAGTTGCAACGTCGCCGGATGGCGCTGCGACCTCGACCACGTGGTCCCTTGGACGGGGACACGTGAAGGCGGTCACACGAGCGCAGACAATCTGATCACGCTTTGTCGAAGGCATCACCGGATGAAAACGCACAACCGATGGCGCGTGACGATCTTCAAACCCGACGAAGTCGGGCTCGATGGTTCCGCCGAGACAGTCCTGCGTTGGGCAAGTCCAAGTGGCGGGGTGTATGACCGCACGCGGACGCAACTGCATGAGCCGCGCACGGCGATGACCGGGATGGAATCCACGTTCGCAGCGATCCTCGCCGCTTGAACGTTGGTCGCTGCCTAGCCAACCGTTCTTTCGGGGTTGTCTACGTACGATGAAGTCGTAGATCGTGCATAAGGGCACCGAGGCGTCCTTGGAGAGTCTGTCACAAAGTGCCCCCGGCGTGATTCGAACACGCGCGCATGGCTCCGGAGGCCACTGCTCTATCCCCTGAGCTACGGGGGCTCATTGGTGCGAGAGCCTACCCGGAGTCAATGAACGGCAACAACTTCCGTCCGTCCAACGTGCGAGATTTGCCCTCAATTGACCGTACGGCAACGACTTCAGGGTAGGAAGCGCGCAACTGTTCCTCGATTCCTTCACGCAATGTCGTGCCCGAACTCGCGCATCCCTGACAGGCGCCGATGAGCCGGACGGTCACTACGGCAGCATCCACCGACTCGAGTTCAATTTTGCCGCCGTGGGAAGCGACGCAGGTCTGCAGCGGCCCGTCCAGCAGGCGATTGACGGCGTCGGCAAGCTCTTCGTCAGTGCGCGCAGCGGTGGTGCAGTGGATTTGATTGCCCTCATTGAGGAACGCTGAAAGTGCTGCCTGGAGTCCCGGCGCCACCATGCGAAGGCTCTCGACGTCCCGAGCACGGACCGTGACTTCGCCTTCGCCAACAACAACTTCGGTGACCGTGCCTGTGTCGAGTTCGTCGATCCAGCGAGGCGGCGATCCGTCGGCCTGCCCTGCCGATCGCAACACTGCCGGTCCGCTGACGATGCCGCCGCGCACGATCCACCGCAAGACCAACGGATCTGTCGTGGCTTCCACGTGCATGGCGACGTTGACCATGGCTGTCTAGCTCGTGATCGCTGTGACCACGGTGTTGGCGATGAACCCGCCGACCCAGGCCAACGCGAACATGTAGCAAAAAGCGAGCAAGGGCCATCGTCTGGAATTGGTCTCGCGTCGCATCACCGCGATCGTCGACATACATTGCAGCGCAAACACGAAGAAGACCAGGATTGCTGCGACTGTGCCGGGGGAGTAGACCGGCTTTCCATCCGGGTTCGTGTCGTTCTGCAGTGATGTTGTGATGTCGGCGTCGTCATCGCATTGTGCCGCGGTGATCTGGCCAAGTGTTGAGACGAAGACCTCGCTAGCCGACATCGACGCGATCAGCGCGACATTGATCTCCCAGTTGAACCCAAGGGGCGCAAACACTGGCTCCACAGCGCGGCCCACGGAACCCGCGACGGAGTGTTGCAACTGGTAGCTCGTCGCCACTTGTTCGTCAGGGCTCACAGGCGACAGGCTGTAGGTTCCGGGGAGGTCTTCGACCGTGACGGTGTTGCCGCTCACGCTCGCTTCGCCAGTCCGCCGCGAAGCAGTGACGCCTGGGTAGTTGCCGGTCTTCGCACGCAACCCTGTGAGTTGATTGATCAGGGTCGTCTTGCCAGCGTTCGGGCTGCCGATCAGTGCAATTCGTGCCTGCGAAATGAGAGTGGATCCCGATGCTTCGGCAGGTTCGTGGCAACTCATGCGGATTCCGGGTCGTCGACGATCACCAGGACTTGGTTCGACTCGGCAATCCGCAGACACATCTGGTTGCCCCGCAGCTCAAGGATCGTCGGGTCACCCATTGGTGCTCGGCGCACCGTCGTCATTTTGGTGCCTGGCAGGAATCCGAGGTGGCTAAGCCGCCGCCCGACGGGATCGTCACACCCTTCGACCCGGTCAATCCTCGCGGTCTGGCCAGGTGTCAATCCAGCGAGTGAACCGGGTGTAGAGGGTGACGTGCGCTTCGCCACGACCATCTCCTCTTCCTTAGGTAAGGAAAACCTCATGGAGCTAAGCGCTACCTCACTAGCTGAGTGGACCGGATGGAGCAAGCCGCCGCCGCAACGCGTTACTCGACGTGACTTAGTCTTGGTTCTCGTGACCCCAGGCGAGCTAGCAGACGTAGTTGGAACCGCGCTTCGCGAATGCGTGGCATCCGGGACGATCGAGGTGGAACTCGACCAGTTGCCGACGTCGCCGGTCATTGAACGACCCAAGAACCCCGAACACGGTGACTACGCGACGAACGTCGCGATGCAGTTAGCGAAGCCCGCAAAAGCGAACCCGCGTGTGATTGCCGCCGCGCTCGCTGATCAACTTGCTGGGACGCCCGGTATTGCCGGCGTAGAAATTGCTGGACCTGGGTTTCTCAACATTCGAATCGAGGCCGCAGCGCAAGGCGTCTTGGCTGAAGCTGCGGTTCTTGCCGGGGTCGAATACGGCCGCGGCGACGCCCTCGCTGGAAAGCGCTTCAACGTTGAGTTCATCTCTGCAAATCCGACCGGGCCGCTACACCTCGGGCACACTCGGTGGGCCGCAGTGGGCGATGCGATCGCGTCTGTGCTCAGCGCTGCCGGAGCTGATGTTGATCGCGAGTTCTACATCAACGACCGCGGCGTTCAAATGGACATGTTTGGCGCTTCGTTGAGGGCTTCCGCGCTCGGCCTGCCGACACCCGAAAACGGCTACCGTGGTGGGTACATTGCCGATCTAGCGGCGGAGATCGTTGCAGAGGATCCCGCCATCCTCGACCTCCCCGAAGACGAACAATTTGTCGCGTTTCGCGAGGCTGGCTACCGGTTGCAGTTGGCTCAGCAGCAAGGCACGCTCAACACGTTTCACACGTACTTTGACACGTGGTTCTCAGAGCGATCCCTGCACGCTGACGGTGGCGTCGAGCGTGCACTCGAGAAGCTGCGGGCACAGGGCCACGTGTATGAACTCGACGGTGCTGTCTGGCTTCGCACGACCGATTTCGACGACGATAAGGACCGCGTTCTCATTAAGGCGAACGGGGATCTCACCTACTTCGCATCCGACTGTGCGTACTACGTGAACAAACGTGATCGCGGCTTCGATACGAACCTGTATCTGCTCGGCGCCGATCACCACGGTTATGTGAACCGCCTGCGGGCGGTTTCGGCGTGCGCGGGTGACGATCCCGAAGTCGCGATCGAGGTCCTCATCGGCCAGTTGGTCAAGACGATGCGTGACGGCGTCGAGGTCAAGCTCTCAAAGCGTGCCGGGGAGATCGTGACCCTGACCGATCTCGTGGATGAGGTGGGCGTTGACGCGGCCCGCTACACCCTGATCAGGTACCCAGCAGATTCTCCGCTGACCCTTGACCTCGGGCTACTCGTGAAGCGGAGCAACGACAACCCGGTCTACTACGTGCAGTACGCCCACGCGCGGATCAGTTCTGTGTTGCGCAACGCAGCGGAGCTCGGCATCGATTGGCGCTCCGGCGCCGTTGCCTTCGATCCAGCGCTGCTCGAGGCTGAGCGGGAGGGGCAACTTTTGCGGGCGATTGCAGACTTCCCAGCGGTTATCGTCAGCGCGGCTGAACTGCGCGAACCACACCGAGTTGCCCGGTACCTAGAGGACCTGGCGACCGCGTATCACCGGTTCTACGACACCTGTCGGGTTCTCCCGCGTGGGGACGAAGAGGTGGAGGCTCTGCATATCGCGCGACTGTGGCTGTGCGCGGCTGCGCTTCAGACGTTGGCCAACGGGCTGACAATGCTTGGTGTCTCAGCGCCGGAACGCATGTAACCTCAACGACCATGCGCGCGCACCCGGCCGGACCACGAAGCAACGTCTCTCACGCTGCTGGAGGTCCGCAACAACCTGACACCACAGAACACTCGCTGGAACTTGAAGCGGGAATTTGGCCCCAGACGGCCCATCGCAACCTGGAGTCCGGTGCGATTGTGATCGGTGGTTGCGACGTCCGCGACCTCGTGACGGAGTTTGGATCGCCAATCTTCGCGATGGACGAGGTCGACGTACGGGCCCGAATGACGGGATATAGGGAGGCGTTTGACGATCCTGCTGTCCCGACGTTGGTCTACTACGCGGCGAAGGCGTTCCTGTCGACGGAGTTCGCGCGCTGGGTCACGCAGGAGGGCCTGCGGATTGATGTGTGCACCGCCGGTGAATTGGCGTGTGCGCTGCGAGCCGGCGTGCCGGGAAGCAACCTGCTGATGCACGGGAACAACAAGTCCGAGTTCGAATTGTCACTCGCACTTGAGGCTGGGGTCGGCTACATCGTGGTCGACTCGTACGAAGAGATCGCCCGGCTCGGTTTCTTGGCTGAACGGGCAGGTGCACGTCCCAAGGTGCTGATCCGCGTCACCCTCGGAGTCGAGGCGCACACACACGAGTTCATCGCCACGGCGCACGAGGATCAGAAGTTTGGGTTCTCGCTCGCGTCAGGAGCCGCGACGGAAGCGATCGAACGAGTGCTTGCACTGTCAGCGAACCTTGAACTGGCGGGGTTGCACAGCCATATCGGTTCGCAGATCTTCGCCAGCAGTGGATTCGAGGTTGCAGCATCAAGGATTGTGGGGCTGCTTGCCGATGTTCGGGATCAACACGGAATTGAACTGCCGCTGCTCAATCTTGGCGGCGGTCTTGGAATTAAATACGTCCACGAAGATGAGCCGCCGAACGTTGCCGAGATGGCGGAGGTCCTGCGCGGAATCGTGACGGCACAGTGTGATCGGTTCGGGCTCAGCGTTCCCGAGCTCGCATTCGAGCCCGGTCGCGCGATCGTTGGACCGTCGACGATGACGGTGTACACAGTCGGCACGGTCAAGCCAGTGGCGCTAGACGGTGGAACAGTCCGCACGTATATCTCCGTCGATGGCGGCATGAGCGACAACATTCGTACTGCCTTGTACGACGCGGAGTACACCGTGACGTTGGCGTCACGCCACTCCGCTGCTCCGCTGACGTTGTGCCGAGTGGTCGGGCGCCACTGCGAGAGCGGCGACATCGTCGTCAACGACTGTTGGCTTCCCGACGACATCACAGCCGGTGACCTCCTTGCAGTTGCTGCAACAGGCGCCTACAACCGATCGATGGCGTCGAACTACAACCTCGTCCCGCGCCCCCCGGTAGTAGCCGTCCGCGACGAACAGGCCTCAGTCCTCATCCGCCGCGAAACTATCGAGGACCTCTTCGCCACAGACCAAGGCTGACGGCAACGAAAGGGCGGCCTAGGCGCGTCGGGCGAGTCGGGTGGGGGAGTGCTGCGCGGTAAGTAGCGCAGGAGGAACAGGGAAGAAGCGCGCGTGGGGGGCGCTGATTGCGTGCGACGTGAAAGACTGTCGAGCGTGAAGGTAGCTCTGCTCGGTGGTGGTGTCGTTGGCTCGCAAGTGGCGAGCTTGTTGCAAGCTGGAACGGCGGACTTTGCCGCCCGCTCTGGCGAACATCTCGAACTTGTCGGCGTTGCAGTGCGCGACGCCTCGAAGGAGCGGCCGGGTATCCCCGCTGAGCTCCTCACCAGCGACGCGGCGGGCCTTGTTGCTCGCGGCGACCTCGACATCGTTATTGAGGTGATGGGTGGCATCGAACCGGCCCGCGGGCTCATCCTTGCTGCGATCAAGAACGGCTCGAGCGTCGTCACCGCGAACAAGGAACTCATGGCCACCCATGGCGCCGAACTCACCACTGCCGCTGATGAAGCAGGTGTGGACCTCTTCTACGAAGCCAGCGTGGCAGGCGCGATTCCGCTGTTGCGCCCGCTTCGCGAGAGCCTCGCAGGCGACAAGGTGCAACGCGTGCTCGGCATCGTCAACGGAACCACGAACTACATGCTCACGAAGATGGACGAGCAGGGCGCAAGCTACGACGATGTGTTGGCGGAAGCTCAGCGCCTCGGCTACGCGGAGGCCAACCCGGCCGCGGACGTTGGCGGCGCGGACTCCGCAGCCAAGGCAGCCATCCTGGCAACTCTGGCGTTCCATACCAACGTCACGATCGCCGATGTCTACTGCGAAGGCATCACTGAGGTCAGTCAAGCCGACATCGAGGCCGCCCGCGAGATGGGATTCGTCATCAAACTGCTGGCGATAGCAGAGCTCAACAACGATGAAACCGGGATCGTCGTCCGCGTGCATCCGGCGATGGTGGCTCGCACCCACCCGCTTGCCAGCGTTAGAGACGCATTCAATGCTGTGTTCGTTCAGGCCGAGTCGGCCGGTGAAATGATGTTCTACGGCCGTGGGGCAGGAGGTGCGCCCACAGCGAGTGCGGTCCTCGGGGACTTGGTTGCAGCTGCCCGGAACCGATTCAACCGGACAAGGTCGCACCGCCCCGCCCCGTACGCTGCCCTCCAAGCTCGGCCGATCGGCGAGGCACGCACGTGTTACGCCGTCGCCATCGACGTGGAGGATCGCCCGGGCGTGCTCGCCACGATCGCCACGATGTTCGCTGAGCACGGAGTGTCCATCAAGACAGTGCGTCAAGACGGACAAGAAGCGGGCGCGCTCCTTAACGTGCGTACTCACGTTGCCACGGAGGCGGACCTGTCGAAGACGGTCGATGCGTTGCGTGGGCTTGAAGTTGTCAAGCAAGTTGCTGGGGTTACTCGGGTAGAGGAAGCTGATGAGTCATGACCGTTGAAACAGCCACCCGGAAGGCGCATGTTTGGCGCGGAATCATCGATGAGTATCGCGATCGCCTGCCCGTCACGGACGCAACGCCTGTCATCAGCCTGCGCGAGGGCGGCACTCCGCTGGTCTACGGGCAGGTCCTCAGCGAGATCACCGGCTGTGACGTGTGGATCAAGGTCGAGGGGGCAAACCCGACTGGTTCCTTCAAGGATCGTGGTATGACCATGGCGATGTCCGTCGCCGCTCAAGAAGGCTCGAAGGCAGTCATCTGTGCGTCGACCGGGAATACCTCTGCATCCGCCGCGGCATACGCCGTACGGGCCGGAATGGTGTGTGCTGTCCTCGTGCCCGACGGCAAGATCGCGATGGGCAAATTGGCGCAGGCCTTGGTCCATGGTGCGCGACTGCTACAGGTCGAGGGCAACTTTGACGACTGCCTGACTTTGGCGCGTGACCTTTCGGATCTGTATCCCGTCGCGCTCGTCAATAGCGTGAATCCGGCCCGGATTGAGGGCCAGAAGACGGCCAGTTTCGAGATTGTCGATCAACTCGGCAAGCAACCGGACATCCACTGTCTGCCTGTTGGAAACGCGGGCAATATCACCGCGTACTGGAAGGGTTTCGTCGAATATGCGAACGACGGAATCACCGACGGTCGTCCGCGCATGTGGGGCTTTCAGGCCGCAGGCGCGGCGCCAATCGTGAACAATGCTCCGGTCAAGAATCCATCGACGATCGCAACGGCAATTCGCATCGGGAATCCTGCTTCCTGGGATCAGGCGGTTGAGGCGCGTGACGATTCCGGTGGTCAAATCGACTCGGTGACCGACCGCGAGATCCTCTCGGCGTACCGCCTCCTTGCCTCGCGCGAAGGTGTCTTCGTTGAGCCCGCCAGCGCTGCGAGCGTCGCAGGTCTTTTGAAGTCTCACGCTGCTGGATTGCTAGATCCAGGCCAAACGGTCACCTGCACGGTCACTGGCAACGGGCTCAAGGATCCACAATGGGCCATCTCGGGCGCGCCGACACCGGTCCGGATCCCGACGGATGCTCAAGCTGCTGCTCGTGAGCTCGGACTGGCATGAGTGTCGGCACTCTAGCTGCGGGACGCACGCCCGGCGCAGGTGCAACTGCAACGGTAAGGGTCCCCGCAACGAGCGCAAACCTGGGCCCGGGCTACGACTGCGCGGGACTTGCGCTCGCCCTGACAGACACTCTTGAAGCGCGGCTCCTCGGTGACGGCGAACTAGAAATTGAGGTCATCGGGGAGGGGGCAGATTCGGTGCCCAAGGATGACAGTCACCTGGTCGTCCGTTCCATGGCGCGAGGTTTCGCTGAAGCCGATGCGCACATTCCTGGGCTGCACCTGACGTGCCACAACGTCATCCCACACGGCCGGGGGTTGGGCTCGTCCTCAGCCGCGATCGTGGGTGGCCTCGTGCTCGCGCGAGAGTTGATGCCAGAAGGTCATCGGATCCTCACGCGTGAGCGACTAGTCAGTCTCGCCACAGAACTTGAGGGACATCCAGACAATGTCGCCCCAGCCGTGCTTGGCGGAATGACAATCGCGTGGACCGACGAAGGTGGCGGGCGGGCGATTCGGATTGAACCGAGTCCGCGCCTGCAGCCGGTGGTCGCGATTCCTGCCGACCCCCTGGCCACCCAACGCGCCCGGGAGCTGCTGCCCGCGGCGGTGCCGCACGCTGACGCGGCCGCGAACGCTGCTCGCGCCGCTTTGCTAGTCCCGGCGATGACGACCCACCTAGAGCTACTCCACGAAGCGACGCACGATTTGTTGCATCAGGACTACCGGCGATTCGCGTACCCGCAGTCGCATGCGTTGGTTTCCGCTTTGCGGGCCATAGGGATCCCGGCCATGATCTCTGGCGCCGGACCAACTGTGATCGCTTTAGGCGTGAGTGACACCGAACTCGACGGTCAAGCAGTCGAAGCCGCGGTCGTGAAGGCACTCGCGGCACAAGGTGGCAGCTCGACATCAGACTTCCGCGTGGAGCAGTTGGCCGTATCCAGCCAAGGTGCGATCGCAATTTAGCGGCGAGATATTTGTTTACTGCAGCGCGTCTTGTTACCGGTTTGTTCGATCAATCAACGCATAGGTGCTACGGTAGGACTGCTCAACCGGTGACGGAACGAACCTGGTGGCAATCATCATCTTGGTAGCAAGATATTGGCAATACTGATATTTATCGCAATCAGCTTGATGGCAATCAGCCAGAAATTCCGAATCGGAATCCATGAACGTTTATGGATTATCCCGAGCAGGTCTTCTTGGAGCTTGTGAAGCTTCTATCTGAGCATCTCAGCTTGAGCACTCAGCGTTCCAAGGGGCGAGTTCCAAGAAGTCAATCAAATCCGTTGCGCTGTCTGTGGTGCATCGGCAGACCAATCATGCTGTCTGATCGGCATGCTCCCGTCCCGAAAGGACGAACGAACCCAAGTGACCGAATCAACGATCACCGCGGAGACCCAGCCCGCCGCTGACTCCGGTAAAAAATCAGGCGGCCTATCCACAATGCTGCTGCCTGAGCTCAAGAAGAAGGCAAGCTCGATGGGAATCGCCGGCGCTTCAACGATGCGCAAGGGCGACCTCGTAGCGGCCATCAAGGAAAAGCAATCAGGCGGTTCTGCTGCGTCTGTAAGTTCCGGATCTGGCACGACCAGGTCGCGCGCTAAGAAGAGCAGCGATGCGGACGCATCAGCTTCGCGCGACGCGTCTGCGCCCCGCGAAGCTGACAACGGCGGAAATGCCGGGAACAACGGTAGTGACGCGAGTGCTTCGGCCGGAGCTAGCGAATCCCGCAATGCCAGCCGTGACGGCAACGCCGATAGCTCTGCGGATAACCAGGCCAGCGGTGCTGGCCAGAACAATGGCGAAGGTCAGAACAACCGCAACCGCAATGACAATCGCCAAGGCGGTCAGCGGAACCGGAACAACAACAACCGCAATGACGGTGGCAACCGTAACGACGGCGGGAACAACCGTAACGACGGCGGGAACCGTAACGAGGGCGGGAACAACCGTAACGACGGCGGGAACAACCGTAACGACGGCGGGAACCGTAACGAGGGCGGGAACAACCGCAACGACGGTGGCAGCAACGACCGTGGCCCCCGCGATGATGACGATCGTGGAGGTCGCGGGAACAACAACAACCGCCGCCGCCGTCGGGGCCGTGAACGCTTCCGTGAGGGCGGACGTCCGCGCCGCGACGGGATGGAAGACATTGAAGTCAGCGAGGACGATGTCCTCCTGCCCGTCGCAGGAATCCTCGACGTGCTCGACAACTACGCGTTCGTTCGCACCTCCGGGTACCTGCCTGGTCCAAACGACGTCTACGTCTCGCTGTCGATGGTGCGCCGCAACGGATTGCGCAAGGGCGACGCTGTCACGGGCTCAGTACGCCAAGCTCGCGAAGGTGAAGCGAAGCAGAAGTTCAACCCACTGGTCAAGATCGAGAGCATTAATGGCTCCGATGCCGAGACCTCACGCAACCGCGTTGAATTCGGCAAGCTGACGCCGCTGTACCCACAGGAGCGTCTGCGCCTGGCGAACGAGAACGAGCCCCACAACCTGACGGCACGTGTGATTGACCTCGTCTCGCCGATCGGAAAGGGTCAGCGTGGACTCATCGTTTCGCCGCCAAAGGCGGGTAAGACGATGGTGCTTCAGCGCATTGCGAACGCGATCAGTGAGAACAACCCAGAATGCCACCTCATGGTCGTCTTGGTTGACGAACGCCCTGAAGAAGTCACCGACATGCAGCGCTCCGTCAAGGGTGAGGTCATCGCCTCGACCTTCGACCGTCCCGCGGAGGATCACACGATCGTCGCCGAACTTGCGATCGAGCGCGCGAAGCGTTTGGTTGAGCTCGGACACGATGTCGTTGTTCTCCTCGACTCGATGACGCGCCTCGGGCGTGCCTACAACCTCGCAGCACCTGCGAGTGGGCGCATCCTGTCCGGTGGCGTTGACTCGACGGCGCTATACCCGCCGAAGCGGTTCTTTGGTGCCGCGCGAAACATTGAGAATGGCGGCTCGCTGACGATCCTGGCGACGGCACTGGTTGAAACTGGTTCGCGGATGGACGAGGTTATCTTCGAGGAGTTTAAGGGCACCGGCAATATGGAGCTCAAGCTCGACCGGCGCCTCGCGGACAAGCGAATCTTCCCGGCCGTCGATGTTGATTCGTCAGGTACCCGTAAGGAAGAACTCCTCCTTGCCCCTGACGAACTCAAAATCACCTGGAACCTGCGTCGCGTGCTGCACGCGCTCGATACCCAGCAGGCGATTGAACTGCTGCTCAACAAGCTGCGTGAAACCAAGAGCAACTACGAGTTCTTGCTCCAGGTTCAGAAGTCGACTCCCGCCGGACCGATCCAAGACGGCGAACGCGTCGAGATCTAACTGTTGGCTAGCGAATCCCCGCGCGGCGACCCTGCCGAGCGGGGATTCGTAGCGTGGTGGCACCTATGCGCGTAGTGAGAAAGCTACGCGCATAGGTGCCACTGTCACTTTCTGTGTTCGGAACTCCGAATACCGTCACCCGTATGGGGGTACAAAAGGTGCCGTAGGTCACCCTCCGTACCAGTTTTGCCGCCTCGAGGGCAGGGCATCACAACTGTGGAGCTAGACAACGACACAGATTGGGAAGTGATCAAAATGCTCCTTACACAGCGAAACAACGAGACCGCAATGACGATGACCTCTGACCAGGTTCGCGACCTTGCACGCAAGGCACTTGGTAATGGCTACGACATTGACGTACCAGAGCAGAACCCGCTGCTCGTCGGTTCGGATCGTTACTACCGGATCAACGTTCTCAACCAGTTGACCGGCGAGACGAACCCGTACCACGTCGTCGTGCAAAGCGATGGCGATGCTGGGTACTCCGATGACATCGACCTTAGGGACGTGAAGTTCTCGCTGAACCCGTTCCGGGCGGCGATCATCGTTGATGATGCACAGCTGGCCTAAGCGCTCGGCCACACTCAGACCTCGCGCTTAGCGCAAAAGGCTTGGCCCCCATCCATGAGAGGTGGGGGCCAAGCCTTTTGCCTTGTGCCTAGTGCTTGCTGGTCATGCCTCGAGACTCGTCATACCAACTTGCTGGTCATGCCTCGAGACTCGTCATACCAACTTGCTGGTCATGCCTCGAGACTCGTCATGACGTGCTTAATGCGGGTGTAGTCCTCAAGCCCGTACATCGACAGGTCCTTGCCGTAGCCGGATTCCTTGTAGCCGCCGTGGGGCATTTCGGCCTGCAGGAGGATGTGGGTGTTGATCCAGACTGCGCCGAAGTCCAGGGCCTTTGCCATGCGCATCGCGGTGCCGTGGTCCTTTGTCCAGACGCTCGATGCCAGAGCAAGCTTCACGCCGTTGGAATCGGCGAGTGCTTCTTCTTCCGTCGAGAAGCGCTGGATGGTGACGATCGGCCCGAAGATCTCGTTCTGGACCATCTCGTCGTCCTGCTTCATGTTCGCGTAGACGGTTGGCTCAACGAAGAAGCCCTTGTCGCCAATGCGCTTGCCGCCGGTGATCAGCTCTGCGTGCGACGGCGCGCGATCGATGAATCCGAGCACCGAGTTGAACTGGTTGATGTTGTTACAGGGCGGGAAGAACGCGTCGGCGTGCTTGCGGCCAAGCGCGTGCGTGGTCTGAATCGCATCGACCTGCGCCTTGAATGCGGCGACAAACTGGTCATAAACGCCGTCCTGCACGATGAAGCGCGTGGCCGCGGTGCAGTCCTGACCGGCATTGAAGAATGCCGCAATCGCGAGGGTCTCGGCGGCATTGGCGATGTCTGCATCGTTGAAGATGACCGCAGGTGCCTTGCCGCCGAGTTCCAAGTGGACTCGCTTGACGGTGTCAGCAGCGGTCTTCGCAACAGCAATACCCGCGCCGACTGAGCCGGTGATGGACACCATGGCCGGAATATCGTGCGCAACGAGGGCTGCACCGGTGTCGCGGTCGCCAACGATGACGTTGAACACGCCCGGCGGAAGTGCCTCGTGCTCGCGGATCAGTTCGGCGATTCGGACTGTCGTGACTGGAGTCGTATCTGACGGCTTGAGGACGAGGGTGTTGCCCGCCGCGATTGCCGGCGCAAACTTCCACACGGCCATCATCATCGGGTAGTTCCACGGGGCAACCTGACCGACGACGCCCACCGGTTCGCGGCGAATCATCGATGTGTAGCCACTCATGTATTCACCAGTTGACTTGCCCTCAAGAATGCGGGCAGCTCCAGCGAAGAAGCGGATTTGATCGACCATCGCCGGAATCTCTTCAGTCGCGGTGACGGCTGTTGCCTTGCCGGTGTTCTCCGATTCGAGTTCGATGAGCTCGTCGGCGTTTTGGTCGATGATGTCTGCTATGCGCAGTAGCGCTGCCTGGCGCTGCGATGGCGTGGTGTTCTTCCACGATTCAAATGCTTCTGCGGCGACGTTGCACGCGTGGTCCACGTCTTCTGCTGTCGAGACGTGGGCTTCGGCGAATACCTCGCCAGTCGTCGGGTCGACGAGTTCTTGCGCGGCACCGCGTGGGTCGAGGTGGGCGCCGCCAACCAGGTTACGAATTTGTCGCATGTCACTCCTTTAAAGTCCGGCCGAGAAAGTCTGAGTTGTACTCGAAATCAGCCTAGGTCGTTTAGGGTCGTATCAAGCGATTAACCGGTGCGTTCGGGTGATCTGATGGCGATTTTCGGCCTAAATGGCGAGGAAATGGGAACTATTCAGCACACGCACCCCGATTCATTGCGAAACCCGGCGTACGGCGGCGAGGTAAACAAGCCTCATAAGCCGTAGATCATTCGATAGCTAACGAGCAATTCGACGTAAAGCGAGGGCATGTGACAACTGCAAACCTAACCCCCCACCCCTTGGACCCGTTGTCCGCAGACGAGTTCACCAAAATCACCGAAATCGTTCGCACGCAGCACGGTGAGGAGATGAAGTTCACCAGTGTGCTGCTCGATGAGCCGGGTAAGCAGGCACTGGCGAATGCCGCCACAGAACCGATCGATCGCGTCGCAACCGTGATTTGCCTCGATCGCACCACTGGACGTACCTACACCGGAAGGGTGTCCCTGACTGACGAAACCGTCGTGGAATGGGAATACCGCGAAGGTGAGCAGGCGAACCTCGTCGGAGAAGAGCTTGAACTCGTCGACGAGAACCTACGCAAAGACCCCCGCGTGATCGAAGCGATCGCAAAGCGCGGAATAACCGATATGGACCTCGTTGCCATCGAGGTCTGGGGTTACCCGGGCAACCTTGTTCCCGAAGAGTTCGCTGGCCGTCGCATCGGATGGACAGACGTCTGGCGCCGCGACAGCCCCGAATCGAACGTTTACGCGAATCCGGTCTCTGGGTTGTCGTTTGTTGTTGACCTCACGACGATGGAACTCCTCGCGATTCACGACCGCTATTCCGTTGAGTCCAAGCCTGTCATGGGGGAGTACCGCCCCTCGATGGTCCCCGGACTGAAGCTCCGTGACGATGTCAAGCCACTGGAAATCACTCAGCCTGAGGGGCCTTCCTTCACCGTTGAGGGAAACGAAATCAAGTGGCAGAAGTGGTCGATGCGCGTGGGATTCAACGTCCGCGAGGGCATGACGATCCACACCGTCGGCTACGAAGACGGCGGCAAGGTTCGCCCAATCGCAAACCGGTTGGCATTCTCGGAAATGGTCGTGCCTTACCGCGATCCAGGGCCGGATCACTACCGTCGTACCGCGTTTGACATTGGCGAGTGGGGCCTTGGCTTCATGACAACCTCGCTCAAGCTCGGCTGCGACTGCCTTGGCGAGATTCGTTACCTGGACGCGACAATCCACGACTGGGACGGTCAGCCGAAGGTTATTGAGAACGCAATCTGCATCCACGAGGAAGACGATGCAATCCTCTGGAAGCACGTCGACCCCATCACCGGGGCAGAGGTGCGCCGCGCTCGCCGTTTGGTGGTTTCGTTCCACGCAACGGTCGCAAACTACGAGTACCTCGTGTACTGGCGTTTCTACCAAGACGGCAACATCGAGTGTGAAGTTCGTGCCACTGGAATCATGGTGACCACGGCGTTCCCACACGGGCAGCGTCAGGTGAACGGCACGTTGGTCGATGTCGACACCAATGCGCCGTACCACCAGCACTTCATCGTTGCCCGCCTCGACATGGACGTTGATGGTGGCCCGAACACGGTCTACGCGACCGAGTGCCTGCCGATGGATATCGGTCCCGAGAACGAGCACGGGATCGGCATGGTCCAGCAGGCCACGCCGCTCAAGACCGAGCTTGAGGGAATCCAGGATCCAAACTGGCAAACCCAGAAGGCCTGGAAGATCGTCAACGAGAGTGCAACCAACCACCTGGGCACGAACACGTCGTACAAGTTGGTCCCAGAAGGTGCGTTCCCTCCGGTCATGCATCCGCAAGCGCCTCTGCTCAAGCGTGCTGGCGTAATCGGACACACCTTGTGGGTCACGCCGTACGACAAGGACGAGAACTGGCCGTGTGGTGAGCTCGTTGTCCAGAGCGTCAACGACACGGGCCTTCCGGTCTGGACGAAGCAAAATCGGTCGATTGAGAAGCAGGATCTTGTTCTGTGGTACGTGTTTGGCATCAACCACATCACTCGTCAAGAAGAGTGGCCAATCATGTCCGTCGACAAGGTCTCGTTCTGGCTAAAGCCTGCCGGGTTCTTCGATCGCAACCCAGCGATTGATGTTCCGCCAGCACCAGCAGCCGGCGGCGGATCGCACTGCGCGAACGACTAGTCACCACAGACCTAGCCCGCACAACAACGAGCGAAGGCTCCCACCGATCTGGTGGGAGCCTTCGCTCGTTGTTGGCGAGGTTACGTTGATTGATCGTGCGGGGCTACCGCTTGATCTCGATCCCGTACTCATGCCACGTCGATTTTTCTGCGCCGGTACGGTCGTACAGCGTCTGCGCGCGATGGTTGTCAAGCGCGGTCTGCCAGATCAACCCGACACACCCGCGCTCCCTCGAGGCCTCAACGCAGCGGTCAATCAACGCACGCGCAATGCCCGTTCCGCGAGCAGCCTCGGTCACGAACAGGTCGTGCATGATTCCTTGGCGTCCACCGGAGGTGGTGGCCCAGCTCCAGAAGACCGTGGCGAATCCGATGGCTGAACCGTCGTCCGCACGCCCGATGAACTGAACCCCTTCGGCTGTCGGATTCTCGACGAGGGCGAGCGAGAGCGCCAATAGTTCGCTGTCGCTAGGCGCGACCTCATAAAAGTCGCAATACGCCCGCATCAGCGGCAGCAACTCGTCGAGGTCAGCTGCGGTGACCGTCGAGATTGTTGTCATCGCTTCTCTCTATTCGTCAGGAACGAGTACAGGTGTGTCCTTGGTGAGGGTCTCACCGCGGAAGAACGCAGGTGCGCGCAGTTGCCACAGCAGCATGAGCACGACGCCGATCAACAGCGATCCGACTCCGATGATGAAGACGCTACCGACTCCCATCAGCGAGGTTGAGCCGTAGTCCGGGCTCCACATCTCAACGGCGCTAAAGATGAAGGTGAGCGCGAGCATGATGCCACCGATGATCGGCAGGAAGAACGCGAAGATAAAGGCACGTGCACCAGTGAAGGCCTCCTTGCGGAAGTAGAAGGCGCAAGCGAATGCGGTCAGCGCGTAGTAGAACGCGATTGCCAGCGAGATTGACGAGATTGTGTCCTCAAGCATGTTGTCCGACACGATTGTCATCAGTACATAGAACGACAGGCCGATCGCGCAGGTCACGAAGGTGGAGAATCCTGGCGTCATGTACTTCGGGCTAACCTGAGCGAACCTGCTTGGCAGGGCCTTGTAGACGGCCATTGCCAAGGTTCCACGTGCCGTCGGCAAGATCGTGGTTTGCGCGGATGCGGCTGTCGAGATCAGCGTGACGAGCAGGATGAACGCGGTTCCACCCTGCCCGATTAGGGGCAGCGAGATCGCGTTGAAAATGTCGTCCTGAATCTCGGGATTAGCTAAGCCAATTCCTTCGTCGCCAACACCGGCGTAGGAGACCGTCGAGATCGTAACGACCGTGTAGCCAACGAGCAGCACAACCGTGGCAATGAGTGCTGCGCGACCTGGGGTCTTCTCCGGATCCTTCGTCTCTTCGTTGACCGCAAGGATTGCATCCCAGCCCCAGTAGATAAACAGGCAGAGAAGGAAGGCTTGGACAAAGCTGCTGAAGTCAACGTTGAACGGGTTGAGCCAGTTCCATTCCGGCATCATCGAACCTTCGCCGCCGTTTCCATTGAACACGGCGTACAGACAGGCGATGGAGAGCATGGCGAGCGCGAGGTATTGCAGGGCGACGAGGACCGTCTGCATCCAGACCGCGATCTCAAGGCCGCGGTACGCGACGTATGCCATCAAGATGATGAATACACATCCGACGGCAGCCACCGCGAGGTCGCTCTCAGCGAGTGTTTCGTTCCCGATCAAGTCGAAGAGGTACGTGCCGGTGACCTGTGCGGCCGAGCCGAGGAAGATGATGCCGGTGACAGCAACGGCCCACCCGCCCATCCAACCGATATGGCCGCCGAATGCTTTGGTTCCCCAGGTGAAGACGGTTCCACAGTCGGGGATGATGCTGTTGAGTTCGCGGTACGCGAAGGCGGTTAGCAGCATCGGGATGAAGGCGATCAGCATAAAGGCCGGGGCGTAGACACCCACCGCTGCAACCACGAGGCCGATAGTTGCTGCGAGGGAGTAGACCGGCGCGGTGGAGGCGAGTCCGAGGACGGTCGCGCCCATCAATCCGAGTGTGCCTGAGCGCAGGCCCTTGTCTTCGACTCCGTCAGGGTCAACTGCGCGTACGTGTTCGCTTGCGATCTCAGCCATGCGCGGAACGGTACGGAAGCGTAGGCAGTGATGTCACAGCGAATGGTGCACAAGTGGAGATCTGTTACGCGTCCGTAATAAGTCGTACCTTGAAATTTGGACAAACCGCCACGATTCGTAGTGCCGCCACGCCATTTTGGTGGATGAAGATCGACCAACGAGGGTTGTGCGAGTCGGCGTCGGCATGCAACCGCTGCCGACAACGAAACTGCGGGTTACGCCACCCTGCGGCGACTGTGATGAAAATTTCACTCCAGTGCACCGTTGAGGTCTCCACCCCGTGCCGAAGTCGGGGTGATGCGCATAGGATCGCCGAGTGCTAATGAAGGGCTGTCCTCCTGTGGGCGACGATCAGGTCACGCTGTCCAACTGGCAAGAAGCGCCGTATAACCGTTGGGCGTTCTCACACCTGCGTGAGCTTGTGCCCACGCAGCGGGTGCGACGCGCAGTTGGCTACACGCCTGCGCTACCTGCGGACTATCAGCCGCTCGGTCACTTGACGGTGCATCGCGCGGACGGCACTGAGGCGTCGGTCGATACCGTGATTGCCGATACGTACACCGACGCCGTCGTGGTGCTGCATCACGGACACGTTGTGATGGAGTCGTACTTTGGCGAGACCGAATTCGATACTCCTCATCTCCTGATGTCGGCAACGAAGTCCATTGTTGGCTGCGTCGCCGGGAATCTCGTGAGCCAAGGGCTGCTCGCGCCCGACAGCCTCGTCACCGATTACGTACCTGAGCTCCTAGAGAGCGGATATGCAAACGCGCGGGTTCGAGACGTGCTAGATATGCGGTCCGGCGTAAAGTTCAGTGAGGAATACACCGACCCAGAAGCCGAAGTTCGGGTCATGGAGCAGGCGTTCGGATGGAGTCCCACCACCGACGGTAGCGTTCCTGGGTCCATTTATGACTACCTTTCGACGTTGAAGGCGAAGTCAGACCACGGTGGAGCGTTCGACTATCGCTCATGCGAAACGTTGGCGCTTGGGTGGGTGTGTGAGCGTGCTGCCGGAAAGAAGATGGCAGACCTCATCAGCACTCTCATTTGGGCGCCGATGGGTGCGGACTGGGATGCGGAACTTACCTGCGATTCAGTGGGAACTGGGATTCACGATGGCGGGTTGTGCACGACCGCTCGCGATCTCGCTCGGTTCGGTCAAGTGCTCCTCAACGATGGCAAGGCCATGGACGGAACGCAGGTAGTCCCGAGCGAATGGTTGCGCGCATCATGGGCCGTCGACCCCGACATCCGCGAAGCTTTTGACCAATCGGGCAACGGTGAGTACCTGCCTGCCGGTTGGTATCGCAACCAGTTCTGGTTCCTCCCGCGGATCCATGGAGACGTTTTGCTGTGCCTAGGAATCAACGGGCAGATGGTCTATGTGAATCCGGGGACAGCGACGGTCGGCGTGAAGCTGTCGACCTGGCCGGATGCTCAAAACGGCCACATGTTGCACGACGCGGTCCGGATGTTTGACGTAATTGGCGCGGAACTCGCCGGCCTAGCACCCGAGCGGGCTAGGCATGACGGTCCACCGGGGGTAGCAGCCGGAATTTCCCGCTAGGGTCGCCCACACGGATAGGTGGCGTACCGCAGAACCGATCCGTTTCCCTAACCCATCGACTTGTACCGGAGTGCCAAGTGAGCGAAACCCCTAGCGAAGAGAGTGACCG
>Ga0172380_10003752_pt1 | contig 20391 bp, 20 predicted proteins | sample Leawe162metaG_FD_119747 | JGI IMG/M metagenome (GOLD analysis project Ga0172380, IMG submission 119747) | Leachate microbial communities from a municipal landfill in Southern Ontario, Canada - Leachate well 162 metaG | ecosystem: Engineered > Solid waste > Landfill > Unclassified | place... | reverse complement strand
TAATTGGAATATCGCAAAGACGGCAGAGATTTTGGGAATGCAAAGAAGTAATCTTTATAATAAAATGAAAAAGTACAACATAGAGCGAGATGAGCAATGAGTACAATATTTTCAAAAATAATTAATCGTGAAATTCCGGCAGATATTGTTTACGAGACCGATAATGTATTAGCATTCAGGGATATTAATCCGCAAGCACCCGTACACATATTAATCATACCAAAGATTGAGATACCGAAGGTAACTGATATAAAAATTCCTGAGCAGTCTATTCTTATGGGTGAAATGATTGATGCCGCAAATATCATTGCCAAGCAGGAAAATATTGATGAAACAGGATTTAGATTAGTATTCAATTGTGGTGGTGATGCTGGACAGGATGTGTATCATTTGCATTTACATCTATTGGGTGGCAGAATACTCACCTGGCCTCCGGGGTGAGAATTTGTTTACTTAATTACTATTAATTGTTTTTTGAGCAATTGCCATAAAGAAATTGCGCATATCAAAAAGAAACTTGAATACATTAATAAAGAAGAGATGATAGTTAAATAAATAAATTTTTCATCTACAAATCGTACTAACCAAATCGAACCGAAAGTTGTTACAATTGAAATTAACGGCTCAATAAGTAAAAATCCTTTAAGATATTTATTTACTTCACTAAAGAAAAATATCATACCTAATGAAAAAAAAACAAACCCCATTCCAAAAATATGATTATGAGTAGTAATTAAAAGTTCATTTATAGATTTAGGATACTTTTCTTTGAAATCATCTTCATCCGAAATCTCTGTACCATTGATATGTTCAATCGTTTCTTCTTTTGAAACATTTGTTGATTGATAAAGGTAAACTAATCCAACTCCCATACCGATAATTAAAATGATTATATAAGTAATTAAAAACCTTTTTAATAAAGGTGGAAATGCAGTTAAGGAATAATTCATAAAGAGTTCATTTTTTTTGAAATGAGTAATGTTTTTTTAACACCTTTTGTAATAGAACGGGCAGAGATAGTAGCTCCGGAAATAGATGAAATATCGTCTCCCAATTTAAAATTATTACTTACAGATTTATTAATAAACTGATTAAGCCAATTTCTTTGACTTACTTCCCCACCGTGGGATTCACGATACTTAATAATTTCAGCATGTAACACTTCATTTTTTAAATCAATAATAGTAAGAAAAGTAATTGGCATCGTTTTACCCAATACATTATCTAAATAAGCATAAGCAATCAAATTATTTTCCTTATATATTTTCCATTGATAGATATAATCGTTTACAAATATTTGTTTAATTACCTTTTCAATTTCGTTGATAAGGGATTTAGATAAAGTAATCTTTTCAAAGATTAGTTCATGATTATTACCAAAGAAAGCCGAGATCGATTTCTCGGTTTGATCTTTAATATTTTCTTGAGGTGAAAGAGCTGATAAAAATGTATACATCAAAAATAATTTTAACATAAATTCCTTTAGAAATAATAGCCTACACCGAGATTAAAGAGTTTACTATTTTCTGTTTCTATTTCATTAATTCTTGAGCCATAATCGGCTTTAAATACAACATTATCAAGAGGCTTAACCGAGACACCAAACATAAAATAGTTGTAATGATATTTTTGTTCTGAATTACCACCCAAAGTTGTAGAAGATGCTGTATTGTAATCAGTATATCTTATAAATGGGATAACTCTTGTTTCGATATTTAAGAGATCAGCGAAATCATAACCTAAATCGAAATAGAAACCATTAGATTTATTGAGTGAATACTTTTCGTAGTTTATTTGTCCATATTCAAATATGGCTAATATATTATTATTTTTATAAGAGGCATGAAATTCGAGTAGATCGATTTTATTAGATGATGTATCACCGGAAGCTTTATTATAAGAGTAGGAAGCTCCCAATTTAAGTCCCGGAATATCGATATAATCTAAGCGAAAATTATAGAGTAAATTTTTAGCATTCGCCATGAAACCTTTTTTTCTACCGCTTCTTATTCCGGAACTATGAGAGAATTTTTCATTATTTAATCCTTCCATTATAGTAACTTTATAATCGAAGCCCTTTAATTTGCCATAGATAGCCATACCATTGCCAAACCAGGTAGTTGGTATAATCTTATTATGGTATTCAGGTCGTTCAACACCCATGAAAAGTACCGGCTCGTGGTTTTCATTTATTAATCCGATTGATGGTAATACAACACCGAATTGAAATCCAATCCAATCGGCATAATGATAATTTATATAGGCTTGCTCTAATTCTAATTCACCCTGTCCATCCTGAACAAAATTATGTTCCAGTTCCACTTCAGATTTAAAAGACCATTTTTCATTCCAAGTATGACTAAAGAATAAAACAAAACGGTGAAAATCTAAAGTTTGTTTTACATCATTCTTAATAGTTTTTTCGTGATTGAAATGCAATTCACCATAACCGCCAATAGTAGTTTTCGGTTCAATAAAATCATCGTTTTGAGCTATTATACTACCGATGAATAAAAAAATAAAAAATAGTAGAAATTTATACTGCATGTTTACTCCATTTGTGAACAATATTCAGTTAAAAAGATGTTGTTAAATTATATTCAGAGATAGAGTGTATCAATCACCATTTAAAGTGAATATACAGAATTTGTTACCATTTAATAGGGATAGACATGGGTAAGATTATTTATCAAGAAGGTTATATTATTTAATTAAACCGGGTCAGCATTCATCTAGAAGTTGGGTGCGTTTTGAATAATACCTTTTATTATCGTAGTCTCGTAAACACTATTTTTTATAGAATCTTCGTACAGGCGATAAGAATACGAGCAATAAAATAAATAGCCCGTTAAAGGCAGTTACATACTGGATAGGCCAGTTGAAACCAATCAATACTCCTTCAACAAAGAGCCATATTGCAAGTACTAAACCCAAAATGACAGTTCCAATCCAAGCCCAATGATATTCTATTTTCTGAAAGAAAGACTCTAGCCAAACCCAATTAGGGGGTGCGAACAAGCCGTATATAAGTAATAAAGGGAGTATTCCCATAACGAAAAGTAGAAATAAACCAGGCAAGGCATAATTAGAGACGGGCAAAAGTGGTAAAACTTCAGTCATCTTCAATGAATTGCCAGAAGGGTCGAGAAGCATTGCTATCCCGCCATATAATCCGCCAAAGGAAAGAAAGAGTAACCAAAAAATTAGAATCCAGATTGCTATAGGGCGTTTCATGCTGTGGAACTTTCCTTTCCTTTATGCTAGACTTTATGATTTAGAAAAAGCACACAATGATGTGTTAATTAAAAAGCAACACAACCGTATTAGTTATTTATTAATATTACTGCCAAATGAAATCACTACTACTTATAATTTAGAGTTGTCTTGTTTTAAATTGCTTTTTCCAGTTTTCCTTTTTTTTAGAACAACTTTAATTACTTACTTCACTTTGTTTACCTTTCCCGCTTTGTCTGAGATGTCATTGCGGTAGCAGATGCCGTCAAAACTAATATATGATAATGTATCGTAAGCCATTTGTTTACATTGTTTTAGGTCATTATCTTTTATAACGGATGTAACCCCGAGTACTCTGCCGCCATTTGTAAGGAGTGTTCCCTCTTTTTCTTTTGTACCGGCATGGTAGATTATTGATTGGGGGAACTGAGTGAGGGCGTTTTCGATTCCTGTAATTATTTTTCCTTTTTCGTAGCCATCAGGGTATCCTTCGGATGCGGCTACAACACATACTGCCGATCCGCCGTTATAAGCCACAGAACTGTGCGATATTTTGCCATCGGCAGTAGAATAAAACAACTCCAGCAAATCACCGGAAAGTAGCGGGAGCACAACCTGCGTTTCAGGATCGCCGAATCGGCAGTTAAATTCAATTACTTTTGGACCTTCTTCGGTGAGGATTAATCCGCAATAAAGGCAGCCATTATATTTCGCATTATTTTTCTTGAGTGCGTTTAAGGTGGGTTCGACTATTTTACGTTTTACATCTTCCAAAATTTCATCAGTGAGAATCGGAGCAGGAGCATAAGCACCCATTCCGCCTGTATTTTTTCCTGTATCGCCATCCCCTATTCGTTTATGGTCTTGAGCGGCGGGAAGTAAAACATATTCATCGCCATCAGTAATTATAAAAAGCGATACTTCTTGACCGACCAAAAATTCTTCAATAACAACTTTCTCTCCTGCCGAACCGAATATTGAGTTATCGAAAAAATCTCTAATAGTAATAGTAGCTGTTTCTAAATCTTCGGGAATTACAACTCCCTTACCGGCGGCAATTCCATCAGCTTTAATAACAATCGGATATTTCTGTTCGAGTAAATAATTTAATAGGTCTTTCTTCTGATTCAAATGAAATATTTTATAAGAAGCAGTACGGATATTATTTTCTCTCATTAAATCTTTAGCAAACGATTTTTCCCCTTCAATTCGAGCAGCTTCTTTAGAAGGTCCGAAAACGTTAATACAATTTTCGCGAAGTAAATCTGAAAGTCCATCAACTAAAGGTTGTTCAGGTCCGATAACAACGAGATCGATTTTTTCTTTTACGCAAAATTCCAAAATACCCTGATAATCAAGAACAGATAAATCAATATTTTTACCAAATTGCTTCGTACCCGGATTACCGGGTAGTATAAAAAGTTGAGATAATTTTTTGCTTTTGGATAGTGCAAGAGCAAGGGCATGTTCTCTTCCACCCGAACCGATTAAAACTACTTTCATTATACGAGCCTTAAATAAAATTGAAACGATTTTACTAATTGTTCAGTCAAAAATTCCCGATCGTGTTTTACGACAAATTCTTCTTTTGGAACAGGTAATTGTCCCGCTTTATAATCAGCATTTATTTTAATAAGAGCATTTTTAATCTCATCGATATCATACGGTTTTGTTATATAAGAAGCACCATATTCGGAAAGTGAAGTTTTAGCCGCACCTTCGATAACCGAACCAAGTATCGGTTTTCGTGAGCCAAAATATTCATACAATTTGCCAGGAGAGATCGTATCAGCATTCTTGCTTTCTCCTATCATCAGCCATAAAACATCTGTCGATTTTAATCTTTTTATTACATCAGGATGCTCCATATAGCCGAGATCGATGATGTATTGATTAAGACCAAGCTCTGTAATGAGTTTTTTATTCTCTTTCCTTAGATGACCGATAAATTCCAATTTAATATTAGAAGCGATATCAGGTCGCTCGACCGTCAATTTCTTAAATGCTTTGAGCATATATTCAGGAGTAATAGTTTCATAAAACAGACCTGAATGAGTGATTTTCATTTTAGTCGGGTCTTTAGGAAGAGCCATTTCTTTATCAAAATCATCCTGATCATATCCATGAGGTATGATATTGATATCATCGAAAGTTAAGAATTTATATGTGGTAATTAACATCTCTTTCTTCTTCCGATTATTAACTATCACTTTAGTAGATGCTTTTAAAGCCGCATATTCTAATTTTTTATGTTTGTATTTATGATATGGAGTAGGGTAAAAAGCGAAATGATTACCGAACCATAAATCGCGATAATCGACAAAAAGAGGTATATCAAATTCTTTCTTAAGTTTTGCGGCATAAGTAAAAGGAGAAAACGGAGGAATTGTTACATAGAGGATATCAAAATGTTCATTTTTAAGTTTTTCTCGGGCAATTTCATAAGCTTTCTTAGCCCATGAAAATTTATTATCAGGAATAAAAATTGCTTTACTGATATTCGACATTAATTTCCTAATGAACTCCTGCGGCATAGTAACAGTACCATATTTATTACCGAGCACGGAATTAATATCAAAAGCTTCAGTTCTGATAATCTCGACACCTGCTGCTTCTACTTCTTTTAATAACGCCAAGTCGTGAGCAAAATAGGCAGTCTTACCTGTAGTTATAACAGTCGGCTGCCAATTGAATTTGTGCATATATTTAACAAACTTAGCAGTTCTTTGAACTCCACTTAAACCCATAGGGGGGAAATAATATGACAATATAAGTACTTTATACATGTTAACCGAATTAATTAGAATTTTTAGAAGATTGGTAATTAGGTGATTCTTCTGTAATAATTACGTCATGCGGATGGCTCTCTTTAAGTCCCGCATTAGAGATTTTTACAAATCGGGCATCTCGCTTCAGAGCTTCTATATTCTTTGCCCCGCAATAGCCCATAGCAGCTCTTAGGCCGCCGATAAATTGGTAAATGGTCTCAGATAAAGGTCCTTTATAAGGAACTCTTCCTTCGACCCCTTCAGGCACTAATTTCTTAATATCTGCTTCCATATCTTGGAAATAACGGTCGCTGCTCCCTTTTTTCATAGCACCGAGCGAACCCATTCCTCTATAAATTTTGAAACTTCTACCTTCATATAGAACTTTTTCGCCGGGAGTTTCTTCCACACCTGCGAGAGTGCCACCCATCATAACAGAATCAGCACCAGCGGCAATAGCTTTAGCAATATCGCCTGTTTGCTTTACTCCACCATCTGCAATAAGTGGAACGCCCTTACCTTTAATCCCTTCGGCTACTTCAAATACAGCAGAGATTTGAGGAACGCCCACACCTGCGATAATACGTGTAGTACAGATAGAACCAGCACCGATACCGACTTTAACGGCATCCACACCAACCTTAATTAATTCGAGAGCGGCTTCTTTAGTAACGATATTTCCTGCTACTAACTGCAAATATTTATGTCGTTTCCTCACATCTTTTAGCACTTTGAGCACACCGGAAGAATGACCATGAGCAGTATCAACTATAATCACATCAGCACCGGCAGCTACAAGAGCATCCACTCTTTCGATAGTATCTTTAGTAACTCCTACAGCCGCTCCGACACGAAGTCGACCTAAATCATCTTTACAAGCATTAGGGAATTTCTTCTTTTTAGAAATATCCTTGTAAGTAATAAGTCCTTTTAGTACACCCTTTTTATCTACCACCGGTAGTTTTTCAATTCTATGACGATGGAGGATTTTTTCTGCATCTTCGAGAGTAGTACCAATAGGAGCTGTTATTAAATTTTCTTTAGTCATCATTTCAGAGACGAGATTTTTTCTATTTATTTCGAAGCGTAAATCTCTATTAGTAAGAATACCGATAAGTTTACCTTCGTTATCGACAATTGGAATACCGGATATGTGGTATTTAGACATAAGATTTTCAGCTTCTTCAACAGTTTTATCGCCGAAGATTGTAATCGGACGGGTAATCATTCCGCTTTCGGAACGTTTAACCATATCAACTTCTTCAGCCTGCCTTTCAACGCTCATATTCTTATGTATAATACCGATACCGCCTTGAGCCGCCATTGCAATTGCCATTGAGGATTCTGTTACAGTATCCATAGCCGCCGAAATAAACGGAATATTGAGTTTAATTTCAGGAGTAAGATATGTGGTAATATCTGTTTCTCTTGGTAAAACGTTTGATTTAGCCGGAATTAATAAGATATCATCAAATGTAATTCCTTCATAAGCAATCTTGAATTTATTCATTTTGTCTCCAAATTATTCGAATGCCGGATAACCGGTGATATCTTCACCAATTATAAGTGTATGCATTTCGTGAGTACCTTCATAAGTTTTTACAGATTCTAAATTTGCCGAATGGCGCATAACAGGATATTCATCCAAAATTCCATTTGCGCCGAGAATTTCTCGTGCGATTCGTGCGGCATCCAAAGCCACTTCGCAATTGTTTCTTTTTGCCATCGAAATTTGTGTATGTTTTATAGTCCCTTTATCTTTAAGTCGCCCTAATTGCAATGTCATCAATTGTGCTTTTGTAATTTCTGTTAGGATATTCACTAATTTTAATTGAGTTAGTTGGTAACCTGCTATCGGCTTACTAAATTGAATTCGGGACTTAGCATAATTAAGAGCAGAATCATAGACAGCCATCATTGAGCCGACTACACCCCAAGCAATCCCATAACGTGCTTGATTAAGGCACATTAAAGGAGATTTGAGTCCGCCCGATTTAGGTAACAGATTTTCATCAGGAATAAAAACATCCTGAAAGATTAATTCGGAAGTAATTGATGCTCTTAAAGAATGTTTACCTTTCATTTCGGGAGCGGAAAATCCTTTAGTATCTTTTTCAACTAAGAATCCTTTCACTACTCCATCGAGTTTCGCCCAAACAACTGCAATATCAGCGATTGTGCCATTAGTAATCCACATCTTAGCGCCATTAAGCAAGTAACCGCCATCGACTTTTTCAGCTTTAGTTACCATACCACCGGGATTAGAACCGTAATCTGGTTCGGTTAGACCGAAACAGCCGATTTTCTTGCCCGCTGCTAACTTAGGAAGCCAATAATCTTTCTGCTCTTCGCTTCCAAATTCATAAATTGGATACATTAAAAGACCGCTTTGCACAGATACAAAACTTCGGACTCCCGAATCCCCTCTTTCGAGTTCCTGCATTGCTAATCCATAAGCTACATTATTTGCTTCGGCGCATCCATATTTTGAAGGGAGATTAATTCCAAATAGTCCTAACTCTGCCATCTTCGGCACTAAATCATAAGGGAATGACCCCTCTCTATAATTTTTTTCAATTATCGGAATTACTTCTGAATCAACAAATTCACGGACAGAATTTCTAATTAATATTTCCTCTTCCGAGAGAAGTGATTCTATATCAAAATAATCTAATCCATTAAAGCCGCTCATAAATTCCTAATTTTTTGTTCTAGTAATTTAGTAAAAATTAATATTCTTCTTCTTGATTTAAATCGAGTTGTGATATTACCTCTTTTATTATCTCCGAAGAATATCCTTTACCTGAAAGGAATGAGAATAATTTTGTTTTTAATTTTTGTTTATCTGTATTTCGCTGCTTTAGAGAATTTAATTTTTTCTTTGTAATTTCTAAAGCATTCTCCGCCATTTCATCGTGATTATCAATTGAGCTCATTACACGATTAATAATCTCTCGGCTGATTCCTTTTTGATATAAACCGGCGATGATTTTATTTGTTCCGCTTTTCTTTCTTACAACAGATTCTTCAATATATCTTTTAGCGAAATCCTCATCGTCAATATAGCCCTTTTCTTGTAGTTCATTGAGGGTCTCATCAATTACTACTTTATCATATCCTTTAGCGGATAATTTTTTTCTCAGTTCAAAATATGAGTGGTGCCTTCTTCCGAGATAGTTGAAAGCACCGTTCTTAACTCTTATTCTGATATTCTGAGCGAGAAGCTTTTCACGAGCTTCATCGTGAAGATTATCATTAATTCTCAAACCGCTTTTAACGACCAGTTCATAATCTATTTTTATTTTAGAATTATCCTCAAAAAAGATAATTACGTTATTACCTTTTTTAAGCAGCCGAGATATAATCATTTTTTATTTACTTTTTTTTGATTTCGCAGTTGATGCTTCTTCTTTTTCATCATCTTTTGCAGTAACCGGAGAATCATCTTTAATCATACCGATTGCAATCATTACGTCTCTTTCGAGATTATTATAAAGAGCTTCATCTTCGAGCATTTTAGTTTTGAGCTGTTCGCGTCCTTGGAAACGGTCTTCGCCGACAGTAAGCCAAGCACCTGCTTTTTTAATTACATTACGGTCGATACCTGTATCGATAATTTCGCCAACACGGCTTATACCTTCATTATAGAGGATATCAAATTCGACTTCTTTGAATGGTGGAGCTACTTTGCTCTTTACGATTTTCACTTTTGTTCTATTACCAACTACGTTGGTACCATCTTTAATAGCACCGATTCTTCTGATATCAAGACGCACACTTGCATAGAATTTAAGTGCATTACCGCCGGTAGTGGTTTCAGGGTTGCCGAACATTACACCAATTTTACTTCTTAATTGATTAGTAAAAATAACGGTAGTCTTAGATTTAGAGATAGCACCGGTCAGTTTTCTAAGTGCTTGAGACATCAATCGCGCCTGCAAAGCCATTTGAGGATCGCCCATTTCACCTTCAATTTCAGAACGTGGTACGAGAGCCGCAACTGAATCGATAACTATAATATCGAGTGAATTACTTCTTACTAACGTATCAACAATCTCTAATGCCTGTTCGCCAAAATCGGGCTGAGAGATTAATAAATTCTGTGTATCTACTTTTAATCTTTTTGCATAGTTTACATCAAGAGCATGCTCAACATCTATAAATGCAGCTAATCCACCTGCTTTTTGAGCTTGAGCGATTATATGGAGACATAAAGTAGTTTTACCGGAAGATTCAGGTCCATAGATTTCAACTATTCTGCCGCGTGGAACGCCGCCAATACCGAGAGCGAAATCGAGTGATAATGATCCGGTAGAGATTGATTCGATTGCATTTACTACTCCATCGCCCAGCTTCATTATCGTACCTTTGCCATACTGCTTATCGATCGAAACGATTGCGTCTTCTAATATTTTTATTTTTGAATCTTTTTCTGACATAAATGCCTCCGTTTTAAATTAATTTCTTTTTTTTTATAATTTTTAATCGTCATACTGGATGCCAAGCAAGTGCTTACGAAGCATATCTAAAGCAGATTGCGAGGCTCTATCTTTGTTTAATAAACGGTCATCTCCATGTCGAAATTCTTTAGCTGTGCAGATTTTATCATCACAAATTCCGACATAAACCAAACCAACGGGTTTGCTTAATGTGCCGCCCGATGGTCCCATAATACCTGTAATAGAAAGTCCTAAATCAGTTCCGCTAATTGCTTTTATACCTTCTGCCATTTGTCGGGCGACTTCAATACTTACTGCGCCATACTTATGAATCATATCTTCATTTACTTTTAGAAGCTCCACTTTAGCGGCATTGCTATATGCTACTACACCTCTATCGAAGAAAGAAGAACTGCCTGCAATATTAGTAAGCCGGTTTGCAATCAAACCTCCTGTGCAAGATTCAGCAACTGCAATTCTTAATACACGTTCGGTTAATATTTTCCCGACTGTCTGCTCTAAAGTATCGTTATTCTTTCCATAAATAAATCTACCAGCTATTGCACGTATTTTCTGTTCAATTTCTACAAGTTTATTACTTGCTTGTTCCTCAGTTTCTTCTTTTACTGTAATGCGTAATCTTACACCGAATTGACTTGGAAGAAAAGCCATCTTTCCACCGTTTAATAATGAGGTCATATCTCCAAGCTTTTCAAATAAGTATGATTCGGGAATTCCGGTTGTAAGAAGATTAGTTTTTTTAACAACGTAACCTTTGTTGTTAATTTTTTCTGATAAACGTGGTAAAACGAAATTGTGCATCATCTCTTTCATTTCGTAAGGAACGCCGGGCATTGCAATGAATACTTTATTATCTTTTTCAATAAATATTCCGGGAGCAGTTCCTTTCATGTTCCTAATTGGTTCTGCTATAAAAGGGACTAATGCTTGTTCTTCATTAATTTTAGTTACTACTCTTCCGCGGGCATCAAATATTTTTTTTACATCGCTTAGCACCAAGTCATTCATCACAAGTTCGGTGTTAAAATATTTTACTATGCAAGCACGTGTAATATCATCGTGAGTAGGACCAAGACCACCCGTTACGATAATAACATCATTATTTTTAAAAGCATAATCAAATTCCTTAAGAATGGCATCAGCATCGTCTTGCACTACATGGGCTTCTGTGATAATGACACCGAGATCTGAAAGAACTTCTCCAATAAACGCACTATTGGTATTGATCGTTTGTCCAATTAATATTTCATCGCCAATCGTAACTAAATGAGCATTCATAATATCCTATATAAAATGATACAAAATGTTTGTGAGAATCTGCATAATAAGAAAGGAATAGAACCCTGCCATGATATCATCTGCGAAGATTCCAAGTCCCCCCTTTAATTTTTCTAATCTATTTGCCGGGAAAGGTTTGATAATATCCAATGCCCGCCAGATTAAAAATGCAGGAATTATTAGCCAAAGTGATTTAGGGAGAAAAAGAAGAGTAATCCACATACCCACAAATTCATCTAATGTAAATTCTTTCGGATCTTTTCCATAGTCTTTTTCAAATTTATTAGCAATCGGAATACCGAAAATAATTGATATCGAAATAAGTAGAATAAGAAGAGCCGGATTTTCAAATCCGGGGAGGAGATATATCGCAAGAGCGGCGAGACTGCCCCAAGTACCGGAAGCTTTTTTAATAAAACCTGTGCTTAATCCCGAGCCTATTAATTTTTCGAGTTTACTCAATTCTACCCTTAAAAAGCTTTTTGATTACAATTCTATTTGTAAATATATAAGTTATTCCGGTAAATAGTGTAAAGAGAGTAATAAAGAGCATTGAATAATAAATGAGTGCCGCATTACTAAGAGTTGCGATTAAATTACTATACTCGATTCTAATCCAATCGACTGTATCAGCAGCGTAAAGTAATAACAAGTAGTAAAGAAAAAACATTTGAAGAAACGTTTTCCATTTTGCACTTTTAGATGTAACGAAATTTACTTTCTTATAATCAGCATAACCTCTAAGTCCGGTAACTGTTATGTCTCTTAGTACAATTAATAAAACCATCCATAAATGGAGAGTACCGATAATTACAAAGCCGAAAAATGCCGCCGAAGTAAGAATCTTATCAGCAAGCGGGTCCATAAATTTTCCCCACGCAGTGATGTAATTAAATTTGCGAGCGAGCCATCCATCATACCAATCGGTAATAGCAGCTATAACAAATAGCAAAAGGGATAACTGTTTTAATTCATCCACGGGAGATAGAAAGAAATAGAAAAAGAAAGGAGTAAGAATTATCCTCGCAACAGTTAATTGATTAGGAAGAAGCATTCTCAGCCAATTTTGCTAAATGATCAAATGTATAAATCCCTGTATTATGCCCATCATCCCAAACAATTGAGATAGCATAAGTACCGATTTTATCAATCGATTTAATTTTTAATTCCCAATCGGAATAGATAGGTAAATAACTGCTGCTCTGTTTTTCTCTTTCGCTATCGCATACTGCACATGGGCAGTTGCGCTTTAGATTAGCTAATTTTATTATACTTTCGGAATTGTCGTGCCAGATTATTTGCAATTTATTTTCGGGAAGTACTTTGATCTTTTTCGGAGTCATTTTTCTAATTTTTTACCTGTTAATTTTTCTACCGCTTCAAAATATTTATTTGCAGTATTAGTGATTACACTCTCCGGCAGAATTGGAGCCGGCGGACGTTTATTAAAATTGATAGATAAGAGATAATCTCTAACGTATTGCTTATCGTAACTATCTTGTGCTCTCCCTTTTTCATAATTATCGAGGGGCCAGAAACGAGATGAATCGGGAGTTAATAATTCATCAATCAAAATTACTTTATTATTATAGATTCCAAATTCCATTTTAGTATCGGCAATAATAATCCCTTTTGTAAGAGCGTATTCGGATGCTTTTTTATAAATCTCCAATGCTTTTGTTTTAATTTCATTATAGACATCAAAGCCTACAATTCCGATAGCTTTTTTCTCATCTATATTTTCATCGTGATCTCCGATATCAGCTTTAGTAGAAGGAGTAAAAATCGCTTCGGGAAGTTTTTCGGATTCCTCGAGTCCGGGAGGTAAGGCAATTCCGCAGACAGCGCCTGATTTTTTATAATCATTCCAGCCCGTGCCGGATAGATACCCTCTAACGATACATTCTAAAGGAATAAGTTTTGCTTTTTTTACGAGCATTGAACGTCCTTTTAGAATCTCAGAATATTCTTGGCATTCTTGAGGGTATTCATCAATATTAGTAGAAACAATATGATTCTCTATTATATCGGAAGTGAAATCGAACCAGAAATTTGAGATGTAGGTAAGGATTTCACCTTTGAAAGGGATCCCCTGCTGCATAATAACATCAAATGCACTTAATCGGTCGGAAGAAACTATAAGGTAATAGTCCCCCGTTTCATAAACGTCCCTTACTTTGCCTTGTTTGAATTTTTTAAGAGAAGGGAAATCAGTTGATAAAACTACCTTGTCCATTATTCCTCATAATTTAGAAAGGTAATATAACGACACTATTTAGCTTATTCAACTATCATAAATATTCTTACATATTTATTTTTATCGGCATAATAACAAAAGGAAGACTCATTTTATAAAGTTTTTTCTGAAGAGTGAATACAATCTGATTATGAAGCGACTCATTATTATTATTCTAAATAAGGATTAGAATTTTTAAATGTTTCATTTTTAGTTTCTCCTAATTTTGGTTAAGAAAGCTTTGTTATTATGAAAACCTACTGTTACACAAATATTGCCATCTGTATGTGCTCCCCCATAATTTTCAGTACTTGATAGCTCGTCTTGAAATCTTTTATATGTTTTCCCATTAAAATGAACCAATGCCCCTTTCCCAAAACTTCTTCCCACATAATAGATATCATTATTTCTTATCATAGCTATTGAAAAAATATCTATATTTAGTTCTGTCCCTATAAAATCCTTTTGTAATACTGCTTTTTTTGTTTCCAAATCATAATACCAGACTTTTGTACTTCTTATGTCCGCCCCTCCTAAGTAGAGTTTGCCTTCATAATATTTCATCCGGCGTGATCTCAATGATGGTTCATCTTTACTTCCATCATAAATAATTTTTGCACCTCCTTCGCTTAATTCTACTATTATAAATCCATCATCACTACTTCTTGCTAAGGCATAAGCAATTCCGGTTTCTTTGTTTCCTGTAATACTAAAGAAAAGCCATTTTCTATCATATTCTATTTGCTTCCATTCTTTCCCATCAAAATGAACTATCGTACCCCACCAACCTACTCCCCAGATATTCTTTTCACTCGATCCCCATATCTTATCTACCCCCTGATTATTTGTAAAGTTTAATTTGCTAAAATCTTCCCATGCTATTGTTCCATTTTTATATTTTAATACCAATCCTGAAGCAAAATAAATTTCTGATGTGTCTTTTGCCCAAATTCCGGATATTCCGTTTGTATTAAATTGTCTGCTATATGGGTACCATTTCTTTCCATCCCATCTCATTATATTTAGTGGTTTATTTTCCAAGTAGAGATATCCAACTGCCCATATATTATTTTCGTCAAAGACCCATACATCTTCAAAATCGCTTGACGCGTATCCATTACCAAACTCTACTGTCTCAAAGCTAAAGTTTTGACTTGTTGTATCGGGAGGGAACACTTTCTTTTCTTCCGGTTCTGTAGTACTACAGGAGTATTGTGTCAGTAATAGTAGAAGTAATATTGATATTATAATTTTCATTGTTTACCTTGTAAGAAATTGTGTGTGCGTTAAATGCCTCATTTTTAGTTTCTCCTGATTATTGTTACAAATGCTTTATTATTATAAAATCCTACACTTGCACAAATATTTCCATCTGTGTGTGCCCCTCCATAGCTTGATGATCGATGGAACCCTCCTATTATTCCCTTATACCTTTCTCCATTATAGTGAATTAATGATCCTTCCAGATTTCTTGTATTCCCGATATAATATATGTCGTTGTTTTTTATCATTGCTAATTGGAATATATCTACATCTAATTTTGTCCCTATAAAATCCTTTTGTAATACTGCCTTTTTTGTTTTTAAATCATAATACCAGATTTTTGTACTTCTTATATCAGGACCTCCTAAGTAGAGTTTGCCTTCATAATATTTCATCTGAAGCGATCGCAATGATGGTTGGTCTTTACTTCCATCATAAATAACATTTGTACCTCCTTCGCTTAATTCTACTATTATAAATCCATCATCACTACTTCTTGCTAAGGCATAAGCAATTCCGGTTTCTTTGTTTCCTGTAATACTGAAGAAAAGCCATTTTCTATCATATTCTATTTTTTTCCATTCTTTCCCATCATAATGCACTATTGTTCCCCATTTGCCTACTCCCCATATATTCTTGTTGCTCGATCCCCATATCTTTTCTACACCCTCTCGCGAGGGTAATCCTAATGCCCCTAAGTCATATTCTATAATTTTTCCTTTTTCATATTTAGCTATTGCTCCGCAGGCAAAATATATGTTACTTGAATCTGCTGCCCATATTCCCGATAATCCACTGCTGGTTATATATGGCAGTTGTGGAAACCATTTCTTTCCATCCCATCTCATTATATTTACTGGTTTATTTTCCAAGTAGAGAAATCCTACCGCCCAGATATTATTCTCATCAAATACCCATACATCATTAAAATCACTTGACGCATACCCATCTCCGAACTCTACTGTCTCAAAGCTAAAGTTTTGACTTGTTGTATCGGGAGGAGACACTTTCTTTTCTTCGGGTTCCGTTGGACTGCATGAATATTGTGAGATTAGCAAAAGAAGTAATATTGATATAATAGTTTTCATTGTTTACCTAGTTCTAAATTAAATATCGAAGAATCAATTGTTTTTATTAATTCAAAGCTGCCCTTTAATCGGCAGCTTTAGAATTGTTCCTATGGTCATTTGATACTATTTTATTAAAGTCATCTTTTTTACCTGAACAAAATCATTACTTACTAATCTATAAAAATAGATCCCCGAAGAGAGCAAGTTTCCATTACTGTCTTTGCCTGTCCACATTATCGAATGATTCCCTGCGTCTTGATAACTATCTTGAAGAATATTTACTATCTCTCCGAGTGAATTATAAATCTCTAATCTAACATTTCCACCGTTGGGGATACTATAATTTATTGTTGTCGTTGGATTAAATGGATTCGGATAATTCTGTTTGAGCAGAAATTCTGTTGGGATTTCGTTTTTGTTCTCATTTTCTATATCGGTTATTAATTCTCCGCTCTTATATAATAGAATTACTTTTGCTGCTAATTCTTTTAATTTAGTAACGCTATTAAGATTGCTATTCCCTCTTGCAACTAAAATAGCATCGAGAATATTAACCTTATCGCCCGGATTGAATGTTATCGGTCCCATATTAATATGGTATCTTCTATCGCTTGCGCCATAATAATCGGCATTTTCAAACCAGCCTGTTTTAGATTCGGGATCACCTGTAAATGGAAATATGGTTGGCTTGTCATCAATTTGAGAAATAAAATACCTTCCATTATTCATTCTACCGTTTAATAAATTATATATCTCTCCTTTTCCTTTTTCTGTATATGGTGCCATATCATGAGTCCAATTTGGATTATTTTTATAATTCGGCAAAAATGCTGAGATGTTTCTATTCCCATTATATTTTAAAGGGGACTCAAGAATTAAATGACCAACAGCAGGAGGAGCATCTCCAAAAACATCATCATTATTTTTACTATTATAGGAATAACCTAAATTTAATGTAGTATCTACTCCGACAAAATCATCCCCTGCATCACCTAAATCATTATCTGAGAAAATGCAAAAATAGATACTGTCGATTCGATTATTACCTTTATTAATAATTACAGTATTCTCGAAAACAACATCCTTAAATTCAGCATAATTAACTGTAAATAATGTTTTTTGTAATTCAATACCAAATGGTTCTGAAAGGAAATATTCATTAGATTTATCGGAATTCATATCATTGACAACAAACCAATGCATCTCATCTTCGATATCTCCCGGTGCGTCATTTGAAGTACGCGGTTCATACAATCCATTTTTATCCGCATCAAAAAAAGGAGCACCAATATCGGCTCTCCAATTATAGAATCCGTTTTCATATTCTTCTCTTTTCTGAGGGTCAGTAATATTTCTCCAATTAGATGAATATTTTAAGGAATGATTTTGTGCTGCCATTGCGATAGGATTATCGTGGTAAATAAATTCGCCGGGTTGTAATGAAGTTCTTGAATTAATCGTACCCCCTGTGGTGTATTTATTATTTATAAAACCTCCCCAATACAATTCTGAACAATACATCACGGTAGCATTATTATATTGTTTTAACTCCAAGCCGGAATTACCATTTTGATTTAAACCGGTCGTATTATCAAGTCCGTACCATATTTTCAGATGTTCGGTTTCGATTGTAGAAAAGTAAACATCCTTTGATTGTGCAGAAATGATATGGGAGATCAAAATGATTAGTACCAAAGCTAAATTGTAAATTTTTGACATAAAATCACCTTTATATTAGGGGTCATTAGTGAAGATATACTTAATGCAATATAAAAACAATCCCAATAATTTTACCTTAAAATGCTAATATAAAAATCCAATAAAATTCGCATGCTGTGCATAATTCAACTTGTAATACTTAGATGCAATAAAAAAAGTCCGGCATTAAACCGGACTTTAGATTTTCGATTGCTATTTTACTTCTCACCCTCTAATGGATTAAGACCATTTTCTTTATAAGATTAATATTATTACCTGTAAGACGATAGAAATAAACACCCGAAGAAAGATTACTTGCATCGAATGTATATTTATGAACTCCTCTATCCAAATTCTTACTAACGATATTAGTTACTTTCTCGCCAAGTGAATTATAAACATCAAGTGAGAAGAACCCCGCTTCTGCAATAGAAACTTCAAGTATGGTAGTAGGATTAAATGGATTAGGATAATTCTGCTTTAAGTAAAATTGTGTAGGGATTGTTTTTTCTTCATCTTTTACACCTACTAATATTCCATCTTTGTTTACTTTTAAAATAAATAAATCATAATATCTTGATGATTGTCGTCTTATTTCTCCTGTAGTAATAAACCCTTTATCTTTTGTTTCTTTTACATCCCACCCAACAAATTGCTTATAAGAATTATTACCTATTTCTTGTTTCCATTCCAATTTGCCATTAGTATCTAGTTTAACCAACATAAAATTAGGATAAAAGTCTCCAACAGCAACATATCCTCCATCAGAAGTTTGGATACCAGATCGAAAATCAGTAAACTGTTCAAATGAGGATGTCCATAAAGTATCTCCTTTTGAATCTGTTTTTATAAGCCATCCTCGAGGTCTTAGCTCGCAAGCGTAGCATTCAGAGATTATTTTGGTCGCAGAAATAAAATAACCCTCATCAATAGTTTGAATTACTGATAAACATTTTAATTCTGCACGAACATTCCCATTAGATTTTACCATAAAGTTTTTTGTCCATAGAATATCACCAAATTCATCTGTTTTTATAAGCCATAAACCCTTTGATCCATATTCATAACCATTAATCACGCCGCAAATAATAAATCCCTTATCATTCGTTTGTTGAACTGAATATCCAACTACCCATAAGGAATCAACTCCATAGGTTTTCATCCATAAGGAATCTCCTTGTGAATCCAATTTTAAGAGTGTTATATTTGAATTGAATGAACCGATTGTGATTATGCCACCATCGCTTGTTATATTAAAATTTTTTCCATAGTTGGTAAACATAGAATAAGATTTAGTAAATAATGAGTCACCATTATTAGTTATTTTTAATAGCCTTAATCTAGAATCTCGTTGATTATATTTTATCATATAACTATTATCAGATAAGCTTAGTATAGAATGAGCAATTTCATATTGAGTACTACTTCCAAATCTTTTATTCCACAATTGATTACCAAAATCATCGATCATCACTATGTATATGTCACCGGTACTTAAATCATGATTTGAAGCACCATAAGAACCAACAGCGATGTAATTGCCCTTATCGGTTTCAATAATTGAATATCCTATATCTTTATAAGTTTCAGAAGTATCTCCAAAAGTTTTCATAAAAGTAGATTGGCTTTTTATGGATAAAGGGAATATTGTGGCAATTATTAAAATCAGAAAAAGATATTTTACCTGAAATTTCATTTTAATTCCTCCTATGGTCATTTGATACTATTTCACCAGCAACATTTTTTTTGTAATTGTTTTTAATGGAGTAGTTAATCGATAAAAATAGATTCCGATAGAGAGATTATTTCCATCAAATCTTATTTCGTGTTTTCCTTCTTCAAAAAAGGCATCTGCCAAACTTAAGACCTCTCTACCTAAAACATCATAAACAATTAATTTTGTATTCCCTCCTTGAGGTAACCAGAAACTAATAGTTGTTTCCGGATTAAACGGATTCGGGTAATTCGAGATGCTTATCTCTTCGTTATTATTTATCGATTCTGATTTGAATTCAGGATTTTGCAATATTATCTTTTTATCACCTGCTAAACTATTACCCATTTCCTTAATTATTTTTATTTGACTTACTAAGTCATCTTCTGAATATTTTGTTTTTAAGGTATTGAAATAGTTATCCGCATCTCTCTTATTCTCTGAGAATAATGTATAAAAACTACCAAGTGTAAATAATGTGTTCTTTTCTATATACTCGTTCAAGTTATATTTGGTTAAGATGGTGGTGAGGTTATTAATTGCTCCGGAATATTCTCCTGCATTTACCATTTGATGTGCTTCTAATTCAAGAGCTATTACATAAGTTTCGTTTCCTACTATAATATTAGGTTTTATCTCTTTATCTGAGAACGATAAATAATCTTTCCTT
>Ga0172380_10003751_pt1 | contig 20404 bp, 16 predicted proteins | sample Leawe162metaG_FD_119747 | JGI IMG/M metagenome (GOLD analysis project Ga0172380, IMG submission 119747) | Leachate microbial communities from a municipal landfill in Southern Ontario, Canada - Leachate well 162 metaG | ecosystem: Engineered > Solid waste > Landfill > Unclassified | place... | reverse complement strand
TGAAAATAATAAAGGCAGTGTCAACCAGGTAGTAGCGCCTCGTGGCATAATTTATGATAAAAATATGAAAAAATTGGTGCTTAACTCGGCAGCATACGATTTGGTTTGCGACCGCGCACACTTTTCTTTTTCTTCGCCAGAAATTTTTACCGAAATCAATAGCATGGCCGTCACTCTTGGCGTGCCGGCAGAAGAATTGACTAGTAAAATCCAAAATGCCGACTCTTCACAGGTTCTTGTTGCAGACGGTATCGGCCACGAAAAGCTTTTGATACTCGAAGCAAAAATTAATGAATTTACAGGCTGTAAAGTTCAACAAAATACAGACCGAGACTATGTTTATGGGTCAGTTTTTTCACAGGTCTTAGGGTATACTGGCAGAATTAATAAAGACGAGTATTCTTCTAGTACAGGATATACAATCAACGATTACATTGGTAAAACTGGTCTAGAAAAATATTACGAATCATATTTACGAGGCATTCCTGGGCAGTCTAAGTCCAGCGAAATTGTTGTACAACCAAAGCCCGGCGACAACCTAGTACTCAATATTGATGCTGATCTGCAAAATAATCTTTATGACGCTCTTGGTGAAAGCATAAAAAGAGTTGGTGCTAAAAAGGGTGCTGCAGTTGCTATGGACCCGCGAACAGGAGCTGTTTTGGCAATGGTTTCCTATCCTTCGTACGACGACAATTTGTTTTCAGGAGGTATTTCTCAAACTGAATATAATACACTAATAAACGACTCTTCACAGCCACTTTTTAACAGAGCAATAGCGGCAAAATATCCAACTGGTTCTACAATAAAACCATTCGAGGCCTCAGCTGCCTTGCAAGAAAAAATAATTTCTCCCGATAAGCAAATCAATGATATTGGTTATATTTTAGTTCCCAGCCAATACGACCCAGAGGTTGTGTACAAGTTTGGTGGAGTAACCCCGCATGGATGGGTTGATATTAGAAAAGCTTTGGCAGTTTCTTCTAACATCTATTTCTATACGGTGGGCGGTGGATATGGAGACCAGCAAGGATTGGGTCCAACAAGAATTAAAAAATATCTCTCGCTTTTCGGATGGGATCAAAAAACTGGAATTGATTTGCCAGGAGAATTTTCTGGGTTTATACCAGACCCTGCCTGGAAGAAATCAGTAAAAAAAGCTAATTGGACAGATGGAGACACCTATAACCTTTCAATAGGCCAGTCAGACCTGCAAACAACGCCCTTGCAGGTTGCCACAGCTTATTGTGCGATTGCCAATGGGGGCACGTTGTACAAGCCACAAATTGTAAACAAGGTTGTTTCCGCGGACGCTTCGAAAACAGTGCAAGAATTTGCTCCACAAATAATAAGAGATAATTTTATCGACCCTGAAAATTTAGCAATTGTTAGAGAGGGGATGAGGGATGGCGTTAATAAATCATACGGAATGTCGACTATCTTAAACGACTTGCCAGTTGCGGTAGCCGCAAAAACGGGAACTGCTGAAATTGGCTTGGAAAATCATTTCAATGTGTGGTCATCAGTTTTTGCGCCATACGACAACCCCGAAATTGTTCTCGTGGTAACAGTAGAAAATGTCCAAGGCTTTGGAGCTGTCACTCTGCCCGTAGCCCACGACGTGCTCAACTGGTATTTCTCCAAATAAAAAGAAGCTGGTCAGGCTCCATGATGCGTCCGGGACCATCCAATGTTAGGATTTCCGAACACCTAGTATAGACAATATTATAAATCCGTTGCGAGCGACCTTTTCTGCTGCTAATTTTTTTGCAGCAGTCTCATCGGCGACCCCGTCCACCTCGACCGAGGTGTTTAGTGTGTAGCCGTCAGTCTTGATTCTGACTGTTACGGTGTATTTCATTGTCCGCTCCTCTCTGGCTTCTGATTATAGCACAATACTATATATGGGTCAAGGGTTTACCATGTCTTGCGATTTTGGTATTATTAATCAATTAACCACTCAAACAATGCCTACAATAGAGGAATTACGCGAGACTCGAATTAAAAAACTAAAAAAACTTCAGGAAGCTGGGCTTTTGGCGTATCCTGCCAAATCAAAAAGAACTCATAGCGTGGCCCAAGCTTTGGAAAATTTTGGTAAACTTTTTAAAAGTAAGAAAGATTACATTTTAGCTGGCAGAATTATGGCTATGCGAGGCCATGGCGGAGCTACCTTTCTAGATATCAATGACGGTTCTGGCAAAATTCAGGTTTTAATTAAAACAGACAAAATAGGGGAGAAGGGTTATCAATTTCTCTTGGATGTTTTTGATATAGGCGACTTCATTGAGGTTAAAGGAAAACTTTTTACCACAAAACGCGGAGAAAAAACCATTGAGGCTGATGATTACAAAATGCTTTCAAAGTCCTTGTTGCCTTTGCCAGAAAAATGGCATGGTCTGCAGGATGTTGAGGAAAGACTGCGAAAAAGATATTTAGATATTTTGTTTAACCCAGAAATTAAAGATATGGTCCAAAAGCGAACAAAATTTTGGGCTTCAATGAGAGAGTTTCTAATAGAGAAAGGGTTTATGGAGGTCGAAACTCCTGTTTTAGAGACTGTTCCCGGCGGAGCAGATGCAAGGCCATTTATAACTCACCACAATGCTCTAGATTTAGATGTATATCTAAGAATTTCTATGGGTGAATTGTGGCAAAAGAAATTGATGGTGGCTGGGTTTGAAAAGACTTTTGAAATTGGTAGGCAGTTTAGAAACGAAGGCATGGATGCCGAACACCTGCAAGATTATACCCAAATGGAGTTTTATTGGGCTTATGCCGATTACGAAATGGGTATGGAATTTGTTGAAGAAATGTATAAATATATTGCTAAGAAAATTTTTGGCACATTAAAGTTTAAAATTCACGGATTTGAAATTGATCTTGGAAAAAAATGGGAAAAGTACGACTTTAAAACAATAATTGCCAAGCAAACTGGTGTAAACATAGACGAGGTTGCTTTGCCAGAAATTGAAAAGGCCCTGCAAAAGTTGAAAATCGATTACGATAAAAATGGATTTAATATCACTCGTGGAATTGATAACTTGTGGAAATTTTGCAGGAAAAATATTCCTGGCCCAGGATTTTTGATAAATGCTCCCGTAGAGGTTTCGCCGTTGGCTAAAAAGAACGAAAAAAATCCAAAAACTGTTTTAAAATTTCAGCCAATCATTGCCGGCTCGGAAATGGGTAATGGGTATTCAGAAATAAACGATCCAATTGACCAGGCAGAGCGATTTACCGAACAACAAAATTTAAGAGAAAAGGGCGACGAGGAAGCGCAAAGATTTGATAAAGATTTCGTGGAGGCGCTTGAGCATGGCATGCCGCCAACCTGCGGATTTGGAGTTTCTGAAAGATTATTTAGCTTTCTCATGGATAAACCCGCCCGCGAATGCCAAATATTCCCATTAATGCGTCCCAAATAAGCGGCTCATACGCTATAATTTACCGATTGAGCCGGTCGTGTGAAAATAATAGGCTAATTCTCACGAATTAGCCTATGGAAATAAATTATGAATAGTAAAGAAATTACAAAGGTTTTTAAGGCGATGGGGAATGATAGGCGTTTCTCAATTCTAAAACATCTCCATCAAAAGAAGGAGTTGACTGTCAGTCAGATTGCAGAGTTTATAAATTTATCCTTCAAAAGCACTTCACGCCACTTGGCAGTTCTAGCTGGCGCAAATTTAATTGAAGCGCGGCAGGTAAATCTGAATCGATTTTATTCAATCAGTTCTATAGCGCCCAAAAGATTCGTTGATTTTTTAGCGAATTAATTGCGCCATTCATTGGGTGCATGGATAGGCTAATTCTCACGAATTAGCCTATAATAGAATTAGGCTTCCGTTGAAAAATATTTTTTATAAAAAAAGAAGAGCTGGTCAGGCTCCTTGATTTCTTTCATGACCGCGACGGAAATTAGGCGTCGCTCTCTAGATACGCACCACACGATGGGCAGAGCAGACTGTCGCTCACCCAGAACCCCGATATGACGAGCGGTTCTCTTCGGAGGTTTTTGCGCCTGTGTGTCTGTCCGCATTGGCACCGGAATTTCTTCCAGGACCGATCGGACCAGGCGCACCAGAGGCTCGCCAAGGATGCGCAAATCAGTATGACCGCGACAGCCAGTCCAAGCGCAATCAGGATTTTCATAATATACCCTTTCTTGTCTATGGCCCCTTCGAGCCGGTTAGGGGAAGTTCGTATCTATTTATTAATTATAACATATTAAACGTCACCTTGTCAAGAGTTTACCATACCCTGTGATTTTGGTATTATTAGGAAACATAAGATGAATTAACTACGTAAATTCATATGCTGGATATAAATTTTATTAGGGAGAACGCGCAAAAGGTCAAAGATGCGTGCAAAAATAAAAACGTTAACGTGGATGTTGACTCGGTTTTGGATTTGGATAAGAGAAAAAGGGAATTGATGACTACCATGGAAACCCTGAAAGCCGAACAAAATAAAATTAGCCGTGGCGGGAAGGATAATTTGGCACTGATTTCACAGGCAAAGGAAATAAAAGAAAGAATAAAGCAAATGTCGCCAGAGTTAGATACTATCGACGAAGCTCTGCGAAAATTACTTTTACAACTGCCAAACATTCCTTTTGACGACGTGCCAGTTGGGAAGGACGATTCACAAAATGTAGTTTTAAGAAAAGTTGGGCGCCCAGCCACACAATTATTTACAAAGCCCAAAGATTATATGGAGTTGGGCGTCGCGCTGAATTTAATTGATACCGAAAGAGCTGGGAAGGTTGCTGGCTCAAGATTTGGTTACATAAAAGGTAAACTAGCCCTGCTAGAGTTTGCAGTAATAAAGTTGGTAATGGATACAGTGACTAAAGAAGGATTCACCCCAGTAATTCCGCCAGTAATGCTAAAAGACCAGATGGCGCGTGGAACAGGATATTTTGAAGCAGGGGACAGAGATGAGGCCTACTTTTTACCAGACGACAATATGTATTTAGTTGGCACTTCCGAGCAGTCGCTGGTCGCAATGCACTCTGACGAAATTCTTGCTGAAAAAGATTTGCCACTTAGATATGCAGGCTTCTCAACTTGTTTTAGAAGAGAGGCCGGTAGTTATGGTAAAGACACAAAAGGCATTTTACGTGTGCACCAGTTTGATAAACTTGAAATGGTTATTTTCTCAACCCCAGAAAAATCCAAAGATGAACACAAATTACTCTTGTCTATAGAAGAGAAATTGATGAAAGCCTTAAAACTACCGTATCAAGTGATAAATATTTGCACCGGTGACCTTGGCAGGCCAGCAGCTGCAAAATATGATATTGAGTGCTGGTTGCCATCGGAAAAGAAATACAGGGAAACCCATTCAACTTCAAACTGCACAGATTTTCAGGCGAGAAGACTAAATATGCGATATCGCGATAAGGCAGGAAAGATAAATTTTGTGCACACATTAAATGGTACAGCATTTGCTATTGGTAGAATTCTAATCATGATAATGGAGAATTTTCAGCAAAAAGACGGGTCTATAAAGGTGCCGAAAGTTTTGCAGAAATATGCGGGATTTAAGGTAATCAAGTAATGGAAATTTCAATAAACGGGCTTAAAACAAACTACCAGTCATATGGAGAGGGTAAACCCTTAATAATTTTACATGGCTGGCAGTCTAATTTAGAGAGATGGACACCTGTGGCAGAGGAAATTGCAAAAAAAGGATTTAGGGTAATTGTTCCTGATTTGCCTGGTTTTGGAAAGTCAGATGCGTTGACAATTCCTTGGAATACAAACAAATATATCAATTGGCTAGAAGGATTTGTGTCAGAGATTGGTGTGAGGGATTATTACCTTTTGGGCCATTCCTTTGGCGGAGCTTTAGCTTCTAAAATGGCAGTAAAACACGTACAGGATATTAGAAAAATATTTTTGGTTTCTGCCGCGTGCGTGCGTAAAAAAACTACGCAAAAGAATTTTTTAAAAAATATCGCTAAGGTGGCAAAAATATTTTATTTTTTTCCTTACTATAGTTTTCTTAGAAAAGCAGTTTACAAATTTATTATCAGAAAATCTGATTATGTTTACGTTGACGGCATAATGAAGGAAACCTATCTAAACATCGTTGGGGAGGACTTGTCGTTTCATTTACCGTTTATAAAGGTGCCGACGGTGGTTATTTGGGGAGAAAAAGATGAGTCAACGCCATTACAAGATGGGCAATTTATAGCAAAACAGATAAAAAATTCAAAACTTATAGTTATACCTGGCGCAAGCCATAAGCTAAACAGAGAAATTGCCGAAGCTTTAGTTGAAAACATATTACATAATGTTTAAATTCATAGTTTTGCTGATAATTTTTTGGTTTTTGTGGGAGTTAAAATATACTCTGTTTTGGCTATATTTATGGCAGTTAAAAGACTATCACATCCCAAGATTTATTGATCACTTTAGAACTCACAAGGGCAGAAAATTAATCTTTGCTCCATTACAAATTGTAAAAATAGTTTTACTGGCCAGTTTTTTTATTGCAGGGAGCCTTGGTGAATACATTTTTTATCTTTTACTATTAATATATATCTATCAGGGCGTCTCATTTTTGATTGGACTCTCAAAAAAAGCAATAAAAAGGCCGGTTCCAACAGTCAAAATATTATTTTTAACCGCAGTTTCGGCAGCTGTTATCTATGTATTTTTTGTCCGGTCTCAGGAGCAAGTTATAGCTCTTTTAATTTTTGACATTTTAACACCGATAATTATCTCTATTGTAGTGCTGTTTTTCCAGCCATTTTTTGTATTGGTGAGAAACCAGGTTTTATCCCGCGCGCGTGATAAAATACAAAAAACAAAAGCAGTTAGTGGGTTAAAAGTCGTAGCAATCACCGGCTCCTATGGCAAGACATCAACCAAGGAATTTTTAGCAACAATATTATCTAAAAAGTTTAATGTATTAAAAACAAAAGATCACCAAAACACAGAAGTTGGCGTGGCTAGGTGCATTTTAGACGATTTAAAACCAAACCACGAAATATTTATTGCTGAGGTTGGTGCCTATAACAAAGGCAAAGTCAAAGAGGTCTGTAAAATACTCGAGCCCCAAATTGGGATTGTGACCGGTGTTAACGAGCAACATTTGTCTTTGTTTGGCTCTATGAAAAACCTAGTTTCTGCTGAAGGTGGTGGGGAATTGGCAGAATTTTTGGTAAACAAGGGCCTCTTAATAGTAAACGGGGGCAATAAATACTGTTTGGATTTATATAAAAAGTTTTCAGGAAACAAAAAAATATATAGTTTGCATAATAAAGTTATTAGCTCTGATATTTGGGCAGACAGCATTGCAATTGATAAAAATAAAATTTCATTTTTAGCGGTTAACAAATCAGGAGATTTGGCGCACTTTGATGTCAGGGTTTTAGGCGGACAGAATATTCAAAATCTTTTAGCAGCTATACTAGTTGCAAGTGAGCTGGGAATGAGTTTTGGCGAGATAGCCGAAGCCTGCAAAAATATTTTTCCAGAGCAAGCCGGAATGACGATAACGCAATCTGGCAGTGGTGTTTACGTTATTGATTCTTCGTACTCTTCAAATCCCGACGGCGTAATGGCCGATTTGGAGTACCTTAAAATATTTTCTGGTAAAAAGGTTATTGTAATGCCATGTCTAATAGAACTTGGCCAAGCTTCTAGAGCAATTCACAGAAAAATTGGTAAAAAAATTGCCGAAACCTGCGACCTAGGTATAATTACGACAAAAGAATTTTTTAAGGAGATTGTCGAAAATGCGCAAAACTGGGGCGAACAGAAAAAAAATATTTTACAAATATCCGATGCGAAATTAATAAGAGAAAAAATTACGGCTTTCTGTAAGCCGGGAGACGCAATTTTACTCGAGGGTAGATCGCGCGAAGACATAATTACAATTATAAAAAAGTCAGTTTGACATGTTTTTGAAAGCAAAACCAATATCAATATCGCTGTCTCCAAGCGTTGAAAAAGACGACGTAAAACTCGCCTTAAATTTTGTTATAAGGCCATGGCTGTGGAAAAACGGAAAAGCAGCTAAGCAACTAGAGGATGAATTTAAAAAGTACCTTGGTGTTAGGTATGCTTTTTCTTTTAATTCGGGAAGAAGCGCCTTCTACGCTATTTTAAGGGCGCTAAATTTTAACAAGGGCGAAGGCGTTTTACTGCAAGCATTTACCTGTAACGCCGTACCAAACCCAGTCTTATGGGCTGATTTACAGCCAATTTATGTTGATTGCAATGAAGACGACTTCAATGTATCTGCAAGCGATTTAAAGGCCAAAATTAACACCAAAACCAGGGCAGTGGTAGTTCAACACACTTTTGGGTTGCCGGCCAACATGGACGAAATTAGGGCTATTTGCGCTGAAAATAACCTTATTCTTATAGAAGATTGCGCCCACTCATTGGGAGCAGAATACAATAATGTTTTAGTTGGTTCACAAAGTAAAGCTGCTTTTTTTAGTTTTTCTCGCGACAAAATTATTTCTTCTGTTTATGGCGGTATGGCTGTGACAAATGATGAAGCAGTAGCTAAAAAAATAGAAGAACTGCAAAAAGATTTTGGCAAGCCATCAAGTTGTTGGGTCTTTCAGCAATTGCTTCATCCGATTTTACTGCAGTATATAATTTTACCAATTTACAGTTTTTTAGATTTAGGGAAATTACTTTTAGTTTTTTCGCAAATCACTCACGTCCTATCTAAAGCCGTTTCTTGGAAGGAAAAGAGGGGATTGAGGCCAGATTATTTCCCGAAAGCTTTACCAAATGCCATGGCAGCCTTGGCGTTAAATCAATTTGGCAAACTAGAAAGGTTTAATGCAAAACGCCAGGAAATGGCAAATTTTTATTATGAGCAACTAAAAGACACTAAGTTTGGCCTCCCTGCAAAATTTGATAACCGAAAGAGCGCGTTTTTAAGGTTTACTGTAAAGCATAAGGAAGCAAACGAGATATTATACCAAGCCTGGCACAAGCAAAACATTTTACTCGGCGACTGGTACACAACCGCAATAGCTCCGTTTGATACAAACCTTGCAGACATGCTGTACACTCCTGGAACCTGTCCAAATGCCGAATATTTAGCAAAACGAACTCTAAATTTACCCACCCATATAAACATCTCACAAAAAGACGCAAACAGAATTGTTAACTTTTTAAAAAAGTGGAAATAAGAGAAATTACAAATAAAGATATATGGGAAGATTTTTTGCTTGGTTGCGGAGAGAAAACTTTTCTTCAGTCGTGGAACTGGGGCGAATTTTGCGCCAAAGGCGCATCCGCCTCTGGCGGAAACCAGGGCAGTAAAATTTGGCGGCTTGGCGCATATAACGGAGGTTTATTGACCGCTGTATGTTTTGTTTATAAAATTTCGGCGCGCAGAGGAACTTTTTTGTTTGTTCCGCATGGTCCAGTTACTATAGATGGACTTTCGGGGGCAGATAAAAAAGAAATTTTAGAACTGATTTTACTGCATCTTAGTGATACAGCCAAGGAAGAAAAAGCAAGTTTTATTAGAATCTCCCCGCTTTTTTTAGACAGCCAGGAAAATAGAAATATTTTTATAGATTTAGGATTCAGAAATTCCCCAATGCATGCCTCTGCGTATGAAGCAACGTGGAAGCTAGATATTTATCCATCCGAGGACGAGCTTCTAAAAAATATGCGTAAAACAACGCGCTATTTAATTAAAAAAGATTCAGAAAATACTGATATTTCAATCGAAAAAAGCACCAACCCAGAAAATGTAGCAATTTATCAAGAGCTAAATAAGGAAGTCTCAAAAAGACAAAAATTTGTGCCGTTTTCGCCAAATTTTATAAAAAACGAATTTGATGTTTTTGCGCCCGATAAAGAAATTATTTTTTTGTTTGGAAAATACAAAGGGCAGGTTGTTGCGGGCGCTATGGTTATTTTCTGGTCAGGAATTGCTTTTTATCATCAGGCCGCCTCGCTAAAAAAATATGCAAAATTTTCAGTACCATACTTATTACAATGGGAAGCTATAAAGGAAGCAAAGCAAAGGGGATGCAAAATATACGATTTCTGGGGCTTTACTGATCCAGAAAAATTTCCAAAACACCCCTGGGCCGGGCCAACACTGTTTAAAATGGGTTTTGGCGGATATAAGAAAGAATATGTTAAAACTCAAGATTTTATTCTAAACAACAAATATTGGCTAACCTATATAATAGAAGCGTTTAGGAAAAGGAAAAGAAATCTATAATGAAATTAGCGTAGCGATATAATAAAATTAGCGTAGCGATATAATGCTCTACAGAAAAAGCCATGTAAAAGCAAGGATAGGCAGGGTAAAGCCAAGAAAATCAATGTTCAGAAACGGCTGGTTTTGGTTGGTGCTGCTCGCCATCATTGTTGTTGCCACTGGCTTTTGCTTCGTGATATTTTGCCCCCAAGTCCAAATTGAAAGAATAATTATCTCTGGCAACCACGAAGCCACTCGTAGCGGTATCGAAGAAGCTGTTGTGGCCTCCATAACCCATGATTTGCTAGGCATTGGATCGTGGCACGTGTATTCAAAAAGCATTTTTTTGGTAAACGCTGGCCATTTAGAAAAAAAAATATTAAATAAGTTTGCGATAATTGACAGGGTGAATATTAGCAGGGAATTTTTGCAGACAATTACCGTAGATGTGAGTGAAAGGCGACCAGTTGCTGTTTTTTGCCCCTCATTGAATGTAAATATTTTCGGTGAGCAATGTTATTTTCTAGACAGTAGCGGAGTTATTTTTAAAACAGCGGATTCAACTTCGGGACAATATCTTATTGTGCGACAAAGCTTTATTGAGCCAATTGTATTTGGCCAGCAGATTATGGCTCAGGACACAATGGCGTCGTTTTTAATGATTGATAAGACACTAAAAGACAATTTTCAAATAGGCGTGAAGAACGCCATATTCGCCAGCGATTCTAAGATAAATATCATAACCAATGAAAATTGGTATATTTATCTTGGCTATGGTCCAAACTACAGTTCAAGCGAACAAATTACTAAATTAAATTCGCTTCTAGAAAAAGGAATTTCGGCGCAAGAAAGGAAAGATTTGCGTTACGTTGATTTACGGCCCGAAAGCAGAGCGATTTTTTGCGATAACAACACTTGCGGGGGATAGGGTAGGTTATTGACAAATGTCTTATATTATTATATAATTAATATATAGTAATAACTGCCAAATTCCGTGAATTATTCGACTTTTTCATCAAGAGTTCTGCAGAGCAATATAATGCTATATTGCGTTGTTTTAGTTTTGATATTAAAGATTCTGACGGTTCTAGTATCAATAAATTTCCCCCAAAATATATTTTTTGCCGATATAACAAAATCAGCGTTGCAGGGATTGGTCAATCAGACTAGGGAATCCTCTGGACTATCCCCGCTCACAGAAAACGCGATTTTGACGCAAGCCGCACAGCTGAAGGCCGAAAATATGATTAAAAATCAATATTTTGATCACACCAGTCCGACCGGGATCACGCCCTGGTACTGGTTTTCACAGGCAGGATACAAATATAAATATGCCGGGGAAAATTTAGCGATAGGCTTCTATGAATCTGATGAGGTTTACCGTGCCTGGCTTAATTCGCCATCGCACAAGGCCAATATTATGAGTCCTCGCTATACAGAGGTTGGCACAGCCATTTTGAAGGGATTTGGGGGGAGCGGGGCTATAATTGTAGTACAAGAATTCGGTTCTCCTTTACCGACCTCTGTCGCGAGTGCAGCAAAGGTTCAAGCTCCCAACAAAACGAATATTCCTTCCACCATAAGCCCTGCGCCAGATGGCGAAAAGGTTTTATCTCAATCAACGGAGTCAAAGGATGTGTCAGTTGCGGCAAAACAGGTAAATTCTATAAAGCGTGACTATAGTCAGTTGATACAAAACATTATTTACGGTTTGGCAATGGTTGCTATTGGTGTATTAATAGTGCTGATATTTTTCAGTGTTAATATTAATTTCAGAAAAGAGCTTGTATTTAGGGCGGTTTTGATAGTAACATTACTATCTGTAGCTACGCTTTTGAACAAAGAAATTATTATTGCCCTAATTCCTCACCAAATATTGATTTAATATAATGGAAAATCAACGAGCAAAAAAAATATTAGAGGTCGCTGTGGGGATATACCTTGCCAGTTTTTTAATTTTAAACTGGGCTGATGTTTCCTGGATTTTTAATTACAAGGTAGTCTCGACGCTTGTAAGTGATTTTTTTAATCCTTATCCTTCAATAGAGGCTTCGACTATCAACACATATTTTTATCCAAATCACAGTCCCGCCTCCGCCAAGACTCCGGACGGGCAAGCAAACGCAGTTAGGTTGGCCTACACCGACAAGCAAAATACTTTAGAAATCCCAAAAATAGCTATTTCTGTGCCGATTATTTTTTCAGACAGCACTGACAAGGATTCACTTACAAAAAATCTTGAATCGGGAACGGTTTATTATCCTGGGTCGGTTTATCCTGGGCAAACCGGTCAGATTGTAATTTTAGGACACTCGGCTCCAGCTGGGTGGCCAAAAATTAAATATGATTGGGTCTTCACCGATTTAGAGAAACTTTCCGCAGGCGACGAAATTTATATAGATTTAAATAATAAGCAATATAAGTATGTGGTCCAAAAAACAACCATAATACAAAGAGGAGCCGAGGTCCCGCACAGCAACTTGGACGAAAATAGTAGTGTTCTGACCCTGATAAGTTGTTGGCCTCCGGGAAAAGATTATCAGCGGATAGCCGTAGAGGCACTATTGACAGATAATTAATAAAATGGTAATAATGTATATTGCTGCCATTTAACTGAAATTTAATCATTAAAAGTGTAATTTAGTTAATATGAATAAATTAATCCTAACTGGCATTGCGATTATAGCTGTCATATTTGTGGCAGTGTTTTCGCCAATTTTTATAGTTCACGCTTCCTGCTCAGGAAGCTACGTTTCTGGTTCATACGAATCCTCGTGCGATGGGACAGATAACGATGGTGATGGCGTAATTGACGAGGGCTGTTATTCTTGTCAGGCAGATGAATACTTCACCACAAGCTCTGGTGACACATACTGCTTTGATTTCAGACGGGCCCACGGGATTTCCGGCGGCCAATCAAACTGCGGCCAAGAAGGCGGCGTACTGGCTAGCTATGCAGGGACTACGCAGAGTAGTGTATCGCAGGTTATTTCCACATATGCTTCAGTCTCTTCCAGGCAGCCTGTTTATGAGCCAAGTTTTACAGTAGGAAAGGGTCTAATAGTCGCTGATTTGTGTACTGCGCTGACAGGCGCTTTTGGCAAGAATAATTCAGCTATATTTTTTGATACAGGTGACGGCGGAATAAAATGCAGTAATAGCAACCTTATGTTGCATGATGGGAGTTCCAATGGCCGCGGTCGTCTAAATGACGGGGGTGCTGGTGGAGCAGTTTGCAAAATTACTAGTTGTCCTACAACTCCTGCAACCGCCCCGACAGTTTCGTGTTCAGCTTCACCAAGTTCAATTAATACAGGAAACTCAACCACATTTACAGCTACAGCTTCTGGCGGAACAGGTTCTTATACATATTTGTGGACCGGAGATTGCTCTGGAACCGGCTCAACCTGCACAAGCGCATATTCAACAACAGGAACAAAAACAGCCACAGTTGTTGCCACAGCAAGTGGTGTATCTAGCCCCAGCGCTACGTGCACAGTCAGCGTGAGCCAAACTAGCACATGCACACCAAATTCATATCAGAGGTGTATCGGAAACAGTAACTACTGGTACAATTCCTGTGGAGATCAAGGTGATTATATTGGTTCCTGTGGAAATTATTGCACAGCCAACTCGTACCAAAGATGCGTAGGCAATACTAACTATTGGTATGACTCATGTGGCAACCAGGGTAGCTACATTGGTTCATGCGGTAATACCTGTAGCGCCAACGCATATCAGAGATGCCTGGGTAACAACCTTTATTGGTATGATTCCTGTGGCAATTTGGGAAGCCTGATACAGTACTGCCAGAACGGTTGCACTAACAATAGTTGCAGTAATTACAACTACGGTTACCTAAACGTTTCTAAAACAGTAAGAAATTTAACAAACGGAAATAGTTTTGCAACAACAACCTACGCCTCGCCTTCAGATATGCTAATGTTTATGATTACCTTGCAAAACACCGCAAATACAGATATTTCCAATGTTTTTGTAAGAGACACACTTCCTGCAAACCTAATCTATAACAATCAACTCGTGGTTGCCTGTTCTGGAGGTTCTAACTGCAGTAATTACAACTACAACAACTATTCTGGTTCAATCGCTTCTGGAATCAGTTTAAATACAATTAATGCTAACCAAACAGTTACAATAACCTACCAGGTGCAGGTAGCTCCACCAGCCAGTTTTGTCTATGGAACTACGACTTTAAATAATTCGGTTTATGTAACTGGAACAAATATGACCAACACACCAGTCTCTACAGCTTCGGTTGTGGTCACTAAGTCTGGCGTATTGGGCGCTTCTACAATATCCACTGGTTTAACCAATAACTTCTGGGTAGATTCATTCATCCTGCCATTAATTCTTACACTGATTGGTATTTGGATGCTAAAATCTGGGATGTTCTTTGGAATAGAGAGGTGGTTAGATAGCAAGAAAAGAGTGAGGCACGCATACAGAGCCGACAAAGAGTTTGCTACTAGAATAGAAAAGCTTCAAAAAACAGCTAGATAAATCGTAACTAAAAAACAGTCCCGCCGAAGCGGGGCTGTTTTATTTTCTTCCTTCCAGGGCCGACTCTAGGGTTTCCTCGTCGGCATATTCGAGCTCGCCACCAACGGGAATTCCTCTGGCCAAATGAGTAATTTTTGGTGGATTTTGTAATTGCATTTTTTTTATTTCTCCTTCAATCAATGCGGAGGTTGCCCGGCCCTCTACGGTTGGGTTTAAAGCAATAATTATTTCTGTAAAATTACCAGTTTGTGCCCTCTTTTTTAGTTCCTCAATTCGTAAATTTGCTATGTCTTCCTTGCGCATTGTGGCAATAGTTCCACCGAGTATAAAATATAAACCGTTAAATTTTCTAGTGTTTTCTATCGTCAGCAAATCTGTTTCTTTTTCAACTACGCACAATAAATTTTTGTTCCGTGACTGGTTTTGGCAGATAGAACACAAGTTTTCTTCTCCCTCGTAAGGGTTAAAACAAAGCTGGCATAATTTTATTTTATTTTTGAGCTCGTTGATGGCGGAAATAAGTTCGTCTGTTTTTTCCTTAGGCAATTTTGTCAGGTAATAAGCAAAACGGCCAGCGGTTCTTCCGCCAACCGTCGGGAATTTTTTAAATAATGCTATTAATCGATCAATCGAATCCATGGTAATTTCTAGCCCATCTGGCCATTTTCAGAAGAATATTCACCCTTATCAAGATTTCTAAAGCTGACTCTGTGGTCGTCAAAATACAAATCAAGTCCGCCAGTTGGACCATTTCTGTGTTTTTCAACTAAAACTTTAGCAATATTTTTTTGTAAACTGTTTTCGTTGTATTTATCCTCTCTATAAATCATCAAAACAACGTCTGCGTCTTGTTCAATGGCTCCAGATTCTCTAAGGTCAGCCAGCCTTGGTATTTGTGGCACGCGCGACTCAACTGCACGAGAAAGCTGTGAAAGCACAAGCACCGGCACATTTAGCTCTTTTGCTAGCATTTTTAAGGCACGAGAGTTTTCTGTAACTTGCTGTACGGGCGAAGCAAACCTGTTCATTGGTTCCATTAACTGCAAATAATCAATAACAATTAGTGACAAGCCTTTGTTGGCCTGAAGACGCCTTGCCATGGCTCTCATTTGAAGCACATTTACAGATCCAGCGTCGTCTATATATAGAGGAGCGTCAGACAAGCTACCCATGGCGTGCTGAAGTCGAGAGTAGTCATCAGAATTAAGCCTGCCGTTTCTTAGGTTCCACAAGTTAATATTGGCCAAACTAGCTAACAGCCTATCAGCCAACTGATCCTTAGACATTTCAAGGCTGAATAAGCCCACTGGTTTATTTTCTAGCACAGCCACATTTCTAGCAATATCTAAGGCTAAAGAGGTTTTACCCATTGAAGGTCTAGCTGCCAAAATTACCAAATCTGATTTTTGCAGGCCACCTAAAATTTTGTCTAAATCAGTAAATCCTGTTGGAACACCACGCATTTGCCCAGTGTTTTTTGAGAGCTCGTCTAATCTCTCAAAGGTGTCAGAAAGAATTTCTTTAATAGGTAAAAATGCTTGAGTTAAAGATCTTTGGCCAATGCCAAAAACGGTTTTTTCAGCCTTATCGAGTAAGACATCCACTTCTTCGGTCTCGTCAAAGGCGGATAAACCAATTTCTTCTGAGGCGGAAATTAAATCTCTTAAAATCTTTTTCTGTCTTACAATCTTTGCGTAGTTAGCAATATGAGTAGCAGTAGGAACGCTGTTTATTAAGGTAGATAAGTAAGCTGAGCCACCAATATCTTCTAATTTGTTTCTTTCCTTTAGTCTCGCTGAAACCGAAAGAATATCAATTGGGTCGCTTTTTCCATACAGCTCAAACATTGCCTGGTAGATATCTTGGTGCGTGCCTTTGTAAAAATCTTCAGACTTAATATAGTCAACAACTTTTACAATTGCATCTTTGTCTAACATTAAACAACCTAGCAGACATTGTTCTGCCTCAGTGTTTTGTGGAGGAAGTTTTTCTGGTGATTTATCAGCCATAGTATATCTTATATCCCCAAAAATTAAATGCAAGACCTAAAGGCTTTTAATATCTGGCCCAGTTGAGGTGTCTTTTACTACAAATCCTTGCTTTTCTATTTGAAGTCTTACTTCGTCGGCTTTTTGCCAGTCTTTGGCTAATCGGTATTTATCTCGCAGTTTGGCGAGTTTTTTTATTTGTGCAGGAATTACTTTATTTACCTTCTTAAAATCAATAATTCCAAAAATTTTATTAGTCTCCTGGAAAAATTTGTAAACCTGGCTAGCCTGAGTTTTAGATATTTGGTTTTTATCTAAAAGCGCATTACTCTTGTTGATAAACTCAAACATAACAGCAAAGGCTTTTGGCGTGTTAAAGTCGTCATCTAGCTCGTTGTAAAACCTATTTTTAAATTCTTTAATTAGCCTCGCCCCATCTCTTGATGGGGCGCCCGGTCGGATGACCGGGTGAATTTTACGTAAAAATTCCTCAATTTTATCAACAGCAGACTTTACCTCAATCATTACAGATTCCGAATAATCAACAGGACTTCTCCATAAATTTTTAACCACAAAATATCTTAAATAGTTTGCCGGGCATCTTTTTAGCAAGTCTCCTAGCACAATAAAATTACCAAGGGATTTACCCATTTTTTGGCCGTTAACAGTTAAAAATCCGCCATGCATCCAATAGTTTACTAAGGGGCTCTTGCCAGAAATCGCTTCCATTTGAGCAACCTCTGCTTCGTGGTGTGGAAATATTAAGTCTCTTGCAGCAGCGTGAATATCATATTGTGGGCCGAAGAATTTTTCTGTAATAGCAGTGTCTTCAATATGCCAACCTGGGCGACCAGAACCAAAAGGAGCCGGCCACGACGGCTCGGGTTCTACAGAAAATTTCCATAAGCAAAAGTCTCCGCGATTTTTCTTATCCTTGCTGTAGTCAATTCTTGTTACAGAATCCTCGGCCTGCAAAGCAGTTCTGCCAGCTAGTTTTCCATAGTTTTTAAATTTGCCGATATTGTAGTAAATTCCGTCTCCTGCAATCTCGTAAGCAAAACCTTTTTCTTGAAGCCGTTGTACTTGGCTAATTATCTCTTTTATATGATCGGTAGCTCTAGCATATTTTGAAACGCTATCAACACCAAGCGCTTTCATGTCTTTTAAATATTCTTTTTCAAAAGCTAGCGCTAAATCTTTTGGAGTGACCCCTTTTTCGCGAGACCTAGCAATTATTTTATCATCTATATCGGTAATATTTTGCAAATAAAATGTTTTATACCCGCGAGCTCTTAAATATTTTACAAAAGCGTCAAAAATAACATACGTTCTTGCGTGCCCAATGTGAGAATAGTCATAAACAGTTGGACCACAAACAAAAAGATTTACCTTTTTGCCCTTGATTGGCTTAAATTCATCCTTTTTTCCAGTTAAGGTGTTAAATATTTTCATTGTACTTATCTATCTGTTTACTAATAATTTTATTTTTTATAAGCCCCTTGCTCCTTAATTCAAAAAGAATATTGGCAATGCTTAATAGGGAAAAGAAAACCGAGACCCACAAAATATCAATAAAAATCAAGGACGGCGAATTGGGCCAAACGATAAGAATAATTATAAAAACAAACGAAACTAGCACCATCCGTGTTTTACCAAAGATATTTGCTTTGGCTGTAGGAATGTGCGACTTGTGAAATATTGAAACTATTCCGTGGATACCTTCAACTAAAAGTATTATCAACAAAAGCCAGCGGTAGTGGGGGAATAGACTATATATTGCAATGGGCAAAATTAAAATTCGGTCAGCAATTGGGTCGAGCGTAGCGCCAAAGTTGGTCTCCTCTTTAAAATACCTCGCGACAGGGCCATCGAAAAGATCGGTTAAAATTCCAAAGGAAAACAACGAAAGAACAATTAATTTATCCTGTATATCCAGATAAAAAAGTAAAAACGCCAGAAACACACCCACTACAACGCGCACATACGATATTTGGTTGGGGGTAATGCGTTTTGGCCAAAAGGTTTTTATTACGCTAAAAAGAAGTCGGTCTTTATACTTGTCGACTTTTTCTAGGAAATGTTTTAAATATCCCAGCAAATCTATCATGTTGAATAATAATAACAAATTATGGTAAACTAATGCAATGGCAAATCTTGTTTTATATAGAAAATACAGACCGCAGACATTCGGCGAGGTTGTTGGACAAGAACACGTGGTTAAAACGCTGACTAATTCTATAAAAGGGAATAACATTTCTCACGCGTATTTATTTTCCGGGCCCAGGGGCTCTGGCAAAACGACAATTGCTAGAATTTTTGCCAAAGCAATAAGCTGCGAGCATGCGGACGGTTTTGAGCCGTGCAATAAATGTTCTTCTTGTTTGGAAATCACAAGCCAGAGGTCAATCGACCTGGTTGAAATTGACGCAGCCTCACATAGGGGCATCGACGACGTCAGGGAATTGAGAGAGGGGATTAAGTTTGCCCCAGTAAAGTCAAAATACAAAATATTTATTATTGATGAATGTCACCAACTGTCAAAAGATGCGTCAAACGCATTGCTAAAAACACTTGAAGAACCACCAGCTCACGCTATTTTTATACTAGCAACCACCGAATCGCATAAAATGCTTCCGACAATACTTTCACGCTGCCAAAAATTTGATTTTAAACGTCTGCAAACTCCAGAGATTATACAAAAATTACAATTTATAGCTAAAAAGGAAGGCATAAAATTTGAGGACTCGGCGCTCTCACTGATTGCATTGAATTCTCGCGGTTCGTTCCGCGATGCAGAATCATTAATGGATGAATGCATTAGTTTTTCACAAAAAGATGGCTCTGTGAAAGCAGAAGATATAAAGGAATTACTAGGGGTTGTTGAAATTGGCGAAATTGCCAGGTTTATTGATTTTCTTATTTTAAAAAACACAAAAGATGCAATTTCTTTTTTATCATCCATTATAGATAATGGAGCCGACCTGCAAGAATTTAGTAAAACACTAATTTTTTATTTACGACAGCAACTACTTTTGAAAATTGATTCGGCTTTTTTAAATATTCAAAATTCAGGAATGTCCTCGCAAGAGCTAGAAAAGATGAAAAAACAAACAGAGTCCCTTGCACAGAAGGATTTACAAGCAATGCTCGAGCTCTTTATTGACGCAGAAAACAAAATAAAATACTCGGCGATTCCTCAATTACCGCTAGAATTGGCCACGATAACTCTGACATATCAAGCATAAAATCGACCCGTCGTGCGGCGGGTTTTTTGTTGCAAAAGTTATTCACATGCCTGCACTTTTTTAGTAGTGGTATAATAAACAAATTAACTTACAAAATTATGGCAGAACAAACCTTAATCGATTACATTAAAAAAGCGCGTGTGGCAGGCCAGGCAGACAGCCAAAGCAGGGAACTCCTGTTAAAAAATGGATGGACCCAGGCCGAGGCAGACGACGCCTTTGCCTCATTGAGCCAGGCGGCAATTACACCCCAACAACAACCGAAACCAGAACCAGAACCAAAGCTTGAGCCCGAGCCGGAATTGGAACCCGAAGTCCAGGCACAACCACAAGTTCAGGTGAGGCCGGCTAGTCAGCAATCGCAGCTTCAAGCGCAAATCCAGCAAAACATGCCACGAATGAAAAACCCGTCGCACAAAATAGTGTCCATTTTAATGGTTTTAATTA
>Ga0172380_10003750_pt1 | contig 20414 bp, 26 predicted proteins | sample Leawe162metaG_FD_119747 | JGI IMG/M metagenome (GOLD analysis project Ga0172380, IMG submission 119747) | Leachate microbial communities from a municipal landfill in Southern Ontario, Canada - Leachate well 162 metaG | ecosystem: Engineered > Solid waste > Landfill > Unclassified | place... | reverse complement strand
CGCCCTCTCCGCCAGAAATACCTTGAAAACCAGCACTGCCAAAGGCTTTGCTGGTTTTTTATTTTTATACTAATGGCATTTAATGTCAGACTAGGTAACTCGGATATTGCCTAATTTTGGCCGCCAAGTGTGACCAAATTGTGCCCTTAAATATTCCTAGTTGTACCTCGTTGTTTGTACGCGCGTGTCCAAAGTGTGCCCAATGCCGTTCGCGCGCATCGAACAGTATCACTGCCAGCCCTTTATATATATGACGGTCTGTGAGAAATAGCACACTACTATTTATGATCTTGTGTTATTATGCATTGTAGGTAGCTGAGGTCAGAATAGTTCTTGGGACTCGGTCACGGTACCCAAGGCGAGCGGGAAAAAGGGTTGTGCAATCCCTCCCGACGCAGTATGCACACTGCCCCACCAAGAGTAATACGCCGGTGGGGATCCAGGCACAGGATGTGTCTGGATTGTAAGTGGGCTAGCCACCCAGCCGGCATCTTGCCGGTGAATCCTCAGCACGGCTCGCTTGCGAGCCATGTCCACTTTGACCAGTGCGGCATGACAAGGAGTTTTTGTCATGACGTCGCTCGTTCAAAGTACATCCGTTGACTCTGTCGACTCCCCCGCTCTATCTACGCACCAGGCCGCCCAGTTTATTGGCGTGTCGTATGCCCTACTGACTCACGACAGGGCCACCGGCGCGCTCGGTGTTCCCTACGTCAAAATCGGCGATCGGGTTGTCTACCTCAAGCCGCGGCTCATGGCCTGGCTTGAGGCGCACATCACTATCCCCACGCCGGCTGCCGAAGTAGCACAAACCCCCGCCCTGGCCGTCGCTCAAGCGCGCCGGCGTGGTCGGCCTACTAAAGCCGATCAAATAGCGCGTCAGCGCACCCTCACCCAGAAAAATGGGGGTGCCGTATGAGCGCTATCCTAGTCGACTATTGGCAAAATTTTGAAACCACATACGCGAAAGATTTAAAGAAAATTACGCGGCAGTTCCGGACCGAATATGCGGATGTTAGCAACGCCGCATACGACCTTGCCGCCATAGGTTGCACTAAACAGCTAGACCACCTTGAGCACTGGATACTTTCCGCGGTGCGGAAGCGATTGAAGAAGGAGCGCGCGCAATTTCTGCCAGCCTGGCAGGGCGATGACGGCTGGCATGAGGTTAGGAGCCTTGAGGATCCCAGTGTGCACCTACCCAGCGAGCCGCTGGAGATTGATCAGATAGGCAATTTTGCATGTGTCGCGGGCGTCCTATTCCCGGGGCTGCTCACTGATCATGCGGTCGAGCAGGATCACCTGGTCGACATGGCCAAGGTCGAAAGCGCGCTGCGTAGGGTGCCAGCTAGGTATCACCCTGTCGCGCGGGCGGCTCTCGACGGATTGTCTGAGCGTGAAATAGCGGCGAGGGTACCTTGCTCGCGCTCGACGGTGCACGTCCACCTCACAAAAATCGTCCAGGCCTTGCAAAACGGCGCTGGCCAGGGTGACTTGTGCGGGGAGGACTCTAGCCATGGCGCGTGACTCACGGATTCCTCACCCACCAGGTGGCCGCTTTTATCAAATCCACGCATGGGCTATTGAGGCGGTCGGCCGCGCCGCCGCCACCGTCCTTGCGGAAATTGATTTTCTTGATCGCGCGCAGGACCGGCCGGGGCTACCGGTTGCGACCAGGGCGCGTGTGGTTGCCGATCTTACCGGCTTCGCCGGAGAGAAGAGCGTCGACGAAGCCCTTGCACTGCTGGTGGAGCGCAAGTGGATTGTGCGCCACACAGTGAGCGAGATGGGGCCGCGTAACCTGCTAACTCACCATCAGTACTCACTGCATGCCGACGCGGTTGCCGACTACTTGCAAGCTGCGATTCCTGGAGTCGCAAATTTGCGATCCCGGGAATCGCAAAAGTGCGCGCAGAAATGCGACTCCTCTAATGTAGTTAAAGAAGAAGAAATGCAGCAGCAGTGCAGCGGCAACGCCGCTGCACCCGTGCAGGCTGCTGCTGTTCTGAGCAGAAAGAGGGCAGCACAACAAAAGCTCCGGCGGGAGCGGCCGAGTGGGATTGTCACCTACTACCACGACGACGTCGACGAGGCTGCATGCATCGAACTGACGCATCAGGCAGATGAAATTACTTCAGCAGTGCAAGAAGTAAAGGCAACAGGTCGACAACCCGTCCCGGGCCTCGTGTTGGCCGCAATCACGCAGCACCAAGCCAAAGCCGCGCGAGATGCGGCTCAGCGCGAAAAACGAGCCGCTCTTGATGCCCTTCCGCCAGCTTCTCCCGCAGTCGCCAGCGCTGGCCTTGCGCGTGCGAAAGAGGCATTGCGGCACGGCCAGTGCCCCACATCAATTACCCAATAACCTTCGGAGTCCTTATGAAAAGCAGATCATCGTTACACCGCAATTTTTTCCGGCGCGCCGAAATTCGCTGCCTGGTGCCCGACCTCAAGCTGCTGCTTGCCGTGTTGACTATCGGGTGTGATAGCAACGCAGGGGCTTACCTGCCAGGCGGGCTAGGGGATGATAGCGGCCTCGAAGCTGCGGCTTTGGCAGGCGGTTTGCTCGATCTCGAGAAACGCGGGCTGATAGTCAGAGATATGGCCACCGGTGAGATTTTTCTCACTCATTTTTACCGCGACAATACGTACAGCAATCCAGCCCGCCGGATCCACGCGCGTGACGACTTTGAGCGCGTCGAATCCATGGCACTACGCCAAAAAATCCTAGCTGCAGTTGCCAAAAACCCTGATTGCGGGCTCACTGCGGCAGACCTAGACCCATCTTCTCAATTAAATCAATCACATCCTGTACAAGCTAAGCTAAGCGAAGCTAAGCAAAGCAAAGGTAAGCAAAGCGAAGCGGCTCCGCCGTCCGCTTCTCCTTCCTCTGGCCCCGGTTCTAGAGAACGCGAAACAAAGCTTCACGGCGTCATCGTCGCAGACGAAAAAGACCGCGAAGGCGTCGAAGAGTTGGCCCAAAAATTTGGGGCAGAAGCGGTTGAAGCAACGGCTTCTCACTTCCCGAAGCCCTGGCTCAGCATGGTCCGCAAAGCGCTTTCGGCTGCGATCCACATCAACCGCCAAGAAGCCCTTGAGGCAAACAATGACCGCGTAGTTTCTGAGCTGCTGGCCGATTTTCGTGCAACCCCTACTGTCTTCGCTGGTTAGTCTCTCCCTTGAGGCGCCACGGTGTGGCGCTTCATTTTTTTAATAACTCAAGGGATCAACATGAAAAAGATACTTTTGGTATTGGCAGCAACAGCGGTATTCGGCAATACGGCGCAAGCTGGGCCAGGATCGGAATTGGGCTGGGCCGTAACTGACGTAACGGACCAAACGAGCGGGATCGCAGTCAGTTCCCAGAGTGGACTGGTCACCACGGCCACCGGGACACGTGCAACCGCGGTTGGTGATGCCGCGTCGGCCACTGGCAATTCGGCGACCGCTATTGGCTCACAGACTGTCGCGAACGGAGCAAGTGCCACAGCGGTCGGAGATCGAGCAACATCGGCTGCTCAGGGCACGGCCATTGGCCAGCAGGCAACAGCAGCAGCTGGCAGTACGTCCGTAGGTGCTGGCACGGCCGCAGCCGGGGGTAACAGCGTGGCTATTGGAGGCGGGGCGTCTACGACGGCCGCCGCGAGCAATTCTGTTGCCATTGGTTCATTCTCGACGACAAGCGAAGCCGACACTGTCAGCGTTGGTACTACCGGGTATACGCGGCGCGTGGTTAACGTCGGAACAGGAACCGCCGGTACTGATGCGGTTAATTTGAATCAACTTAATGCCGCGGTTGCCGGCGTCGCTGGTGGAGGGACCGATGCCACTGCGCGCGCAGCTGCTGCTACAGCACAGACGACGGCAAACACGGCGCAGACCACGGCGAATACAGCAAACACTACAGCCGGTACCGCGCAAACCACGGCCACTGCAGCTGGCACAGCGGCGGCAGCTGCACAGACGACAGCAAACACAGCCAAGACCACAGCCGACAATGCGCAAGCAACGGCTACAAGCGCGGCAGCAGCAGCCAGTACCGCGCAGACTGCTGCAACCACGGCAAGCGCGACGGCAACGGCGGCAGGTACGGCGGCAGCAAATGCTCAGTCGACAGCCAACAGCGCGGCTAGTGCAGCCAGTACTGCGCAGTCTGGCGTCAATGCCATCATCAATGGAGCTACGGATCTCTCCAATGCAACTGTTGGAGGTGTGACGCTGTCATCAATAGCAGCCGGGGCGGGCAACGATCTTACCGCCCGGGCCGCAGCATCATCGGCTCAGGCAACAGCTACTAGCGCGAGCACTGCAGCAGGTACAGCGCAATCCACGGCAAATACGGCTGTCAGTGCGGCTGCTATGGCCGATCGTAAAGCACTTGCCGCACAATCATCAGCCGATGGGGCCGGTATCGCGGCGGCTAATGCCCAGACCACCGCGATCGCTGCAGGGGCGGCAGCTGCAGCAGCACAAACCACGGCCGATGGGGCAACTACAGCCATCAACGCGCTCGCCCCCCGAGTGTCCACGTTAGAAACGACGGTAACGACCCAAGGCACAGCCATTACAACGGCGCAGGGCACCGCTGATGCCGCTTTAAAAATGAGTACAAGCCTGTCATCAACGGTCAGCACTTTGGGAACCACGGTTAGTGCAATCAGCACTCGTGTCGATACTGCCCAAGCCACGGCAAATACCGCCGTTACAGCAGCGGCCGTAGCTGACCGCAAAGCGGTTGCCGCCCAGGCAACAGCGGACGATGCGTTGGTCGGGGTGGCCAAGCTAGGCACACGCGTCGACAGCCTGGCTGATCGCGTGAACCGCGTTGAGGCGGCCACCGCCGGCGCGATGGCGATGAGCTCAGCGAGCAGCTCGGCCGCGATCGCATCGATGCGCGCTGAAAATCATTTAGGGGTCGGTGTTGGCGCCTCGAGCTTCGCCGGCCATGCCGGCGGCGCAGTAAGTCTGGCCGCCACGATCCGCGCGGTCCACCTGACTGCCGCAATCTCGGTAGCTCCCCAGCCTGCGATTCAGGCGGGAGTTGGCTTTGCCTTCTAACTGCCGAGCAAGCTGCACACCTATATATGTAACCCCCATAAATTTTCAAAGGATAAAAAAATGGCAGAAAAAACTGGCAGCGGCACGGTGCGGATCGTCAGCGCCGGCCTGGTGGCGACACTGGTCCTGGTAGTGATCAGCAATATCGAAATCGACCCGAAGAAAATAAGCGCGTCGATTCGCGACAGCATCCGAGAAGGAAGTGCCAGCCTCAAGAAAGATCTGACGCGGGATGCTGAAATGTCCCTCCGTCCGAGTACTACAAAGCAGCATCCGCGGTGCTCGGAACTTGAAGCTCAAGGGGCAAAGATCGGAAAGATTACCGTCTGGGGTGACCCGGAGGGAGCTAAGCGCACCGCTTTTGCTCCTGCGTACCCGTCTGGCCGGACCTGCATTGTCGACGGGACCGAAGGGAGCGCACGATGAATATATCCCTCATGGGTGTTGGCATTGCATCAATTGTGGGCCTCCTGGTCGCATGGCTGTTCTTGGGAGTCTTCGACACCCAGCACCAAGATTATCGTGCCGTAGAGGCGCAGGCGACCTGTGAGAAAGCTCGCTTTGATGTCAGGTTCGGCACTGGCCAATTTGACCAGCCAGATCCGGCGCTTGTTGCGCGAGCCGAGAAGATCTGCGACGAGCAAGACAAGCGCCTGGCAGTGCGAGACACGAAAGAAAAAAAAGCCGACGCGCAGCGCGAGGCCGTGAAAACAACGATCCAGTCAATCTGGGATAACCCACAACACGAAAGGACTAAAAAATGAAAAGGATTTTCCTGGCTGCAGTAACTGCAGCACTACTGGCGTCTGGGGCAGCCCAGGCTATTACTCCCGGAGAGTGGGGGCTACGGCAGCTAATCGGCTGCCATGACGGCGAGGGGAATGTTTTCTCGCTGCCCGGCGCAGATATGCCAAAACTGCCTTATACCACCACTTTTGTCTGTGAGGCTTCGCGCGGCACGTTAAACATTGATAGTGCGGGCCAACTCCACGTCCATGCGGAAGGGGACCAACTGCCGATGACTCTGGGCAACATGAATCAGCAACAAGGGTTTTGCGCCCACGTCGGCACGGAGTTGATTGCTGCATGGGCTGGGGGACTTGACTCCAAGGAGCAAGCCGTCTCGTGCCGCGATCCCGATGGGAACCAGATAAATGTCTTCCTATATTTCGATCCGGATCACCATTCGTTTGATCTTGAAGCGGAGGTGGCGCCTTACCATTGGCCTCTCCTTTTCTACCGAATCCGCTCAGCAATTAGCAACCTATTTTCTAACTCGGAAGGGGATTAATCATGAAGAAAATTGCTACAGCTTTAATGTTTGCCGCCCTGGTCTTATCCGCGTGCAGCAAACCCGCATCGGTGGGTGCAGGTTCTGAGGAAAAAACGAGTGCTGCCGTTAGCGGCAAGATGAGCTGGACAGAAAAAATTAGCGGTGGGCACGCCGCTAAAGCCCAGGTTTCGTTTAGCGCCACCGGGCTCATAGTCGACGCGCTCTTCTCCCCGGACGAAATGACGACCATCGGAAAGCTGCGTACCTTACCGGCGACGGTTGCCTATGTAACAAAGCGCAAGGACCGTGAACACATGATCGAAATCCTTGATCTTATGTCCATCGGAAAAGCGCGAGAAGGACTATGGGGGTATGCCAAAGGGCTCGATGAGTACGCCGGCATTCTTAAACTAGGAGATGCTGAGAAGGCAAAACAGATCTCAGAACTCAATCCAACTCAGCGCGCGGTGATGGACACTTTGTCGCAGGGCAAAACGGCCGAAGCAGAGCGCCTCATACAACTGCAGCTAGCCAGGATCCCGGTATCCGTCGTCCTCAACGGATTTGTCGGCTGGGAAGTCGCCCCGGAAACAAAGGATTTTTTTACCAATCGTCCTTTGCCAGATAACGCCCGGAAACTGCATGCATACCTGACATACATGGAGGCCAGTGCCGATTATTCGTCGCGTGTGCTGGCCGATATAGCAAGCAAAGTATCAAGCCAGATATGGGCCAATCCCGACGTAGCAAAGGCGGAAATTCGGCGAGTGTGGTATGCGCAGGATCCGAACAAGCTTAATGATCTTTGGGCTACCGCTGTGGCAAATGCTGAAAAAAGCCAGCGCATTATCAATCTGTCTAGCACTCAAAGAGGGGTGGATTGGCTAGTCGGCGATACATCCTATTCCGGCACCACGACCGGACTGGCGTTCTCAAAAAATGGGCAGGCCTGGTTTGGAGATGGCACTTTGGAAGGCAAAAAATATATGGTCGGCTTGGAAAGTTCTTACTCGAAAGGCAGTGAGGAATCCAGTGGCGGCGATATAAGCACACGCGCCAATGTCGGCACAAGCGCATCCGGAAACGCAAGTCCGAAGTAATGAAGTGCGAGGGCCGGCGCCGGTTTCTCGCCGGCCCTCCAATTCAAAACCGAATATTTTTTAGCCTGGAGAATTTGAAAATGAGTAATTCGCCTACACCGCTTGCTGAAAATCCGCGCGTTGTGCGCGCTGTCGGCATTGCGTTTGTCTGCGCGCTGCTGCTGCTTGGATTTTTGCTTGGGCGGCAGAGCGCGCCTAAGCAAAGCGACTCAGCGATTGTGGCAGAAGTGCACGCGCTTTCGCAGCAGATCGACAAATTGCAGCACGATTGCCCGAAACCTTAACCACTATTTTTACCGGAGATTACTATGAAGCTCGAACTACTCTTAAAAAAACGCGCTGACCTTGAGCGTGCTATTGAAGCTGCTCAGCACGCGGATAAGCGCAAATCGGCAATCGCCGAACTCGCCGAGAAAGCCGGCGTGCTCGATGCGAGCGACGATGAAATCATGGCCGCGCTTAAGCCGCTGGCTGCTCGCCGTAACACGGCAACGGGGGCTAAGACGGCATCGACCGCATCGCCAAGCTAACGCATCTTGCCGCTCTATTCTCTGCGCCTTATGCGCATTCTGCCCGGCGAGTCCGGGCTTTTTTTCGCCCGTGGCGTACTGCACAAGTCAAAAACGGGGACGCGCTGCCGCGCGAAAAGCTATGCCGCTGGGCGCGTCCCTGCATCCATTTTTGCACTTTCCCTGTGCAAAAAGTGGCCGCAAGACGCTCTCGTACATGCTCTCATGAGGTGAGAGCATGTACGTACCTGCGCCGAGCGCCCTGCGGGCGCGTCCGTGTGGGTCAATCCCGTGTGGGTTTGTCCCCTGTGGCCCGCTCTCCGCGCGGGTTAGAAGCCTACGCGCGGCTTTCAGCCGCGCTGCGCCTCTGTCTTCGGGTCGTGTGGGCGCGCTTCGCGCGTCCCGGCTGGACGCCGGGCAGGCCCCCACTGCGGGCTAGGGCCCGCTCCCTCGCCATCGTTGCAGCTCCCGCCGGGCGCGCTCCGCGCTTCGGCAACCCAGAAAGGCCGGCCACGCCGGCCGTCCTAAGTTTCGTCGCTTCGCTCCTCAACTTAGTCCGTCCGTCGCCGCCCACTACTCGCCTCCCCATTTTTTATTCCGCTCGCTTCGCTCACGAAATAAAAAATAGGGACCCCGGGCGAGCAGCGGTCGGGGGCCGGCCTTTCTGGGTTGCCGAAGCGCGTCCAGTCGCTATCGCTCCTTCCCTCGTCTCGGGCTTCGCCCTCGACCCTTCGCCTGCGGCTCAGGGCTCGGCGGGAGCGCCGACGCTACTGCGGGCACCGCAATAGATTTTCGGGCGACGGCATGCGAAAAAGCCCGCATGCCTGCCCTCAAATCTATTGCGGCACCTCGCAGCGCGTCCGCCTTGCTTCGGACCGGGCGCTGGGGCGCCCTCGCGCTGCGCGCGTCCTCGCAATTCCCGGGCCCTCCTAGGCCGCCTAGGGGCGGCGCGTCGTCGGGCTGCTGCGCCAAGACGGACTCGCTGCGCTCGCCCTTTGGCTTGCACCCATCGCACGATGCCGTGCGCTTTGCTGCGCAAAGCTACGGCTTCGGCGCGGGCCCCGCCGCGCGGATTTCTCCGCACGGCTGCCGAGAAACCTCGCTCGCCAAGTGCCGCTCGCTCAATTTCTCGGTCCACAGGGCAAGGTTCACACGGCGATGTCCACACGGTAAAAACCATGAGGCGAAATCCAGAAGACCTAATCCAGGCTTCGCCGCTCGCTATCGCGAGCCGGGGAAGGTGCTGCGCACCTCATTTTGCATGCGGTAAGTGACCTGACCACTCGCACCTTCCCCCGATGGCCGGAAGGAATTCTCCAGGCTACGCCTGCTCACTTCGTTCGCTGGGAAGGTGCTGCCGCACCTAATTTGGCGGACGGTAGGTGATCTAGCTATTCGCACCTTCCCGAACCACCAAAAGAAATCTTCCAGGCTCCCCCTTCGCAAAGTGACATAGCAGCAGCGGGATTTTCACTGCAGGTCGAGCACGCCGCACACCTAATATAAGAAGCATCTTTTTTGAAAGCCCTGTTCTTATTTGGAGGCCACTATGCTCATTCTCAAGCTCATGGAATTCTTTATCGCGCACTCATGGTTTTATGGACTCGGAATCGGCGCTCTGCCCCTTGCGCTGAATACCGACGACCAGAGCAAATCAGTCCGGACAATCTTTTTTGGCATCGCAATTTTATCGCTCGCTCCCGTGGCGTCGATTCTTCTAGCTCCGTCCTGGGCAGATCATCTTGACGTTGGTCTTGAATATGCGGTCATTGATCTAATACTTTACCCGGTCGCCGTCGTTGCAAGCTTATATAGCGTCTGGTGGTTTCTTCGCGTTGGTGCGCACCACTGGGAGGTTTTCATGCAGCGCTTCAAGAAGCGCAGTGCGCTTGAGAGAAATCGCCGTACTGACGTGCGCGAGATCAGCAAATTTTTGCCTCAACCGATCGGTCAGTTCGACCCTCTGAGGTACATCGATGATGAGCGCGGTATCTTTGTTGGGCTGAGTGAAGTCTATCAGCCGATCTTTATCCCTTATGAAAAGTGGAAGAAGTCACACCTCCTGCTGAGCGGACAAACAGGGAGTGGAAAGGGTGTTGCCGCCCAAATTATTCTTAGTCAGGCAATTCAGCGCGGGGAATTCTGTACCCTATTGGATCCCAAGTTTGATGCCTGGCTCCCGCATGTATTTAAAGACGCTTGCGAAAAGTCCGGATACCCATGGTGCTTTCTCGACCTTCGGCAAGGGGCTCACCCGCAGATCAATATGTTTGAGGGGTGCGATGAAGAGACGATCGAGAACATGCTTATTGCGGCGTTCTCTCTCGCTGAGAAAGGTGATATCGCCGACCATCATCGCATTCACGATAGACGCGCGGCGTTACAGGTTGCGCGACATTGTGTCGCCGAAGTAAATGCGGGTAGGCCGTGCCCAACAGCCGCCGATGTCTATAAACAATTTGGGGAAGCATGGGAGGAGACTGCCCCCGGCTTCAAAGGTGCGATGGAGGAAATGGCTGAATTGCGGTCAGTAAATAGGGCTAATGGCGGCATCGACATAAACGCGATGGCACAGGTCGGGGGGATGCTCTACGTTGTTGGAGATATGGGTAATACCCGGATTATCCGCATGCAGCGCATGCTGCTGGTGCGATTGATGATGCTTGCCAAAAAACGCGACTACATCACTACGACCCCGCGGACTATTACTGTCTTTGCCGACGAGTTCAAGGCGCACATCTCAAAGCCGTTTATGACCGGCCTTGGCGCTGCGCGCTCATGGGGTATGCATTGCATCCTTGCCTTCCAGTCGCTACAGGACCTGGCTGACACTCCGGCCGACCTAGACAAGGACGTGGTACGGGGCGCAGTTATGGAAAACTGCGCGCTCTCAGTATCGTATCAAATCAAGGATCCTGAAACGGCTGAATGGCTTGCGCGGTCAACCGGAAATATTCTGGTCGACGATGAATCCCGAAAGCTGAAAAAGAACCTGGCGCAGTCAGAAACTTTCGATGATGAGCGCACAGTTCGTTTGGCGGAGCGGTATTACATCGATGAAAACATGTTCATGAAACTACCGGAAGGGTGCGCAGTTCTTTCAGGCGCATCTGAACTCCCGGTATTTTGCTGCACATCGAGGGTAGAGGTGCAGCAAAATCAGGCCGCAATCACGCCAACCGTCCAGCCGCCTACGGCGGTGGACGTCAACGAAATTGCTCTTGACGACATTCCGGAGATCTAAAATGCCACGCCCCACACCTCCACGAATGGCCGCAGCCGACATTGCTGCTCGCGCGGCAGAGAAGCGCCGCGCGATCATCGCTTTTCTCGCCTCCGGCGAGCGCTGGACTACGACAGAAATCATCCAGTTGTTGTTAGGCGGTTGCGATCGCATGGCGGCCGCTCGCACGCTGCGCGCGCTGGAGCGGGCCGGCTACGTCTTGTCGGAAAAAATCAATCCTCTTGTGCCAACCGTATATGGCATCACTGCAGCGGGCCTTGCCCTGGCCGGTGTGACCGACCTACCGCCATTCTGGCGGGGTCGGGTCAAACCGGCATACATGGCTCATCACCTGGCGATTCAACGCGCGCGGCTGCGCGCGGAATCGCTCGGTTGGGGCTACTGGATCCCAACTCGCCGGCTAATGCCGCCGCCGCCGGCAAAAGGCCAGAAGCGACAAAAGGGCGGTTTCGCCAAAATCCCCGATGCAATTGCGAAAAGCCCGCGGGGGACCGCTGTAGCCATCGAGGTAGAGATCAATCATAAGTATCCGGCCACGAAATACCAAGACATTATTGGCCGGCATATCCAGGCTATCGACGACGGCAAATATGATCTTGTCCACTACCTCGATCCGCACGGACGCCAGGACACGCTTGCACGCCTGTTTGCAGGTCTCGCCACGATTCGCGTACGCGGCGAGCTTGTCCCATTTGGCGAGCACCGCAAGCGGATCACCTGCCATGCCCTATCTGACTGGCCACCACCGTCAAAGGAAAGTAGCAAGTGACTGGGAAAGACGCAGGGGGAGGGCGGAGCGGCGGGCCGCTCCGGCTTTCTTGCCTTTTCCGCTAATCACGCTCGTCTTCGGCCTTGCGCTCTCGGCCACTGGCTGATGCATCGCTCCGCTCGCATCGCCAGGGCCGCGCCCTCCGGGCGCCCATGCAAAGCCCAAGGGAGCGACTCCGCCGCTCTCCTCTCCCTGGCCATCTATCACAATGTCCAAGTCTAAGCGCCGAGCAGGCTGCACACCTCTAGATGTAACCCTCATCAATTCCACAGGAGTAAAACCATGACTACCATCATCGTACTTATCTTCGCTGCAATATTCTTTGTTGGCCCAACTGGTGCAGAAGAGTACACGATCGTTTCGGAAACAATCCCCGAACAGGTCGTGCTAAACCATATTGCCGCGGCCTGCACGCAATTTGGCGGCATTGCTACGCAGAAGACCGCCGGCGACAACAACCTGGCTTGTAATTACGGAAATGGACGCAAGAAAGCAAGCAGCAGACTTAATGTTTTTACGCTTGCCGATGGCGGTGTCCGATTCTATGCACACTCTGTCATCCATGATGGGACGACTGATGATGTAGCCATGGCCGTATCCGACAAGCTTGCCGATGCGTGCCGACTTTACGGCGGGAAAATAATCTCCGCGCCGATCCTCGGCGAGGAACGTCAGGCCAGCGTCCAGTCTGCGGCCGACTGGGGCAACTCACATGGGTGGAGTAAAGAAAAAATCATACATACGGCTGATGGGGCAAGATTCACGGAATTCGCCTGTAGTTTCGAGGCCCCCATAGATTTTACGAATATTTTTAGGGCGCACACTACACAGTATGTTGTTGATGGCAATATCGTTGTCGATATGATCGGCGACATTGCGGGGCAGGATTGCTACGAAGAAATGGTTAAGGCGCCTGTCCTGGTGTCCGCTCCGCCGCTAACGGGATCTCGATCTGTCGAGAAGCCGGGAAGGAAATAAGTACTCATCCAAGCATGGCCGGCCCCGGCCGAAGCCGGAGCCGTGCCCTGAACGCGCTCGCCTTCGGCGTTGCGCTGTCCATGTCCTCTGGCTGATGCATCGCTCCGCTCGCATCCCCAGGGCCAACCCTAAGTCGTTTTGCTCGGGCCCCTCAAGAGCCTCTAGAAACGCTTTTTCCAGCACAGGTGATACTCCAGCATACCCCGGGCGGCTCCGCCTCAGGCCGACCGTGCTTTCGTCGCAAGCGACCGAGCCGTCGACCTGCGGTCTAGTTTCGGCTCTTCGGGCTTCAATACACATGCCGCGTAAACCTTCAGCTATCCACAGATCCCACAGGGCGACCGCTGGCCTTGGCTTTAGAGGGCCGGCCGGCTAACTCGCTCGCATGGCGAGCTCGCCCTCGTGGGCACCATGTGGCTTCTGTGGATAGCTGCCTCGCTCCTGGGGGGACTGCTACGCAGACCCCCGCCGCTGGGCTTCCCCCTACGAAAAGAATAGCCAGCATCGCCACGGCTACGCCGTCGCGATGAAAGACGCTGGTCCGGAAAGGCCCGGCCCTGCGTCGTGGCGGGGTATCCGTTGAGTCTGCCAGTTTTCTTTCTGTGTATGCCCATCAATGTCGCCGCCATCGCTTCGGCAAAAGTCCGGTGCCAGCCGGCTCAGTCGCCTGCATAAAGGATGCCCCCATCGCGCAAAGGCAGCGCGACGGGCCCCCCTATTTATAAGGCGCCATCGAATTCCCGACTGTCACAGTCCTTTCACCGGCTCAGGCCCCTACGGTGAGGCGACACCGAAGGGCAGATCAACACAGAAAGGAGAAACACCATGCAGACCATCAACAACCCCACCACCAACATCGCAGGGTGTTCCCCCTGCACCCCCGAGGTTCGCCAAAGAGCAGTTTTCCAAAACCCTGCAGCAGGCCTCCAACACCTGGCGCAACAGCTGGTACGGCAAAAGGCGGCACGGTACGAGGAAATCACCCGCCGGGACAAATTCCGGCTGGCTCTCACCGTAGCTGATCGAGTGATTCAGTTTGCGCACATATAGCAAACACCCGGAATATTTACGTAATAGATACAGCATCTTTACTGAAAGGTTAAGTCATGAAAAAGATTACTACTGAAGATCGCGCCCAAGCGAAGGCTCAAGCCCAGGCAGAAGCAAAGCGGCTGCTGGACGCTTGGCCGTGTATGTCGTCAGTGCTGGACAGGGTAGCGCTGATCGTCCTCGAGTCGGAAACCGATATGCAACTGCGCCGGATCGTCGAGCGTGAATACGATGCCGATTACGACTATAGCGGCTGCTTGAGCTACTTTTTTTCCGAGGCCATGCGGCGGATCCCGGGACACGTGGCCACATTCGCAGCGAGCTCTGAAAGCGAGGGAGCCAGTGTAGATGATCTGCTGGCCGATGCGCGCAGCGAGTTCGAGCAGATCAAGACCCAGCTAGGCGTGCGTCACATTGCCGGCCTGTGGCAATCACGAATCGAGCAGGCTGCACACCTATATCTAAGAGCCGTAAAACTTACGGCTTAGTTCCGTAACGATTGCAGCAAATTTACTTAAGGGAGAAAGACGATGAATGAATGCATTTGCCCGCTTGCCGATGACGAGCCTTATTCACTGGCGGAGTTTTTCGGGGAACCGATCAGCAAATATACCCGCCTGCAGGCGATTGACGATGGTGTATTGATCGACGTATCGCAGATGGCGATGGAGGCCGGGTTTGTCACTCCGGTTGCTCTTACCCGTGCGGCCTGGGAAGACTGCGTAGCCTGGTCTGATGCTGACAACCAGCGCCAGACCTACCAAGATGAGGGCGGACGACTTTGGGACCTGTTGTACACGGCCAGCCTGGCGGCACGCCGAGGCGGGCAGGAAATCCGTTATCAGTTTTATCGTGTGCCCCGGGGCGGCAAAGGAATCAAGCCGCGCCTGGTTGCACTCAAGGCGATCTGTGGCACGGGCGACGATGGCGAGCCGGTCGTCACGATCATGAGGCCGGAGGAGGACTGATCATGCCGAAATTTACTTATGCGAATGGTTTGGTCTTCACGGCAGAAGATCAAGTCGACGACGTGCTGATTAATCCGAAGCTTCCACGTCGTTTTGACGACACGCCAAACGAAGTACGGCCGGGCTCACACGCCAAGTGGCGGGGGTTCCCGTACATCGTGACCGAAACGGTGGAGGCGCTGGACGCCTATTACGCCGGCCGCACCGATGAGTATGCGGCCGCAGGGCTCAAGATGTGGAAAAACGAGGGGCGAGCGAAATGGATGCAGGCCTGGCCGAGTGGCACCCGCTATACGGTTCGCTGCCTTGACGGTGGCGCTTGGGATCGCTCGACCAATTGGGGGTCGTTTCCCACGCTGGCAGCGGCAGTGGAATGTGCAAATACCGGTCCGAGTTGGAGATACAGGGGATGACGGTTGTGAGGCTTCGCGGAAGGCTTCCGGCAAGGCTTCCGCGAAACCTTTCCGCTAAAGCGAATATTCCGGAGAACTGCCGGATTTTCGCCGGCGATCATAGGTAAATCATGCAGCATCCTTACGTAAAGGAGAAATAAATATGAGCATTATTGCCATTCTGAACACAAAAGGCGGTGTCGGTAAAACAACTACTGCGCTTAACCTGGTCATTGCGAGGGCTCTCGCTGGCCGCGACGTGCTGGCGATCGATGGCGACCGCCAGGGCTCGCTAATCGCTGCCCTGGCCAACCGCGGGGAAGCCGGTCCGGCGATCCCCGTCGCGCATTACCCGGACGGCAAAGTATTGCGGCAGCAAGTCATGCTGGCGCGCGAGCGCTATCAGGACATTTGCATTGACGCCGGCGGGAGAGACAGTACCGCGCTGCGTGCTGCCCTCAGTCTGGCCGACCTGGTGCTGATCCCGTTCCAGCCCAGGAGCTTCGACGTGTGGGCGTTAGACGACATGGCGACGCTCCTGGACGAAGCTCGAACCGTCCGTGACGTGCAAGCGGTTGCCTTTTTGTCGCTGGCCGACCACCAGGGCAAAGATAACGCGGAGGCGGCCAGCACCATGCCCGATGGCATCGAGTATCTGGCCGCACCGGTTGGCCGGCGCAAGGCCATCGCCGACGCAGCAGGCCGAGGCCGCGGGATCCTCGAGGAGCCCAACCGTGACCCCAAAGCCACCGAGGAAATGCGCCGCCTTGTCACGGCAGTCTTCCGCTGATCTTGCGGCAGTCTTACAGCCTCTTTACGTAATACACACGGAAAGGATACGGAATGTCTATAACCAAAAAACCCGCACGAATCGCAGAGGCTGCGGCAAGTGCATTTATCGCGGGCGCTCCGGATGCTCAGCGGCCGGAGCCGAAGACGATCAAGCAGTCTGGCCGCAAGGCGATCATCACCGTGAGCATAGATCCTCGGGTACTCGCGGATCTCGACGCCTGGGCTGCAGAGCGCGGCTTGAGCCGCGCTGCAGCGATCTCACTCGCTGTATCTCAGTTACGCAATCCTGCCGGATATCTTCCGTAGCGAATACGGAGGTGTTAGTAACAAATATCGATGCGCTCGAAGTAATAATGGCTGAGGCAGCCAAGGAATAGTAGGAGTGGGCGACATGGTGGTGCTGGTATCCACCCTTAATCGTCCCAGTGAGCCGTCATCCAACCGGATGTAAGCCCGAAGTTGCACGGATCTCCAGTGCGTCGGAAGTTATCGCGCATCCAATTTTCGCCCTCGATGGGCGCGGCAGGGCTCGCCAAAATGTCATCGATTGCAAGCAGAACGAACCCTGGGAAGCCCAGTGATGTGGCCAACGACAAGGCACAGGAAGTATCGCTAAAGACCAGCAACACCAGGGCGGCGGAGATGAGGAGAGTAAAGCCTAGAGCGAACAGCAGTTGCCTCATAACCCGCTCTTAGCATTCAGTCTACATATTGCCCATTGAAGAATTGGCAAGCATGAGTGCCAGGCGGATATACTTGGTCAAGCCTCAACCATTTCTCACCGGTCATAGTCTGGATTTTAACAATCGGATCCTTGCGTTCGATCACCATGCCACAGTGCGAGTTCGCACCTATCGAGATGGTCTTGCGGAATTGTGGCAGGGTCGATTCGAAAGCCAATCGCTCCTTTTCTCGTTCTCGCCGCTCCAATGCCAATTCGTTTTCCCTGGCCTGTTGAGCTGCTATTGACCGCTGTATGTCTTCTTGCTTCTTCCGTTCGGCCTCTGCACCAGCCTTCGCCCGTCTTTCAATAAAATTCTGAATGTAGGCGGGAGATCCGCAAGCCAATTCCTGAACGGCTTTTGCCACCATTGCAGGGACGAAAGATGTCCACTTATCTTCTGCCGGTGATGTGACTACAACATTGCCCTTACCCATATTTTTGTCATAGTTGTTGGCGGTCAAATTTCTTATTTGAGGCTTCTCACAGCTAACTTCGACCACCATGGAGTACGACCAAATATCTTTTTCGCGCGAGAATAACCCAGCTGACATTTTCACTGGGGATTGCAAGTCAATTAGCTCTAGAACTTCCGCTATATTGTTCTCATGTTTTTGAATGGTGGTGGGATCGACGAAAAAGGTTTGATTTTTATCGGCGTATATCTGAACCCATTCAGCAACCGCACTGCCACTCGCGATAGCCAGTAATGCCATTAGGATTATCTTATGCATGTTTTCCCTCATTCTTTCCATTCACATTGATCTTCTTTCCCGCATAGATTCTGTACTTGTTCATGCCAAGCGACTCAATTGTTCTTCCAACTGATTCGGTGAATTTCGCGGCCTCAATAGACTTGATTAGATACTGGGTAGGATCAATCCCCAACACTTTCACGTAGAATTCAACTGCCGCTACTCCGAATAACAAGTCCTTATCTTCCGAAGAAAGTACAGGCAAACCGGGAATGTTTGAATACTCACCTAGGCAGAAGGCAAGGAAGATAAACGCCCTGTTGAACGGAATTGGGTGGGTGTTCTTGGACTTTTCTGCTCTAGCGCGAAGTTCTTCGAAGAACTTGAAAAGTAAGAGCATTGCTATCACATAGTCGCGTAACGCGCGCTTCCCTGTGGGGTTTGGAGATAGTTCTTTTGTCAGTCCTTCCCAATAGGTCGAAAATCTGGCAAGAGAGAATTTCGCAGCAACCGAATCGGCTTCCGCCTCAAGGCGCTGGCTGATTTGATTTTCGATTTCCTTTGCGGGGAATTCCTCATTTTCAAATTCGTACCATTCGTTTATTCTGGAATCGAAGTCAAGATGCCCGCATAACGCATGTGCCCACTCGTGGCAGAAAATGAAATCAAGCCATAGGTAGAGCAGATAGGAGTGAGCGATACCGATCCTCTTTTCATCTGTTCTGTCCAAGTCCGAAAAGAGAATCGGACAAGAGTGGATAACTTCGTTACCGTGCTGCTCCAGAGCGCCGACAAGCCCAGCAAGAATTCGTATGTCGTAATTACTGCTGCCGCTTTTTCGAATGCACGCATTGATTCTATGGTCGAGGTCATCGACGGAGAAACTGATGGAGAGACCAGGGTTCTTATAAACCTGCCGAATTTTGTCGGACCCGAGGTAAACGTCCGCATTACTCTTTAGATTTTGAAAAACATCTTTCCACACTTCTGATGCATCCATGTTAGGGCACCTAAAATAGGTAATGGATAGCGTTTATCCTTACTTTTAAGGTGAGTATACCGCTTGATCATTGGCAGTGTCTTGCGTCCTGCGATGCTGGCGGCTTGATATACTGTTCCCATGTTCGATACAACCAAGCACGCCGCAGCCGTAATTGCTGCTCGAGGCATCAAGACAGAATGGATTGCGTATGCACTTCAAAGTCCGTCCAAAACGCAGCCAGACGAGGAAGATAGCGCGCTTGAGCACCATCTTGCACCAATCGCCGCTTTTGATTTTCGAGTGTTGAGAGTAGTCTACAAAAAAGGGACGGTACCGCCGTTAGTCATCACGGCCTATTTTGACCGGACCATGAAAGGCAAGCTATGAAACTTCATTTCGACAAAGACGCCGACGCGCTGTACCTGAAGCTCGACGAATCATCTGTGATCGAGTCGGAGGAAGTTCGCCCGGGTGTTGTGCTCGACTTCAACGCACAAGATCAAGTTGTCGGCATCGAGATCCTTAACGTTGGCAAGCATGTGGACGCTGAGTCGTTGAAGGAAGTGAACTTTTCGTTCGCCTAGCCCAGCTTCTTCGCTAGTTTCTCTGCCTGCAGGTGTGTGTAGCGCTTGAGCATCTGCAGCGTCTTGTGGCCAGAAATCGCAGCCATCTCCAACACCGAAAAATCGCCGCGCTCGGCAAGCCGAGACAGCGCCTCATGTCTGAAGTCATGGAATGTAAATCCCTTGATTTTCGCGCGCTGGCAGGCGTATAGAAATGCGTGGTAGAGCGTCATGCGCTCAACTGGCAGCACAGGACCGCCGCCAATGGGGCGGGTAAGCGCTTTGAGCGTGGCTACAGCGGCTTTGGACAGGGGCACGGCGCGGGGCTCGCTATTCTTGACCTTATCCCGATCGCGCAGCATGGCGAGCCTGCGTTTATAGTCGATATCGCCCCATGTCAGTTGCAGTAACTCACCCTGTCGCATGGCCGTCTCCGTGGCCAACTGCACCGCCGGCCACAACCAGGGGTTTCGGCTACCACGGCACTGCTCCTCGAGCTTGGCCCACTCTTTGGCATTCAGCCGCCGCTCACGCGACTTGCCTTCGGTCGGCTTGCGGATCTTCGCGACCGGGTTGCCGCGGGGCAACGCAATGCCGCACTCCGTCTCGGCAAATCCCAACAACTTGGAGAGCATGTAGAGCTCTTTTCGGACTGTGCTCGAGCTCACGGCCTTTCGTTGCTCGCTGCCCTTAAGCCTTTCATCTCGATACCGGGCAACGAGCTTTTGATCGATGGCCGCGAGTGCATAGGATCCCATGACCTCCTCCAGGCGAGCGCACTGATACCGCCAGGCTTCCTTTTCGTCCTCGCGGACTCGATAATGATGCGGAGCAAAGTCCGTTTTGAACTGCCTGATCAGATCGGCCAAGGTCGTACGCTCAGAATCACTCGCCGACGAGTAAACGCCACGTCCTATCTCGCTCTCGATGGTTTTAGCCCATACTTCGGCTTCCGCCTTTTTTTCGAAAGTCTTGCTTTGCTCCGGATGTCCTTTCCGCCGGATAATCGCCTGCCACCAACCAGATTTGCGCTGTCGAATCGATGCCATTTATAATTCGGAGTGTGACCGTTTTGTGACCAAAATTGAGTATGAGGATGCTACCAACTGCGGAAAGCCGCGTCAATAGTGGGATTGATGATTAATAATACGCTGGCCTGGAAAGCGTGTTTAGATGAAAGTCTAACGCGGGTTCGAATCCCGCCCTCTCCGCCAGGCATCAAGCAAACACGGCATTTTCAGGCCGTTTTGTTCATCTACCCATGTTTTGCCCATCTTCTGGGTATTGCATGAAGGGGGCGTGATGGATCGCCGAACGGCAGAT
>Ga0172380_10003749_pt1 | contig 20418 bp, 27 predicted proteins | sample Leawe162metaG_FD_119747 | JGI IMG/M metagenome (GOLD analysis project Ga0172380, IMG submission 119747) | Leachate microbial communities from a municipal landfill in Southern Ontario, Canada - Leachate well 162 metaG | ecosystem: Engineered > Solid waste > Landfill > Unclassified | place... | reverse complement strand
CCCGTATCATCAGCCCAGTTGATAACGGAGGACATGGTATCTACAGCGATGCCCCCCCATCCCCACGTGGTACCAAAGTCAGTTGACCAAACGAACGATGTTAAATCTCGTCCGTAAGAACCCTGAATGGCCTTATCCTCAAACAAGCAGAACAGTGTATCGCCCTCGCCGTAGAACAGCCACGGGTCTTCTGACCTCAATGTATCGTTAAGACGACCCTCCCTGACCCACGTTTTCGCATCGTAGGAAGTGTAGATCACCACATAGACCGAGCAGGGGTCGTAGGTTGCCCCCCACCAGCCAGATACCGCCGTCTTGTAGCGACGCATAGTATCAGGATCAAGCGTGTCATAGAGTATATTCCCAATCTCCCGAAATCCTTTGGCGTACCACGCCTCTGCGGAGTCATTAGGAATGAGAACCAAAGTGTCGGTTGTTATCATAGGCCAATCATCAAAGTCGGCCACTTTCGGGTATAAATCATCCTCTACATCGAAACCTTCCCCAAGTAGCATTGCACTATCGCCGTTGTGGGTACTGATGGGGGCATAACCGACGACCCGGACAGTGCAGGCAGCGGCAGACAATACCGTATCCATCTCGATCCAGCCGGTCGAATCCTCGTGATTGGGAACCCAATAATAAACGGGAACTCCGTTGTGGTGCAGGTAAGCGGTGAAGGTATTCGCGCCGAGCGCGGAGAAATCGGCCGCAACTTGATAATCACTGGCGTCAATCGAAGATGCCGAGACCACGATGTAGCCGAAATCTTCATCCGATCCGTATCCCGTCAGTAGTACCGAGTCCGGGGAACTCAAGCTATTGCTGAAGATTTGGAGCGTCGGGAAATAGTATTCGTAGGAATTGGGATCGAAGGTGATCTGCACTCGCAATGTTTCACCGGGAGCAATGCGAGCGGGGCCGGAAAAATCTGTAGAGAACACGGAGACATCGGGAATGGAGTCCACGCGCACGGAATCCAAGCCGGTGCTGATTAGGAGGAGAATGCGCGTGGAATCGAACAGCACATGGCCGAAGTCGGATGTGATTTCGGACGTCACTATGAAATAGCAAGTGTCGGCTGTGAATTTGTCGGCAAACCAGTTCCCGCCGATGGCCTGACAGGCTACATAGGTCATCATTTCGCTGGTATCATCGTGACAGCAGAGGCCGGAATCGGGCGCGACGGTTGAAGAAGCTACCCAATCTGAACTCCATGATTTCCAGATCGAATCCCAGCGATTTGCCCATTGCGAAAAGGCAACCGTAGTCATGAGAGCGGACAAGAGAATCAATAAGGATAGTTTCTTCAATTGTGAATCAACTCCTGCACATCGAGCGTGAGTTCGCAGTAATGGCAGACGACAGTACCAATTTCAATGTGAGAAATCTCTCTTGCCTGCACTGGGTATGTCTTTTCGCATGTTCCATTCAAATCATCCGATGGACGGAAAGCATCAAACACATCATCAATAAGTTGTTGGAATGCTAATTCAGTTTCCTTCTCGTCTAAAAAAGAATAATATCCACGCATGACAAATGTAGAAATGCGGAGATTATCTTCATTGGTCAATTCATCTTCTTTGATCGGAGCTTCTCGTGAAATTATCCATCCGCATATCCGATCCTGAGTTGAATCAAACATTAACTCCTTAAGCCGCGCCAATTCCCTTATTGGACGCTTAAACAGATGCACTCGCCCCGCGCCTTCGACGAGCGATAGATACCGCCCGATCTCCTGTGCAATCTGTAGGTAGTTGGAAGGCATTAGAGTTTTGAAACCTGCTCTACGAATTTCTCAATAGCACGCTCGAACATGGCTACAACCGTCGGGCCGCGCTCGTCAAAGCCTTTTTGGAACATAAGATGAGCGCGGGTCCCACGCCGTGCGATTGCAAATTGAATCCGCCGAGCCGTTCCCTCAATCATCCCTTCCATCATATCCTTAGCACGGACACCCTTGAATCCACCGGAGCGCAAAGACGCGGCGGAAATCTTCGCCTCAGTTCGCATGGAACTCCCCGCCCCGCCGAGTTTGCGCTTAACCCAGAGTATCAATGGCGCGAGTGGCGGCCAGTGCGGTTTGCTGCCCAATTCGACAGGGAGGGCATAGGGAATCGAAGTCTTTATGTGTCCGAGTATCTGATCTGCCGAGACAATCGTTTCCGCCCCTATTGAATTGCGAAGGTGTCCGAAACATTGTGGCGTGAAACTGAATACCGCGTTACGCAGAATCACCACTCCGCCCCGCGTCGTATCCCCGAAAATATCCATCCCGACTTCGCGTACCTTCTGCGGCACGATGAACTCCGCCCCCGGCGGCTTGAGTTCTATCTGTATGAACTGCTCGGCCATTAGAAATTATCAACCGCTCTCGGACGCCGACCGACTGAAATGAAAGCCGCCCCGCCAAGCGGAGGCTCATCCTTCAGGTATCCCGATAGTCCACTCTGCTCTCGGTAGATTTTCGACATAGCCTCATATTGCGATTGCCGCGTCTGATAGCTCACGGTGTCCGAGGCAATGTTGGAGTTGGAGAGCGCAATCACCCGCACGGCCATCATGTCCAGACAGAAGCTCGCGGCCAGCAGAACCACGCTATCCTCATCTCCCTCGTCGCGCAACGTGCTCGCAGCATCCGTAACCGAATGGCGAGAGTTGTAATAGACCCGCACGTATTCCGAGGCCGATGGAGTAAGCGCGTTCAGTCGGAACCAGTAAGCCCCCGCCGTTTTCTCGTAGGTGGCGTAGCAGGATGGATCAAGAGGCGGAGGAGGCGTTGGAGTGTCCGTCGTATCCCACGGATAATAGACCGTCCCGATTTTGCTGAATCCGCCGACCCATGTTGCTGTTGCAAGTGCCCACTCATCGGTAGTTCCATCTCCAGTGATTGTCTCGAAAACTAAATACGGAGAGCGAAACGACAGAATGCGCAAAGCGCGACCGATTGCGGATTTAATGTCCTCTTCCGTCAACAGGCCGTCAACATCCTGAATCTGACGCTTAACATCTTTCAGCAATGTGCTTAAATACTTCACGACTTCGCCTCAACGGTCAAAACATCAATCGTTAAGCTCGTGCCGGAAACATAAGCCGCCGTAATGCGGAAGTAGCTCGCACAAGCCGGAAACACCAGCGCATAGTCACCCGTTGCCGTCAGTCGCATCTTGCAAATCTTGAACGTCTCGTCTGCATCGTTCCAGAGATACATTGGCGAGAATGCCGTGTTATCCGACGATAGGTCTATCGAAAGATCAATGATGCCAGAGCTGACAAGTGCGCTCACGCTAACGTGGATGATGATTGTCTGATAGGCCGAGCAATCATATCCGCCAGTGGATACGTCGCTGGCCGCACTGGTGTAGGTCTTGACCAGCGTGCTCCCGATTCCATCATAGACATGCGAGGAGCGATCCATTTACGGAAGCCTTTCGATTTTGATTTGCTCGATAACTCCCGTCACTTGGAACGTGTCGGTCAAACCGCCCTGAAATGCAAATTGCAGGAGCGGAGCATAGACAGGAGAGAAAGGTTCAATCCAATACTCGGCACCGGGAGTCCAATCCAAAAGATATGCAGTTGTGTCCGCTGCGCTGCGAATCGGGAGGGCAATCCATGAACTTCCGACCGCAACCGCGCTCCATGAATCAAGAAAGATCGGGCGGTAAAAAACGGCTATCGAATCCGTCGCACCGCCGAGCGAATCACAAACAAACCCGATACTGATTCCTTCGCAACCTCGCGCTCGGTGAACGGTCACGGTATCTAAACCGAGACCGAAACAGGTATCAACAACCATAGCGCGGCCATCCCGTACAACGTAATACGTCGTGCCGTTTATGTCCACATAGGGTTGCCGCCATTTGTTGATCGGGTCTGCGCTCGCTACGCCAAACAGAATGACCGCCAAAAGCGCGGCGGTCAGGATATGCAAAAGGGCTGTTTTCATCGAGCCTCCGGTATGTCATGAACAGAATCCAGAATGATACTTCGGGCGCATAGGCGGGAATGATCCGCCTGCGGTACATTCCTTGCGCGCCTATGGTTTAATGAAGGAGTCTGCAACTCTCTTCAATGGTTCAGTTGCAATCCGCTTTGTTGCGGTCAGCGTCAACTCGGTCGGATCGCCGTCAATCGGCTGCGTTCCCTCGATCACAACGTCGCAGATTCCAGCGAGAGCTTGCGTTGCATAATCCTGCAAGATGGATCGAGTGAAACCGGACTTGTGATACATCCCCGGCCCGTCCTGTGACCCGTAAACCATGAGCAACTCATAGGGATGTCTCCAGCGCGGATCGTGTCCGAAAACTCCATCTTCAGCAATCGCCTTCGCAGCATAGGACAGGTTTGGAACCTTGACCGTCAGCACTCCGCCCGGCTTGACGATCCGTGCCCACTCCTTCAGGGCAGGCACAACGTCCTTGATTTCCAAGTGCTCCAAAACATGCGAGGCGATTGCAAGATCGTAAACATTATCCGCCGCCGGGATTGTGCGAACATCACAGCGAAAGTCCGGCTTTGCGTCCTCATCTGAATCGAAGCGATGCAGCGTGTTCCCCTGATAGAGCGGATTCGTAGTCTTGCCGCAACCTATGTCGGCAATGAGCTTGCCTGTGACTTCTTGCGGAATCCGCGTCTTCTGCGGCATCCCGTCACACAGTCCAAAGAGCTGCCCTGTGTTCCGATCTTCGTGCCAGCACTGAATCGCGGAGTCACACATTAACTGAACTCCAGCATCCTTCAGCTTGGCAAAAAAATACAAGTCCTCGGTTCTGGACTGCTGAAACCACGGTTGCATCGGTGCGGATGGATCGCGCTGCTGGTTCGCAAAGGACATCTCATAGTCGAGACTAAACCACGGATCGGGGATCGTCTTGAGTGTCTCAACATCCAACAGCAGACAATCACAGCCCGCCCAATCTATCGGGAAGTATTCTCCCGCCTTCCAATCCCAATACGGCCCCTCCATGTACCCGCGATAGATATACGGTTCGGGAACTGCCGTTTTCGTCCAATAAACTCCGGTAATCGCTTTTGCCCCTTCGCGCCACCGCTTCAACATCAAGTTCAGCGTGTCACTTGGAGCATGAACATCGTCACCGAGAAAAAACAGAGTCTTTGCGCCGGTCGCTATGGCAAGCCGGACTGCGTTGTTGCGCTTGTCGGCAATGGAAGCGGATTTCTCAGGATCGAAAACTTCCCCTGCAACATTGCCGAGCGGCTTGCTCATGTAAAAGAAATGCTGCGCCCAGACTGTGCTGACCTTTCCAAAGGTCGGCACATAAATCATGCAAAGCATGAGGTGTCCTCCTCGAATTATTGCTTAGATGTACGTGAGTTGCAAGTGCGCGATTCCGGCGGGCATTACGGTCGTGCTGGAAGCGGAAGCCCACGCGAGCGAAAGAACATCTCCGGCGGAAACCGTCGGCGTTGCGGCGAGAGTCAGTGGAAACGGCTTGTAACTCGCATAGGCAGTCGTGCCGAGGAACGAACCGAGAACAACCGTGCCGGTTCCGGCGCTACCAGAATTGATAAGCGTGAGTCCGGTGTTCTTGTCCGCCACTGACACGCTCGAAGTGGACGGAATAATCGCACAGTATTTCACGCTCCCCGTATAGGCCGCACGTCCAAGCGGATAGGTGGCCGAGGCCGCGTTGGATGCGTGTCCAGCATAGGCGATTTGAAAGTGTGCCCAGTTCCCCGGAACATCGCAAGCGGAATTGTCACCCATGACAAATTCTCCTTATTTCATTTTGTTCGTTTGCGTTCAAAGCCCGCAGGCAGGCAGCAGCATCGAGGAGGACACCTGACGCTGCCGCCCACGCTGCGAACATCTCTTAGGCGATTTGCCCGTAGATACCGCGATGGTCGCCCGGCTCCACGTCGCGCCAGTTCTTGACCTTGATGCGGATTTTGTCCGCCGTGAAGTTCGAGCCGGTGTTGGCCGGTTCCGTCACGACTTCAGGTTGCTCCTGTCCGTTCAAGAATCCCACCATGACCGCCGGAGCCGGAGTCGTATTCGGATCGGCAAGCAGCCACCAGTTCGCGGCGACAGTAGCGTTCAGCATGATGATCGGCTCAATGCCTTTGCTCGCCATCGGGTTTGTCATGCCAGCGTCGGGCAGGAAGTCCGCCCCTGAAGTGAATCCGCCCGCCGTTGCGTTGGCCAACTGAATCGCCCGCTCCCCTTGCGTGAGACGAAGTGCCTGAGCGTTTCGGAGCGTATGCGTGAGCAGAAAGCGCGGTTTGTTCAGGTCGCCGAGAACCATGCTGGAACCAAATTCGGTCTGCGCAACCATTGCGCCCCATCCGGCTTCGAGCACCAGGCTATCAGTCAAATCAACACCGCCGGTCGCAACGCCGTTCGAGTGTCCGGCAATCACCAGCGAGGTCGTATCCGAGCCGTAAGCGACGGCCACATTCGTGCGAATCACGTCCATGACATCAAGGTAGATGTCGCGCTTCATGCCGTCACTGAGGGCACGCTGTAACCGTTGCATGGCACCGAGATCATCGTTGATGACCATTTTGTCGGTGATAGACATGATCTGACCGTATTTCACGGCGGACATGCTGATGTTCTCATCCGTCGGCACGGTTGTGGTTTCCTGATACGTTCCGCCCTCGGAAATGGACGGCGCAGCCGCGTACCAGCCTTGCCGCGTGAAGTTGTGAGTGTATAGGTCTTTGAACGAAACGATGCGAGCGATGCGCCGCCAATCGTCGTACTGGCTCGGCTCCTTGTAGTCCGCAATAAACTGATTGTGCTTAGCCACGAGAAATACTGAGGCGAGATCAGTGGATACAAACGAGGCCGTCAGGCGGCCAGTATCGAGATCAACCAATCTTGAAGCCTTGCGCCCCATTCCGCCGCTCAGTTCCGCGAGTTTATCAAAAACAAAATTGAGCGGTTCATCGTACCGGCTTCCGGTAATCCGGGCATTTGCTTCATGTAAGGAGCGAAAAGCCGGGACCTTCTTCCCATCTGGCCCAGCAATATCCCGCCCGGCCAGCATCCCGCGCATAGCGAGGATCAGCAGATCGGTTTCGCATTGAGGCATTTCGATAGACCCGGTGACGCGCATGATCGGGACGAACTGATCTCCGAGAATGGCCTTGAGATAGCTGGCTTCTTTGTCCAGTTCCGCCTTGATCTTGGCCGGTTCGTAGGTGCGGCTCGCCTTCAGGCGTTCTGCGATTTGCTTCTTGGTAACATCGGGCAGATGCGACGCGGTGACTTCGCGCTCGATGGTGGCTTCGCCGATCACGGCCTTCGACTCTTCGCCGAGCTTCTTGGCTTCTTCGAGAATCTTGTTGGCTTCCAAGACCGCCGGGGCTTTGGAAACGTCGGGCGGAGCAACCGGAGTTTCCTTTGCCTTGACAGGTTCAGGTTTCTCAGGTTCTGGCGTCTTTGCCGGTTCAACCGGAGCAGGCTTGCTCAGTTCGCCGCTCAGAGCATCCAGTAAGTCGAATTGCGCTTCCAGAGACTCGCCCTTCTCGATCTTGGCAATGGCCTCGCCGAAAATCTTGAGAGCGTCCGCCTTGTCCTTCAGTGCCGTTTGCAGTGCAGTTTTGCATTCGGCGAATACGTCCGCCTTGTCCGCCCAGATTTTAGCCTGAGCTTCTTTCGTCACTCCGGCGGCTCTGAGCAATGCGCCGAGAGTGGCGACTTGCTTTGCCGTAAGGTTCATTTCCGTACCCTCCAGACTTTGTGACGCGGCGAGCCGGAGAACCTTCCCGCCTGCCGCCGGATAACGTACCATATCGAGTGTTTTCAAAGACGTGAGCCGCTTCGGGTGATCGTACTGAACACCGTCAACGGAGATAATATCCCAATCCGCCGAGCCGTCAATCGAGAATCCATCGAAGTCCGCGTTGCCGGAAAGCGAGGCTCGGATCGCCTCGTCAATCTGCGCGTCAGTTACATCCAGTCCGACGATGATCCCCGACTCGCCTGTTGCCACCTTGCCATACCGAGCACCGGTAAGCCGCCCGACTCGATTCTTGAGAAAGACAATTCCGTTCTCTTCCGTTGCCGCAAGAACTCCGTCGGGCAGGTGGTCATGAAATCCCGGCTTGAGTTCATAGGCCGCAACCGGAACGCCCTCAAACACAGAGACCGAGGCGCGCAAAGACTCCTCGGTCGAATAGATCGGTTTTCCGGTCGGCCCTTTTTTGGACGGATGCCACGGCCCGACGGCAATCGCAAGTATCTCGTAGCGACCGCCACCGTCCGCCGATGCGATCAAGCGTGCTGTAGGACTAAGGATAGGCACGCACCGTATATAATGCGTGGCAACCCTATTTCAAATAACGTCTGCTAATAATGCGACATGCGATGTTTGCATATTAACGGATAATAATAAAAAAGGCGCGGGATGAGCCGCGCCTGACCAATTTGTTGAGCCCAACAAAATGGTTACGATTCCAGTGCCTCGATCACGCTCTCCTCGTCCACAGTGTAGCCGCACGCGCAACAGATTGTCTCACCTGCTACCGTATTTGTTGCCATACTATCATCACCCATTGCATCATGAGGATACATGAGTTTCACTCCGCTCGGCAACAGGAACGGTTCGTCAAATGGAACACTCACGCCGTCCATCTGCTGATGATCTTCGCGCCGCCCCGGTCTCCACGAACCAAACTGCCACGTCTTTTTGAGAGCCTTCGGGTTTGGCATGTGGGCTTTGAGCGATTGGAGTTGCGTATCCAGCGTCACGTTGTAGATTCGGTTGACCTCGGTTCGCACGATCCGCTCGGCTTGATAGCTCACGCCGCCCGCTCCGCCTGCCCCGATGACCGTATCTATCTGCTTCATGGCCTCAAACGGCGTGATACCGCCGATTCCCGCCCGGCCTAAGATCGTATTAACCTGTGGCATGAGTTCCGGCGTGATCGTGCTGACGAGTTCCGCCGCGTATCCCTGAGCCGTGATTGCCAAGTCAGCCGACGGGGCAAAGAACATCCCCTCCAGTTCCGCCTCATCCGCAATACTCTCGATTCGCGCCACAGCCGCGTCAATGGCCTCGCGCTGGGCGTCCTGCAAGGCTTCACGTATCTCCTCGGCCATTTCGTCGGACTCGGCTCGGATTAGTTCCGATAGCTTAGGCGCGGCCACTGTGGGCAGTTCTTTTCCGCCCTCGGTTGCCGCTTGCCGGATGGCATCATTGATCGTCTTGCGGTGGCCGTCCACAATCTTGAACACGCGGAGGCGAGTCTCATTGCTCAGGGCAAGCCCCTCGCTCTGCATTCCCCTGATGCGCCGCGCGAAGTTGCGGACTTTATCGGGACTTACTGGCATCGGACTCTTTCTTCTTCTTCGCTTCCCGCCGGATGCGCAAGGCTATCGCTATCGCCTGCTTGCGCGAGTAACCCTCGGCTTCCAGCCGCTCGATATTCACGCGCAACGCGCTCGGTCTGTCACTTCGGATCAGAGGCATAGTTAATTGAACAGCGCGAATTTCGGTTGTAGGGTTGCGGCACGGATGAGGCGCGTATCCCAAGTGAACCAGAGCACCGCCTCTGGTCGTTTGTCGGCGGGCAGTGCAGCAATCATGGCGGCAGCCGCCTCCGCGTTGTTATATTCCACGAATAGCGCAAGCCACCAGCGATGACCGGACTCAGACCAATAGGTGATAGATTTCTGGAGCGAGTTCATGTTGTCCTCGTTCCAGCACAAGAAGATCGCCGGGCAATCTTTACTCAGTGCCGCCGGTGCGGTTGCGAATCCGCCGCCCGCCGGATTGTTGGCACGCTTGAATTGCTGGCCGTTGTGGTGCGGGTCGAAACAGTCGGAATAGAGTAACGCGGGCTTGCCAGTGATAGCATAGGCGAACTCTGCGAAGTTGCTTGCATGATCCGCGTAAGCCGCTCCAGCCGAGCCGAAACGCTCCAAGACATCGCGCTGGTAGCCGAGTATAGACGGCTCGTCTCCCGTCCCAAACCAGCCCTCTAAGCACGGATGATTCTGAGCGAGTAGCCATTCCCATTGTTGATAGGCGAGACTGTAGCCACGCCAGAGCGCGTGACGGTTCGCGGTATTCGGGCAGTCGCAAGAGAAGTTCCCCGCCTCCGCCGGTCGGCAACGGTACATCGGTTTCTGGCAGTTCCAGAAACTTGGCTCGGTTTCAGATCCGACATTTTCACCCACATCCGGCAACCGCTCGGCCAGTTGCGCCGGAATGATCCGCAAGGGATAGGCGTCGGCGAAACACACAAACTGCCACTTCGCGCAATCCAGCGAATGAAATCTGATCCGGTTGTATCCTGCCTTCAGTTCCATGCCGGAGACGTTATAGTATTGCTGCGTGTCCTCGTCGAATCGGTAGAAGCCAAGCCCGCCGACCTTCCCGTTGTGTCCCTTGCACGAAACGTAAACGCTGAACTCGTAGTACCGCCACGGCTCACAGATAACATCATAGAACAGTCGGTAGTTTGATTCAGCGGACGGAGTGAGGTCGAAAAAGAAGGGCTTGTCAGATTCAAGGTTGTCGGTCAATAGATTCTGAACGATGAACGCGGTCGGATCGGGAACGACCGTTGGGAGATAGCAGGAATTGCCGTAAGAGAACTTGCTAAGTTGCTGAGTCTCGAAACACACCCGCAAGCCCGCTTGATCGCAGCGCGAGAGCGCGGCGTTGATTCGGGCACGCAATGCAATCTCGGATTGACTTCCCTCGGAATGGAACGGCCACGACTTACTCCACTGCGAAAGAATTGTACCTTTCGCGCCGGATAGGATCACCTCTTCGAGTAGTTGCTCGAAAGTGAAATCATCCGGTGCAATCGGATAACAGTTCACGCGGTGGAATAGTGCGACGTGGTGGTTCATTTCAGCTCAATCGCTACCCACGACCATTCGCCGTCTTGAAATTCCGCCGACGGAGGATAGTGGTAGTTGATACATGCCTGATAGCCGATCAGCGAATCCGGCACGAGAACGTAGGTGTAACCCTTTGGGGCTGGCTGGACACCAGAAAACGGTCTATTCGCAAGCAAAACTCCTTCTATAACTGCAAGCGCAACCACAAGAATAACCAAAGGGATGAAAATCAAAATCGCTATGCGCATCAATCCACACCTCCATCGCGCAATGCGCTCTCGATCCCTTGTGTTGTCCGAGTCTCGTCAATCCCTCCCGACATTTTCGCCGCGAGCAACGTATCAACCCTCGCCTTCATGACGCTCGTGATCTGCTCGATTGTCCGCGAGTCAATGGCGGGCAGCACGAAGTCATAATCATAAATCAACTCGTCGGGAATATCATTCAGTTTGCTCGTGAATATCCGCCATTGGTCAAGTTGGAAATCAGTCACGGCCTTCAGGTCCTTGCGCAACGCGCCTTGCCGGTCGTTCAAGTACGTGATCGGAAGATTGCTGATGTCCTTCGCGCTCGCGTAGGTCAACTCGTCCGCCCATCCCATCCAATGCAACGGGATATTCGAGCCGGAAGAGAAGAGCGCGAGCGACATCTTGAACACTTCCACGCTCTCAGCGGCGGCGATATTGGGAGACTTGAACAGCCACTCAATTGCTTTGTTGTGGCCGAACACTCGCACGTCGTCTTTCTCATCGTCCAACCGTGGCGGGTTGATATAGGCCGGATCAGACGGATTCATGGCCGCGTTGATTTGTTCCTGTGACCAGTTATCCGGGAACGTGATTTCAGACCACACCCGATTGTTGAGACTGATCCGGTCAGTGATTCCTTTCACGATTCGCACCGCGTCGGTGGCCGGATCAATCACTTGCGCAAAGTCTCCCTGCCCACGCAATGACGAGAGCGTTCGGCTGGATGACCAGTAAAACACTTCGCCGAGCAAGCGGCCAACAAGTTTCGGGGCTGCAACTCGTTCCCACGGCGCGAACCAATCGGGAACCTTTTCATCCGCTTGCGGTGGCCGCGCTCCGCCTTCGTATTTTTTCACCAGTTCCAGCGTCCGCTCCTTGCCGCCTTCGAGTACGACCTTGATCCCGGTCACGCGCCGCGTGTTCATTCGGTCACGCACAATCTCCTTGATGGAGTTCACGTCAATGAACCCGACCTCAACGTCTCCCGTCAGAGATGAAGTCATCATGATCGGTACGAGTTCGCCGAACAAGATCATGTCACGCTGCACATTCTCGGCAAGATTCGGCCAGTCGTTCTCCGGCGACTTCCACCACTTCTCCAAAAGTGGCTGTATCTTCGCGGCGGCGGCTCGCTCGGTCGCGTTTTCACTCTCCAGTTTGTTATGTCGAATCCCCGCTTGTTTCCCGACCGTTGCGCGCACCACTAACTCAACCGCTCCCCAAATGATTGGGTTTTTCTTGTATGCGTTCCAGAGATACTCGTTCAGCTTCTTGGCTTTGTAGTCTGGGAGCGTGCGATCGTAAGCGCGAGAGCCGATAGGTTGATCCAGCCTGTCGCTGGTCTCGAACGTGCGGGTTGTGGTAGCCGCCGCAGCGGTTACGCGCCGGTATCCGTACTCTGCGAGAGCCGCTTGAACAGCGCGGCCAAAGCGCGAGGGAGTTTTATCGGGCATTGCTTGATTCCTCTTCATCACAATCATACCCGACCGTGATCTCGTGAAGCCGTCTATCCATTATCTGCGCCATTCGATCAAGTTCCTCTTGCGAGTAAACACGATCAAACGTGACGGTCACAACTGAAGTCATCTGTCTGTAACCAAGCGGACAGGTTGTGATTTCAAAAGCCTTATCGGGCATTGGGCTTCACCAGTGGTTTCAGAAATCCGTCGAGACCATTGACGAAGTGCTGGTTCGACGGATCAGTGAGATTCGCCTTGCGCGAAAGAGCGTGATTGATAACTGATTGAACTTCTCGCAACTCTGCTTCCGGCCTACTCTCCAGCGCGGCACAATTACAGCAAAGCCTATCTCCATCAGTAACATAAACAATCGCGCTACGCACTTCTGGCTCTTCGTGTTTTTCTCCACTAAAGATTGCATCTGCGATTGCATGGGGAAGTTCACGCTCAACAAGTCTATCCATAAATTTCAAACCCTTTCGAGATAGCGACTTATTCGCACTAATTTCTCATAGGACATTCCGTATAGGTCATGTGCGTAGTCTTCTGTAAATGTTTGATAGAAAAAATCTGTAGCTCTACGATTATCCATTTCGCTAATCTGTTTGTAGATACGAGGGGGTGTTCCCCTTGGAATTCTACAAACGAGATCAGCTTCGTATTCATCCGTAGATTTCGGCAAGTGCGTTTCCTTTCCGATTCGATTGCGGGCGTCGCAATACATCCCCGCGTGTCTGCGGTGCTAACACGAGTCGCGCCGCGCCACCCTTGCGGTGTGATCCCCAAAGCAGCATAGCGAGACAATCTCCCCGATCCGGTGAGCGACCGAGCCGTTTCATGACCTTGTCTTTCTCTTCGATAGCAATCTTACCCCCCGCCGCCGTGTGATAGCGCAGACCTACTAAGTCCTCGCGCAACTTCTGATCGTCAGGTAGTCCTATGGCTTCTGGGTTTGCCGGATTGAGAGCCTCGCGGATACACCAGTGAGCAGCCGAGCGACAGTTGACGAACTTGATTTCCCCGGTCTTGTCGGTCTCGTCTGTACCAAGCGAGCCTTTGTAGGACAGCACCGGGAACTTGTCATGACGTAACGTGCTGGCCGTTCCCGATCCAACTCCGTTCGCATCCACGATAGCAAGCTCATATCCCGCGCCGAGGTCTCGCTCGCAACGGTGCGCAATCGCCGTCGTATCCGGTACGCCGAAACTCTCGAAGGGATGAATGAGCAATCCCTCCTTGCGCCCGATGATCGTCTCGGATTCCCCGCCGTCGGCCACGTCCACGGCCAGAGTTTTCTTGCCTGTGTGCCCGGCCTTTCGCATCTCCAGCCCACGTAGCACCGCCGCCTCGAACCATGAGAGCGGAATCAGTCCATCACTGCCCTCATCCCAGAACTCGGCCAGTACGCGCTGTTTCCAGAGCATCGAATCTTCCGGCCAGTCTTGCCGCCACCTCTCGACCGTTGCCGCGTCCAGCAGCCCCGGAATAGGCTGGCCGATCCCGTTCACGTTTGGCAAGTCGAAAGCGGAAATCGAAATCTTCGAGAACTTGCTGTCCGAAAAGAAACGGTAGAACTCGCCGAGCGAGTAAGGGTTGCCAACTGCGAGAAAGCGGTCATCCGTGCCCTGTGCGAATCGCTGCCGAGCGTCTAAGAATATCTTGTCAACACCGCTCGCCTCGTCAGGAATATATAGAACACGCCGGGAGTGGAAGCCCTGAAAGCGAGCCTCGTTCCCGGCGCGAGCCGTGAGTCCGATCCCGTACCACTTCGGGCCGATGTCAATCTTCGCCTGTGTGATCGGGTTATCGTAAAGCGGCTTGCCTTGCGCCGCGCAGTTGTCGTGAATCGCCCTGAAGTCACGCCAGTAAAGGTTCGTGACCATTTCCTCGCTCGGCGCGGTCGTGACGAGAATGCTATCTTCCAGAGTTGATAACCACCAGTGACCAATCCCCGCAGCGGTATAAGTCTTGCTACTCTTGTTCACGCCCTTTACAGACGTGTCGTGATTCTCATATACCGACCAAATTATTTCCTCGGTCTTTGGGAATAGTTGAATGCCCAGCACGTCCACGAAGAAAGCGTCGGGCATGGAGCGGTATTGAGAAGGGCGGGAAATCATCTATCAAACATCGTGATCGCTTCAGTCAACCGCAGAGCTTCTTGCACGGCTTCGAGTTGCGTATTTCCGAAAGCGGTGACTTTCCCCAAGCTGAAATGCTGTCCGGTCACTGCGCTCGTTAATGTTATTCTGCACTTGAACGGCTTAGGCGGACTTGGGGTTGTTCCCCCGATCCACATAGGCTCCGGTTTCCACTCGATCAACTCGACATTGTTCTCGCCGAACTTCTCGCGCAGCTTGGCAAGACCATCGGTAACTTGTTCCTTGTCCAACTTTGGAAACTCTAACGGCATTGCGCGTAACATATGTTTCGTCAGAAGCCCCCCATCCACTAACGGGGGAGATGAATCAACAAGCGGATACTCAGGCCGATGTTCGCCTGTTGGTTCTGGGTTTCCGCGCAAAGTTATTTCGGTCATCCGAAGCGTATATGCCCCACTCTTATCAAATTCAACTGATAGATGACCGTTGGCATTCCCGCAAACAAAAGCAACAAGATCGGCGGCAGAAATCTCTACATCGTTCGATTGAAACCTCGCGCCGTCTTTCGTTACGTGAATCTGAAAAGGTTTTCCCATTCCCGTCTCCCTTAATCAAAGTGATTGCAGTATTTCTGCTCGGCCTGCTCGATCAGTTGGAGCGCAATGGGTGACGGCCTCTGGTGGCCGTTGACCCAGTTGCTTACCGTAACCGGATGCAGACCCAGCTTGCGCGCTCCGTCCTCTTGACTCTTCGCTCCCATGAACCGAAAGAGCCGATCAATGCGCTTCTTGAACTCAATCGGGGCTATCGTTTCCTGCATCGTCAGGAGTCTCCGGGTCTTGGTCTTTGGATTCCGTGTCGTGCCTAAGCCACGCCGTGAAGGTGGTCGGAACGCCGGTCAGGTTCATGTCGGTGCTTTGCCGTTCAATCATCCGCCCGCGGACCTGATAGCCGAGCTTGACCGCACTGAGCTTCACGCGCTCATCGGATGATTTCAAGGACGCTTCATGAGCCTTGCTGATCGCCTCATCGCTCACGCCAAGCAAATCGAGAAAACCGTTGTAGCCGATCTTCTCGATGATTCCCTGCTTGTAGTGATAGGCTTTGACTGCGACGAGGGAGCGGTCATCGCTTGCGTTCTCATGTGTTGCAAGGTATGCATCAACTCCGCTGCTGCCCTTTGCCAGCATCTTGCAGAACACGAGTTCTTTCGGTGAGAGCTTCGTTTTCACTTATAGCCTGAAAATTAACAACTCACGACCTATTTCCCGAACAGCTTCCGGCGGAAGTATTTCTCGATGGCAGGCTCCGGGCCGGATGATTCGAGTTGCGCTGCGCCGGTTCGCGGATTCTCTTTCGCACAGGCCAGCCATATGTCAAAGGCGTATTGCGCGGCTACCGGAATCGGGTTGCTGATGTCAGAACTTGCCTTGTATTTCTCTTTCAGGCCATTGACGATTGCCCGTGCTTTTTCGATGAGGGCTGGTGAGAGTTCGTCTGATTTCGCTTCGGTTTTCGGCTGTTCAGCAGGTGGATTGGTTTTCTCGGACTTGGGCATGATGACCTCGGTTTCGTTCTTTTGGTGTAAGATACAACGGGAAAGGGAGTTTGTCATTAGCGTATGTTAATAATGCGTCACGGGGGAAGGGAATTCTTTGGTCATCGGAAGCTCGCTCCTGTAATCCAGACCGGCTCACAAATGCCGGTGATTCTATCCGCGCACCAATCACCAAAGGCCGAGGCCAACTCTGTAGGCTTATTGTTTGTCGTGACATACAGCAGCGTGTTGCCATTATCTGACCAAATCCTGTCCACCAGTTCATTAACTGCGTCGTAAGCCCAGCGATAGGGACTTTCCGCGTTGCCGGTCGCATTCACGCGGACCGTCATGTCGTCCATGAACACATATCGCGCCGAACATAGCTTGTCCACGGCGGCAGGCACGTTGAACTTGTTCCCGTCCGAATCCGGTTGCGTAAGTCGGTATAGAAACTCCCGGAATGTCAGGACGGCCACGGTGTCGCTTGGGCCAAGTACCCGTCCCGTTGCCTGTGGATCATAGTCTGGATGGTCTCGACCGGGGAATGACTTGATTCTGGCTTTGTATCTACGCTCCTCGGCCAGCAGACACTCCCGCGCAATCGCAAACATGCAGTGGCTCTTTCCGGTTCCGACAGCCCCGCCGATAAAGAGGCCACGTTCCGACCATCGCTCGCCCTTCGCAAATGCGTCTGCGTGTAGTTTCGATAGCTCGTGTAGCTTCTTGACGTGCTGTTTTGTGTCAAGCTCGGCGAGCGTTGCCATCGCGTAGCGCGGCGGAATGCCGTGATTTTCAAACCAGTTACTTTGGCCTTCCCCATCCGTCGAGTTTTTCCTGCATGGGAGAGTTGTTACGGTCACGGTAGTTCCCTTCGTAGAGTTTGATCCAGTTGTCCGGCCTGTCAGGGCCGCCGCGCTTCAGTGGTTTTCCGATGACCCAATCAAAATCACAGATCCAAGATTCTGTTTTCCCCGGCCACGGCCTACCGCGGGCGTGCGGGCTTTGCTCCAGAGCGGTGATGATGTTTTCGATGGTGAACTCTGCCTGAGCAAGGCGGGCGGTGAGTAGCCGCTTTCGTTCCGGCGTGAGCAGGGACACCTTTCGCATTTCGGGAATCTTGACACAAACTTCCTCGTTCCATTTCTGGATAAAGAGGTCGTCGTTGTGGTTACTACTATTCTCTTCTACTTCTACTTCACTTCTACTTAACTTAATCTTAATCTTATTCCGGCTATCTTCCGGCAAGTTTCCGGCATCGTGCCGGATAGGTTCCGGCAGATTGCCGTCAAATGGCGGGCATTCAGGTTTTTCACGCTCAACCCTAAGCCCCACCTGATGTTCCAAAAAATTGGGAAAGTTGAAATATGGCAATCCGTCCACCTCATACTGGATAGCAAGGTTGTGTGCCACCAGTCCGTCGGCAAGTTTCCGGCAAAGTGCCGGAGTCATGCCGTCATCTCGCGGGAAGATGTTCGCCATGAGGGTCGGAACGTCCGCTTTAGTGTTCCCAGCGCAGTCTATGAAGGCAATCAGGCGGTGATGAAGAACGGCCACCCACGGCCCAAACTCCTTGACCGCCGAGGCGATGTTTCCATCTCGACCGACCGATTTCAAGATCATCCTTCCGCGCGCCATATTTACCGATCCTTTTCAAGTTTCGTTCGTGGCCGTCCGCGAGCCATGCTTACTCCTACTTGTTGAAAATTGCCCGAATCACTGCGCTCGTGACTATGGCAGCGGCGATATAAGAGCAACCGCGCTCAAATGGATCAGTTGCATGCATGTTTCCCGTTGCACCTGAGCATCCGACAAGCACAAGTAAAATGAAAAATAGGCAAATGAGAATCTTCATGTTCCGTGTCATTTATCCTCCTCGTGTTCTTTCTCGAACTCTTCGGCGTGTTTCTTGCAGAGGCGGCGTTGCGTGAATCTAAGACCAGACTAAAGCGTCCGCCTCAATATCTGGCCGATTGGATTCTCGTGAGCATCAATAGTCGGTTGCCCGTCAGTATATATTTGACACCCGACACTACCGTCCTCCTCGTCCCAACTCATGGCCATAACATCTGTTCCAAATTCATTGGACAGCCTTCTTGCAAACTCAAAAACTGCATCACGCCCCCAATAATTAAATACTCCCGCAATGACAACATAAGACCCCTTGTGAGCGATTAGTTCCTTAGACATGCAGTGCGACGGGTTTCCTGTCTTGCCGCCCAAATCAGGATCGCAAACTGTATCGTCTGCTCGCATCTCTAAGATAATTTTCTTGATTCTATCTCGAACGTCAGACAAAACAACCTTCCCCGAAAACACCCCGCCCGCTCTAATCCCGATCATGTTAGAAACACAGTGCGCCATTTTAGCTATCTCCCATTTTCGATTTTGACTTCCCTGACGAGGAACGCTTGCGGCTCTTTGCAGCCGTCGCGTTCGCATTGCAGGGGGAAGGCGTTGATGAGCGGGTGAAGGGTGATGTCTTTCAATTGGACTCCGGCAAGCCGTTGTTCAACGGTCGGGAGCTTCGCGTCGGCGATGCGGGCGGCGAAGTCAAGATCAGACTGTGGCATCGGACGATTCAGATTCTTCTTGCAATTCTATCTTATCCGCCTCTTGTTTTCTCCACCACGGCTCTCGGTGCCAGAGAATTATTTCGGCCAATTCGAGATGCTGAACCCTGCTTATTTCACAAAGGAGCGGAATCTTCACAATACGCAACCCGCGAACGCCTACAGCTTCGAGCAGTCCCCACGGATCAGGGCATTCGTCGGGGCGGACTAATTTGCGAGGTGTAATTATCCAGTGGAAATTTGCAACCGTTGTCCGAGGTCTGACCGCCATAGAACCAAACGTACAAAAGAAATCGGCACGGCTAACCTTAGCCTCGAATACAACAGAGACAACGTCGGAAATTGACTCCGGCAGGCCGAGCCTTTTTCTAAATTCCCGCGTTGGCCGATGAATTGCTAACGCATCTACTCGACAGTCCGATGCAATTGTAGCTTCGGAACACCATCGCAATTGCCAACTGCGGGAACGGAGCCATGTCAAGCTCGCGTGTTGCAACCATGCGTGGTCTGGTTCAGGCGGAGCTTGTCGTGCATATCTCTCGTAACTCATGCGCTTGTCTTTCTCGAATCCGCCACGCCGAACATGAACAGCGAGTACGGCCAGAAATGCAGATAATCCACGCGGAACGAGAGTGAGGTGTTCATGGCTTGGCATTCCTCGCGGCGAAGAGAAATGCAGCAAAGTTGGCTATATCAACCGGATCAAGGATTGGCTTTGTAAGCTGTAGCTCAAATCGTTCGCGGAGTTCGTTTTCATAGTTAGGACAAACCCGTTCTCCGCCACCATAAAACTGAAGCCATTCTTCCCAACCTCGCCAACCATGAACTTTTTGAGAATGCAACTTCTTTTTCATCTCAACGGCGATTTGGTCAACAATCGCATCGAGATTCTGTGATTCACTTTGGATTCTCACTTGAACCGCTCCAAGATTTCGAGCGCGGCCTTGACCGTGCTGGCCTCTTCCGCCGACAGCGCGACCGGCTGCGGGGAAGGCTTGCGGAGAGCGATGACCGCCGCGCCAAGCCTTTTCCATTCTTCATATATGGTATTTATTGGGTTCGTGAGTGGACGAGTGGCTATCCTGTGGTGCATTGCATCCGCCGCTTTAATCATCTCCGCGATCTTCTTGACCTCCCCGATCTCGCGGTAGGCGGCAAGCTCTCCGATCAAATCGTTTTTCACCTTTTGCAGCCGCATATTCTCGGCCTTCAACCGAACAGCCTCGTCACAAATGTCAGAAACCTTTTCCGCGAGTTCCGCGAATCTGCTCATTTCGCCTCCGTTATGTCAAAGATGACTTTTGTTTTGTCGCTTCTGAACGAGCGGTATGCCACTCGCACCGATCCGTTTTCAAGCGGATACTGCCTTATGCGATCCGGCATGATACGCTCGCGGTAAATCCACTCAACTTTGTCAATTGCAGCTTCCCACGAGGAGGCTGTAATTGTGTAAAGAGCCTCCTCCTTGCCGGGCTTGGGGATTGGCCGAACATGGATGACGCGGACAAGAAATGTCTGTTCAGTCTCTGGCATTACACCGCCTTCATCACCAGCTTGACGCGCTCGATCCCGTGATCGAGGTAGAGATTGTGAAGCGTGGGATAAAAGGTTTTCCACTCGTCTTTCGGGAACACGAGGCAACCCGCCGAGCCGGGGAAATTGTTGTCAAGGTG